>Ga0307515_10004768_pt1 | contig 27787 bp, 23 predicted proteins | sample 17_EM_MG_FD_194513 | JGI IMG/M metagenome (GOLD analysis project Ga0307515, IMG submission 194513) | Populus trichocarpa ectomycorrhiza microbial communities from riparian zone in the Pacific Northwest, United States - 17_EM | ecosystem: Host-associated > Plants > Roots > Unclassified | place... | reverse complement strand
AGCTGCTCCTCGAGGGCGTCGGCCCGGCGGACCAGCTGGTCGCGGGCGTCGGCGCCGACCCACGCGGCGCCGGTGAGGTGGGCGAGGCAGCCGGCGGCGAGGCTGTCGATCGAGTCCCAGGGGCCGCCGCGGCGATCGATCCAGAGCAGGCCGAGGACGTCGTCGCCGCCGCCGTGGATCGGGGCCGCGATCAGCGCGCGGCCGCCGGTCTCGGCGGTGACGACCTGCCGCGCGTTGACGACCTTGTCGACCAGGTCGGCCGGGGCCTGGAGCTGGGTGGCCTCGGCGGTGGCGACCGCCGCGGCGACCGGCGTGACCCGGCCGCGCGCGGCGGGCGAGACCGAGAGCACGAACGCGCGGTGGGCGCCGAGCGCGGTCAGCGCGGCGTCGCACGCGGCGCGCGCCACGGCGTCGCGGCCGGCGGCGGCCTCGGCGCGCAGCCGGTCGCCGAGCTGGGCCAGCGCGGCGAGGTGGCGGCGGGCGCGGTGATCGCCGGCGTCGCCGCCGGTCAGCGCCATCAACTGCCGGCTGCCGACCTCCATGGTGACGTGGCTCGAGGCCCGGGTCACGGCGACGCCGTCGACCGGCAGGTAGACCAGCTTGGTGGCGCCGATCACGATCTCGTCGCCGAGCTCGAGCGGGTGCAGGGCGGCCGGCGTGCCGTTGATCAGGGTGCGCGACTTGCCGCTGTCGTCGATCCAGCACAGCGCGCCGTCGCGCAGCTCGATCATGCCGTGCAGCCGCGACACGGTCGGATCGGTGAGCTGCACCAGGCTGCCGTCGCCGCGACCGACCGCGCCGCCGCGCATCGGCAGCTCGAACTCGCGGCCCACGTCGGGACCTTCGATCACGACCAGGCGGGCCAGTGACATGCCGTCATCTTACCTGCTGTAGTAGCCTGCGAGGCATGACGCGCCCTGTGATCGCTCTCGCACTGGTTGCCGCGTGCAGCGGCGCCGCCAAGTCGGGCTCGACGGCCAAGTCCGACGCACCGCCGCTCGTCAAGAAGGTCGTGGTGTCGTGGGGCATCGAGAAGCACGGTGAGATGGCGGACGTGTTCCTGGCCACGACCGACGAGACCGGCAAGCAGGTCAGCCACTCGCTCGGACGCTACAAGGGCGACTGCGCGGTGATCACGCCGGCCAAGGAGATGAACGCGGTCAGCGGAGTCGCGTGCCGGACTGGCCCGACGGGCACCGAGCTGCACGCGGTGATCCAGCGCGGCCAGGACATCGTGGTCGTCAAGCTCGGGATCGATGAGGGCGTGAAGCAGGACCCGATGGCACGCGAGGAGGTCACGCGTATCACGGTGCCGCTCGGAACCAAGATCGAAGCCGGCAGCTGAGCCGCACGGAGTCATCATGAGATCCTCGTTGCTCGGTGTCCTGATGCTCGCCGCCTGCGGGTGCGGCGCAACGGCCGCTCCGTCTGGACCACCGGCGGCGCCCGCGCCACCAGGAGCGATCGATCGCGCCGCGATGGTCGAGCGCGTGCGCGGCGAGATGCGGCGCGCCTGGGCCGCCTACGTGCGGGACGCGTGGGGCCACGACGAGCTGCGGCCGGTGACCCGCACCGCGCGCGACTGGTACGGCGAGTCCCTGCTGATCACCCCGGTCGATGCGCTCGACACGCTGGTCATGATGGGGCTGACCGACGAGGCGACGGCGGCGCGGCGGCTGATCGACGAGCGGTTGGCGTTCGACAAGGACATCACGGTCAAGAACTTCGAGATCACGATCCGCGTGCTCGGCGGCCTTCTGTCGGGCTACCAGCTGACCGGAGACGCGCAGCTGCTGCGGCTGGCCGACGACCTCGGCGCGCGGCTGTTGCCGGTGTTCGGGTCGCCGACCGGGATGCCATACATGTTCGTCAACCTGAAGACCGGCGCAGTCTCGGGCGCGAAGACCAACCCGGCCGAGATCGGCACGCTGGTGCTCGAGTTCGGCGCGCTGTCGAAGCTGACCGGCAAGCCGATCTATCTCGACAAGGCGCGGAACGCGCTGGTCCAGCTCTACGCGCGGCGCTCGAAGCTCGGGCTGGTCGGCGAGGAGATCGACGTCGAGACCGGCCAGTGGCTGAGCCCGAACAGCCACGTTGGCGGCGGCATCGACTCGTACTACGAGTATCTGCTCAAGGGCTCGATCCTGTTTCGCGACGCCGAGCTCGGCCGGATGTGGCGGACCAGCGCCGCGGCGCTCGATCAGCACCTGGCCGAGGACGTGGCCGGTGGGCTGTGGTACGGGCAGGTCGACATGGCGACCGGCGCGCGGACCGCGGCGGAGTTCGGCGCGCTGCACGCATTCCTCCCCGGCGTGCTCGTGCTCGGCGGCGATCTGGCGCGGGCGCGGCGGCTCGAGGCGTCGTGCATCCGGATGTGGCAGCTGCGCGGCATCGAGCCCGAGGTGATCGACTACCGCAGCATGGCGATCCGCGCGCCGGGGTACCAGCTGCGCCCCGAGATCATCGAGTCGGCGTGGTACCTGCGGCGCGCGACCGGCGACCCGCAGTACCTCGCGATCGGCAAGATGTTCCTCGATGACCTGGTCGCGCACACCCGCGCCGGCGATGGCTTCACCGTGCTGACCAGCGTGGAGACCATGGCCCAGGGCGACCTGATGCCGAGCTACTTCCTCGCCGAGACCCTCAAGTACCTGTACCTGATGTTCGCGCCGGACGACGCGGTCGATCTCGAGCGCGTGGTGTTCACCACCGAGGCGCACCCGCTGCGGCGGACCTGGTAGAACCGCAGGATGATCGACGTACGGCGGCCCGAGCTGCTGGTGACCGACTTCGTGGGCACGGTGCTGCGCGAGGATGGCGTCGTGGTCGCGGCGTACCACCGCACGTTTGCGTTGCACGGCATCCCGTGCAGCGATGACGAGCTGACCGCGCGCCGCGGCGCGAGCAAGCGCGCGGTGTTTCGCGAGCTCGCGGCGCGCGTGGCGGGCTCGGATCCGGGCGTGCTCGCCGAGGAGGCGCTGGTGACGTTCGAGGCGACGCTGCGCGACGCGTACAGCCGCGGCCCGCTGGTCGAGATCGATGGCGCCGCCGAGGCGCTGCGCCGGCTGCGCGCGGCCGGTATCCGGCTCGCGCTGACCAGCGGGTTCGATCGCGGGTTGATGGATCTGCTGGTCGGGCGGCTCGACTGGCAGGCGATGTTCGACGTGACCCTGGCCGCGGACGACGTGCCGATGGGGCGACCGGCGCCGTACATGATCTACCGCGCGATGCAGGCGCTCGACGTGCACGCGGTGGAGCGGGTCGCGGTGGTCGGCGATACGCCGCTCGATCTCCAGTCGGCGAACAACGCGCGCGCGGGCTGGGTGATCGGCGTGCTGAGCGGCGCGCACGGCCTGGCAACGGTCGGCACGACGCGGCACACGCACCTGGTACCCAGCGTGGCGGCGCTGCCGGCGCTGTTCGGCGTCGATCTCTGATCCTGGCGCCGGGCGTTAGCCTGGCCCAGTCCCTGGCGCCCGCGGCGGGAACGCGGCAACTTGGTGCACTCGTCCGGGGTCCCATGCCGCAGATCGTCGTCGAGCAGCTGGTCAAGACCTACCAGGTCGCGGAGCGCACCCCCGGGCTGTGGGGCGCGGTCCGCGGCGTGGTGCGCCGCCGGCACCGCACGGTGCGGGCGCTCGACGGTGTGTCGTTCGCGATCGAGCGCGGCGAGCTGGTCGGCTACATCGGGCCCAACGGCGCGGGCAAGAGCACCACGGTCAAGGCGCTGTCGGGGATCCTGGTGCCCGACGGTGGCCGCTGCGAGGTCGCCGGGCGGGTGCCGTGGCTGCAACGGGTCGCGCACGTCGCCGAGATCGGCGTGGTGTTCGGCCAGCGCACGCAGCTGTGGTGGGACCTGCCGGTGATCGAGTCGTTCGAGCTGCTCCGCGACATCTATCGCGTGCCGCCGGCGCGCTACGCCCGGTCGCGCGATCGGATGATCGGCCTGCTCGATCTCGCGCCGCTGCTCGACGTGCCGGTGCGGCAGCTGTCGCTCGGCCAGCGCATGCGCTGCGACCTGGCGGCGGCGCTGCTCCACGCGCCGGCGATCCTGTTCCTCGATGAGCCGACCATCGGGCTCGACGCGGTGTCCAAGCTCGCGGTGCGCGACTTCATCAAGCAGCTCAACCGCGACGAGGGCGTCACCGTGATCCTGACGACCCACGACCTCGACGACATCGAGGCGCTGTGCACGCGAGTGATGGTGATCGCGCATGGCAAGATCCTGTCCGACGGCGCGCTCGAGGAGCTGCGCGCCCGGGTGACCCGCGAGCGCTGGCTGACCGTGGACCTGGTCGACCCCGGCGTCGCGATCGACGACCCCGAGGCCGCCGAGATCCGGCGCGACGGCCACCGGGTGTGCCTGGCGTTCGATCCGCAGGTCGTGGCGCCGGCCGAGCTGATCCGGCGGATCACCAGCCGGCACGCGGTCCGCGACCTGTTCGTCGAGAACCCGCCGATCGAGACGATCGTGGCGCGGCTCTACGCGGCGCACGGCGCGGCCGGGGACACCGGCGCCGGGGCGCCGTGACCGGCGGCGCGCTGCGGCCGTACCGCGCGATCATCAGCGCGCGGTTCCGCATGCTGCTGCAGTACCGCGCCGCGGCGATCGCCGGGCTGTGGACCCAGCTGGTCTTCGGCCTGGCGTTGATCATGATCTACCAGGCGCTCTACCGCTCGTCGCCGGCCGCGGTCCAGCCGATGGCGTTCGCCCAGCTCGCGTCGTACGTCTGGCTCGGCCAGGCGCTGCTCGCGATGCTGCCGTGGAACGTCGACGCCGAGGTCCGCGACATGGTGCGGTCCGGCGCGATCGCCTACGAGCTGGCGCGGCCGGTCGATCTGTACGGGCTGTGGTACGCCCGCGCCGTCGCGCAGCGCACCGCGCCGACCGTGCTGCGCGCGGCGCCGATGGTGGTGTTCGCGGGCTTCGTGCTGCCGCTGCTCGGCGCGGCCGACTGGCAGCTCGCACCGCCGCCGTCGCTCGCGGCGGGCGCCGGGTTCGTCGCCGCGCTGGCCGCCGCGCTGGCGCTCAGCTGCGCGATATCGGTGCTGGTCAACATCAGCCTGATGTGGACGCTCGGCAGCGACGGCGTCGTGGTGCTGTTCACCACCACCGTGGCGCTGCTCTCGGGCCTGATGATCCCGCTGCCGTTGTTCCCCGGCTGGGCGCAGGGCGCGCTGGGCTGGCTGCCGTTCGCCGGCGTGTTCGACCTGCCGTTCCGGATCTACGCCGGCCACCTCGCCGCCGGCGATCTCGCGATCGTGCTCGCGCGCCAGCTCGGCTGGACCGTCGCGCTGATCGCGCTCGGGCGCTGGCTGCTCGGCCGCGGGATGCGCCGCGTGGTGGTTCAGGGGGGCTAGTGCAGGACGCGCTCCGGCTGTATCGCGCGTACGCCGCCGCCTCGATCCGCGGCCAGCTGCAGTATCGCGCGTCGATCGTGATGGCCGCGATCGGCACGTTCGTGGCGACCGCCGCCGAGTCGGTCGCGGTGTGGGCGCTGTTCGATCGCTTCGGCCAGATCCACGGCTGGACGCTGCCCCAGGCCGCGCTGCTCTACGGCATGATCTCGGTGTCCTACGCGGTGTGCGACGTGCTGGGCCGCGGGTTCGACGCGTTCGGCGCGATGGTCAAGGCCGGCGACTTCGATCGCGTGCTGTTGCGGCCGCGGTCCACGGTGCTCCAGCTGATCGGCCAGGACCTGGTGCTGCGCCGCCTCGGCCGGCTGATCCAGGGGCTGATCGTGCTCGGCTACGCGGTCACGGTGGGCACGATCGACTGGACGATCGCGCGCGCGGCGCTGCTGATCGGCGCGATCGGGTGCGGCGTGTGCGCGTTCCTGGGCCTCCTGGTCCTGCAGGCGACCAGCGCGTTCTGGACGGTCGACAGCCTCGAGGTCTGGAACGCGTTCACCTACGGCGGGCTGATGATGGGCCGGTATCCGATGCCGATCTATCGCCGGTGGTTTCGCACGGTGTTCACGTACGTGTTCCCGCTGGCGTGCGTGAACTACTTGCCGGCGGTGGCGATCCTCGGCATCGGGGCGCCGGCGATCACCGGCTGGCTCGCGCCGCTGGCCGGCCCGGTGTTCCTGGTCGTCAGCCTGCAGCTCTGGCGGATCGGCGTGCGGCACTACCGCTCGACGGGCAGCTGATGGCGCACCACGCTTGGCACGCGCCGCGTTCCGGGTTATGCGAGACGCGTGAGCTGCCCGTGGAGCGGGCGGTCACGACAAGGAGCTGGAGTGGTATGGGAGCGATGCTGAACCGAGGGCTTGTCGCCGCGCTGGGGACGGCGTGCGCTGCGTGTTACGCGGCGATCCCGTCGGTGCCGACCGAGGGTGGACCGGCGTGGACCGAGCTGACGAGCGACCACTTCATCGTCTGGACCGACGCCTCGCCCGACGCGGGTCGCGACCTGCTCCGCGTGGTGGAGCACATGCGCCAGATCGTGCTCGGGGTCTCGGTGTTCAACCCGACCTCGGACGCCAGGACGTTCGTGATCGCGATGCGCAACAAGTACGAGGTCCGCCCGTATCTTCCGGAGGATGTCGTCGCGTTCGCCACCCCACCGCGGTATCCGCTGTTTCAACCGACCATCCTGCTGTCGATCGATAGCCTCGACTACGATCGGACGACCACGATCCACGAGCTCGCACACGTGATCTCGTACAACGCGCTCCCGGCGCAGCCGCGCTGGTTCGCCGAGGGCCTCGCGGGGTACTTCGAGACGCTTCACCTCGACGACGACGGGTCGTTCGATCTGGGAACGCCGCGTATCGACTACCTCCGGTTGCTGCGCCAGTCCGCCGGGCCCATGCCGGTCGCGGACCTGTTCGCGTGCGCCGCGGAGCGGTGCCGGGACGAGCGGTTCTACCCGACTGCCTGGGCGGTGTTCGCCTACCTCACGAACCAGCGCCCCGCCGACCTGCTGCGCTACGTGCGGCGGCTGACCGAGCTCGACGGCGACGCGCAGGCAGGTGCCTGGGCCGAGGTGCTCCCCGACCTTGCGCCGGGCAAGCTCGACGGCCTGCTCTCGGACTGGGTCCGGTACGGCGAGCTCGCGGTGCATCGCTACAAGGTCAAGCTCAAGGAGTTCTCGGTTGCCACCCGGCCGCTCCGCGACGCCGACGTCTACACCGCGCGGGCGCTGCTTCGCCACGTGTATCACCCCGAGGGCCCGCCGCCCGCCGAGGTCGGCGCCGCGCTCGCCGTCGACCCGACCAACGTCGTCGCACACATGATCCGGTGGGTGCACGAGGGCCACCAGATCGCGCCCGACACTGCGCGCTCGCTCGCCGCGGCGCATCCCGAGGACTGGCGCGCGTGGCTGCTGGTCAAGCTGGCCTTGCATCGCGGTCCGGAAGCCCACGCGGCGCACGCGAAGGCCTGCAGCCTGGTCGAGACGTCCCCGGCCACGCTGCCGAGGCGGATCTGTTCGGCCCAGGCGCTCGCGGACGACGTCGAGCTCGGCCGCTGACCAGCTCCGCGCAAGGCAGGCCCGGCCTCGTCCGGGCTGGCCTCTCTACTGGCAGCCCTTCGCGGCTTCGCCAAGTGACTTGAGCACGCCCTCGATCTCATCCACTTTCAGGGTGTTCAACTTGGCCGACGCCCGCTCGGGCAGGGCGTTTGCTTCCAGCAAGCGTTCGGCTTTTCGTAGCTCCCCCTCGCATACCTTCCTGGCGGCTTCCGGGACGCCACGTCCGCTCTTGAGTGAGGTGCGGGTGCTCTGGACGAGGTCGCGAAGCATCTTCGTGTAGACCGTGAGCGAGTCGAGATCGTCGGTTGTCGTTTTTGCGATGCCGTACTCGCCCTTCGCTTCCTCAGCCTTTGCTGCGTCCAGCATGCTGCCGATTCTCGTCTGCGAGAGCGGAGTGGATAGGGACCCGACGGTCGAAACAGGCTGGCTCCTTCCAGTTCCGAGGTCTCTGGCACTGAATCGAAACACCCCCTGATCGTCGACTGCAAGCGAGACCTCAAACCTGGGCACATGGCGGGGAGCAGCGGGGAGCGCGATGATTGAGAACTTTCCGACGGTGACGTTGTCGGCGACCAATGTGCGGTCACCCACGAGCACGTGGACCTCGATCGAGGTCTGATTGTCGGTGGCCGTCGAAAACGTCTCGCGCCGCACGGCGGGGAGAGCGGTGCCGCGAGGAATCAGCATGGTGCTCACTCCGCCCATCGTCTCTATCGACAATGACAGCGGCAAGCTCCCCACCGGGACGTCTTCTGCAAACAGTCGAACGTTCAAGGGCGGCTGCTGTTCTTGCCGAGCACCAAGGTCCACGGACGCCTGCTCGGTCCGAGCCGCCCCCGTTTGTGACTGACGGTACGCGACGAGTATCGCCGCCGTCGCGATCACCAGCGCACCGAGAATCCAAGCCATCTTTCCTCCAGGGAGCCGTCCGTTACCAAGCCCTTGGCATCGGCGGCACGGTACCGAGAATGTCTTCGTCGTTGGGCTCGCGTCGTCTCGTCACGGCCACCAAGGTCTGCTGAACTCGGCCAGCGAGTCCCGCTGACTGCCACGAGGGGAGCTGCGAGGTCAGCGGCGGAGCACGCTGGCCGGGCCGCGGCGCCAGCGCTCGAGGATGAAGTAGCCCATGGCGATGCGCGCCGGGCCGATGGCCGAGTAGGCCTTGCCCAGGAACAGATCGGGGTTGTCGGGGCTGACCTGGACCAGGTAGTCGCGCAGGCCGCGGGTGATATCCCAGGCCCGGTTGCCGCCCTTGCCGTAGTCGAGCAGCACGGCGTGGAGGTAGTGGTTGTCGCGGCTGGTCGGATCGACCGGCGCGACCGCGTAGAACCCGAACCGCTTCGGCTCGGCGTCGGACGGCCGGGTCTGCCAGCGGCCGTCGAGCGCGTTCTGGACGACCGGGCAGTTGTAGCCCATGGCGCGGCCGTCGCCGTCGCGGAACATGCCCTTGACGAACTTCTGGATCCCGGCGAGCCGCGCGATCGGCGGCGCGCCCGGCGGGGTCGCGTTGATGCCGCGGAACTCCCAGCCCAGGAGGGCCGCGGCGGCGTCGGGCGTCGCGCCGCGGACGAGCGCGGTCTCGAGCTCGCTGCGCGGCGCGCGGGCGAGCGCGAGCGCGGCGGCCGAGGGCAGGTCCGCCCGCGGTCCGAGCTCGATCGGCGCGGCGCCGGCCGACGGGGTCGAGACCGGCGGCGGTGTTCCGGCGGCGAGCGGAGGAGCGGCGATGTCGGTCATGACAGGAACCTCCCGGCGTTGTCGATGACGTGGCCGGCGCAGCGCGTCGACAGCGCCATGATCGTCTCCATCGGGTTGACCCCGATCGGGGTGGGGAACAGCGATGCGTCGGCGACCATGAGCCGGTCGGCGTCGTGGACCATGCCGAACGGGTCGGTCACGGCGGCCGCGCGGTCCGCGCCCATCCGCGCGGTGCCCATCATGTGGACGGTGACGACCTCCCAGCCCCTGGTCGGGATGTCGCGCGCGAGCAGGCGGCGCGCGTCGTCGGGGCTGTACAGGTCGTCGGCGCCGTGGAACGGCAAGAGGATGCGCCGGGCGCCGGCGGCGAACAGCAGCTCGGACAGGAGCACCACGCCGCGCTTGAGGTTCGCGGCGTCGGCGTCGGCGAGCTGGTAGAACGCCTGGGGCTTGCCGTCGATCGTGCGGACCCGGCCGGTGGCGGTGTCCTCGCACAGCATGCCGGCGGTGACCATGCGGTCGTAGTCGGCCATCAGCTCGCCGAGCGCGGCGCCGCGCTGCGAGAACGACATCGCCAGGATCGCCGGCGGCAGGTTGACCGCAGCGAACAGCAGGCCTTCGTCCTGGAACTCGCGGACCTGGAACGCCTGGTGCGTGCCCTTCCAGCCGGTGATCGCCTGATCGAAGATCGCCACGACCTTGACGTTCGGGTGCATCGACAGGTTGTGGCCGAGCTGGCCCGACGGCGAGCGGAACCCCGAGCGCACGAGCAGGGCAGGGGTGTGGATCGCGCCGCACGCGGCGACCACGAGCTTGGCGCGCACGGTGATGCGGTGGCCGGTGCCCTGGACCGTGCCGATCACGCCGGTCGCGCGCTTGCCGTGGCGGGTGATCTGATCGACCCGGACGTCGGCGTAGATCCGGGCGCCGTAGTGCAGCGCGCGCGGCACGTAGCTGACCAGCGCGCTCTGCTTGGCGCCGGTCGGGCAGCCGAACGCGCAGCGGTTGGAGCCGACGCAGTGGACCTGGTTGCGCAGGTTGCCGATCACCTTCCAGCCCATGGCGTCGGCGCCCTTCTTGAGCAGCAGGTTGTCGGTGCCGATCGCCTCGGGATCCATCGGCGCGACGTGGATCCGGCGCTCGACGCGCTCGAAGTACGGCTCGAGGTCGCGGGCGATGCCGGCGAGGCCGAGCTCGCGGTCCCACCGGGCGAGGACCTTGTCGGGCGTGCGCCACGACATCCCGCCGTTGATCACGGTCGAGCCGCCGACCGTGCGGCCCTCCTGGTAGAGGATCGGCGGGTTGCCCAGCGCCGCGGTCGCGCCGCCGTCGCGGTAGAGCTGGCGCGACATCGCCGAGGTGTCGGCGGTGAAGTCGCGGGTCTGGTAGTAGCTGCCCTCCTCGAGCACGATCACGTCGAACCCGGCCTCGGCGAGCTCGGCGGCCATGGTCGCGCCGCCCGCGCCCGAGCCGACGATGACGACGTCGGCGTCGAGCACGGCGTCGCCGTGGTGGTCGTGGCGGGTGAACACGTTGCGCGGGCGCGCGCCCTCGTGGACGGCGGGCTTGGCGGCTACCGCCATCACGCGCGCTCCCGCTTGATCCGCACGCCGGGGCGCAGCGGATCGGGTGCAAGGATCTGGGCGTCCTGGCGGCGCACGTCGTCGCGGAACACGGTCAACCGGCGCTGGGTGACCTCGGCGATCCACGGCGCGGGGACGTAGCCGACGCGCTCCATCATCTCCGGCTGCTCGTAGCACGACAGGCTCATCAGCTGGTTGATGCCACGCGCGAGCTGACGGTGCAGCACCGTGGGGCCATGCAGCCAGCCCTCGTAGTAGCGCTCCGCGCGTTCGCCGGTCAGCGCGCGGGCGCGGCGGAGGTGGCGCGGCAGCGCGCCGAGGTCGTAGGCGACGAGCCCGACCGCGAACCCGCGGGACAGCGCGCTGGGCCCGGCCGCGAGCGTCAGCGCCATGTGCGCGACGATCGCGTCGCCGAGCGGGATCGCCTCGGGCGGGCAGATCACCGGCACCAGCGAGCGCAGCACGGCGCGCGCGGTGTTCGAGTGCTGGTAGGCGGCGGCCATGGCTAGGCCTCCCCCAGCGCGCCGACCAGCTTGGCGTCGTGGCGCTCGAGGTAGTCGGCCATCAGCGCGCACGCCGGCTCGGCGTCGCCGGCCTCGATCAGATCGAAGAACCGGGTGTAGACCGAGACGTAGTCGTCGGGCGGCCGCACCGCGAACCGCAGGGTCGCCGCGGCGTCGAACCAGACGTCGGCGAGCCGGTTGAGCAACCACAGCCCGGGGGTGAACTGCGCGGCCTCGACGATGGTGCGCATGACCTCGAAGTCCTCGCGGGCGTAGCCGGGCTGATCGCGCAGCGACCAGGCGCGCGCCATCGCCGCGCGCGCCGGGCTGGTGCCGCCCTTGGGCACGCGCGTGGCGGTCAGCCGCACGACCTCGAGCGCGACCGCGCGGCGCATCGCGAGCACGTCGAGCAGCATCCGGACCACGTTGGGCTGGCCCTGCCCGGGCTTGCCGTAGCGCAGGTACCCGGCGAGCACCTCGATCGACCAGTCGCGGTACGGCCGGACGACCACGCCCGAGCCGCGGCGCGGCTCGACGAGGTTCCACTCGCCCAGCCGGCGCAGCGCCTCGCGCAGCGTCGGTCGCGACGCCCCGAGCTGGCGCGCGAGCTCGCGCTCGGCCGGCAGCCTCGTCCCTGATGGGTATGCACCGCCGACGATGTTCTTGAGCAGGGTCTCGAACACGGCGTCGATCGCGGTGACTTCGGTGGGCTTTGGTAGCGCCATGTGAAGGCTCCGTTGACTGGTAAGGCCAATCGGCAATTTGGTAAGACCAGAGGTGGTCGCAGGTCAAGAGAAATTTGCTGAGGACGCGACTTCCCTCGAGATCTCCTGCCGGCGCGGTTCGCGGGGGAGATCCGGTGTGGGTTCAAAACGCCGCGTCGCCGCGCGCCGGCGACGCGAGCGCGAGGTTCTCTGCCGATCGCGGTGCCGCGGATCACCAGCGGCGGGCCTCGCAGCCTGCCGCTCGCGCGATCGCGGGTGCGGACTTCCCGCGATCATCCGTCGCGGGCGAACGGATACGCGATCGCGACGAGACTCGATCTCGCCGTCGAGCGCGTCCGACCACCATACCGCGAGGTCGCGCGAAGTGCGACCCGTGCGCGTGCGTGAGGCCGACGAGAAACTGCCCGTCATTACAGGCAGGTCGGCTTGACGCCCACGGATGTCCGTCGCTAGCTTCCGATCTATGACCAAGGCCAAGGCAGGGGGAGAGCAACCGGTCGAGATTCCGGACACGCTCCCCATCCTCCCGCTGCGCAACTCGGTGTTGTTCCCCGGGGCGATCATTCCCATCGACGTCGGCCGGCGCAAGTCGGTGCGGCTCGTCGAGGACGCGATCGCCAAGGAGCGGCCGGTCATCGGCATCCTGACCCAGAAGGACGCGCGCACCGAGGATCCCGGCTCGGGCGATCTGTACATGGTCGGCTGCGCCGCGCGGATCCTCAAGGTCATCAAGCTCGCCAAGGACAACTTCTCGGTGATCCTGCAGGGCGTCTCGCGGTTCGAGGTCGCGATGTTCGACGGCGCCGAGCCGTTCCTCGCCGCCAAGGTCCGCAGCGTTCCGGATCCGACGTCATCGGACGTCGAGCTCGACGCGCTGGTCATGAACCTCAAGGACATCGCCAAGCGCGTGGTCAAGCTGATGCCCGAGTTGCCCAAGGAGGCCGGCGCGCTGGTCGACAGCGTCACCGAGGCCGGGCACCTCGCCGACCTGATCACCAGCCACCTCGAGCTCGAGGTCGGCGAGAAGCAGGACGTGCTCGAGACCTTCGACCTCAAGACCCGGACCCGCAAGGTGCTGCAGTTCCTGTCGCGCCAGCTCGAGGTCCTGAAGGTCCGCGAGCGGATCAACACCCAGGTCCAGGAGGAGATGGGGCGCAACCAGCGCGAGTACGTGCTGCGCCAGCAGCTCAAGGCGATCAAGGAGGAGCTGGGCGAGCTCGACGACGGCGGCGGCGATCTCGACGAGTTCGCCGAGAAGATCACCAAGGCCAAGATGCCCGAGGAGGCCGAGAAGGTCTCGCGCAAGCAGCTCGACCGGCTCAAGGGCATGCAGCCGTCGTCGGCCGAGTACACGGTCACCCGGACGTACCTCGAGTGGCTCGTCGAGCTGCCGTGGTCGCTCTCGACCGAGGACCACATCGAGCTGCCCGAGGTCCGGCGCTGCCTCGACGAGGATCACTACGATCTCGACAAGGTGAAGAAGCGGATCGTCGAGTACATGGCGGTGCGCAAGCTCAAGAACGACAAGAAGGGACCGATCCTGTGCCTGGTGGGGCCCCCCGGCGTCGGCAAGACCTCGCTCGGTCGCTCGGTCGCGCGCGCGATCGGCCGCAAGTTCGGCCGGATCTCGCTCGGTGGCGTGCGCGACGAGGCCGAGATCCGCGGCCACCGCCGGACCTACGTCGGCTCGCTGCCGGGCCGGATCATCCAGGGCATCAAGAAGGCCGGGACCAACAACCCGGTGTTCGTGCTCGACGAGATCGACAAGCTCGGCCACGATTTCCGCGGCGATCCGGCCTCGGCGCTGCTCGAAGTCCTCGATCCCGAGCAGAACAGCTCGTTCAGCGATCACTACCTCGAGGTGACGTTCGACCTGTCCAAGGTGCTGTTCATCGCCACCGCGAACCAGCTCGATCCGATCCCGTGGGCGCTGCGCGATCGGCTCGAGATCATCGAGTTGCCTGGCTACACCCGCCAGGAGAAGAAGATGATCGCGCGCAAGTTCCTGGTCCCCAAGCAGCTCGACGACCACGGGCTGACCAACGACCGCTGCGAGATCACCGACGAGGCGCTGTTCGAGATCGTCGACAGCTACACGCGCGAGGCCGGCGTCCGCAACCTCGAGCGCGAGATCGGCTCGATGTGTCGCGCGGTGGCGGTCAGGGTCGCCGAGGGCCAGGCCAAGGACCACGAGGTGATCGATCCGGCCATGGTCGAGGAGGTCCTCGGGCCCAAGAAGTTCGTCAGCGAGGTCGCCGAGCGCGTCGGCGAGCCCGGCGTCGCGACCGGCCTGGCGTGGACCGCCGTCGGCGGCGACATCCTGTTCATCGAAGCCACCCAGATGCCCGGCAAGGGCAAGCTGACCCTGACCGGCCAGCTCGGCGACGTGATGAAGGAGTCGGTGACCGCGGCGCTGTCGTTCGTCCGCGGTCGGGCCGCGGCGCTCGGCCTCGATCCGGGCAACTTCCTCGAGAACAAGGACCTCCACGTCCACGTCCCCGCGGGCGCCGTGCCCAAGGACGGGCCGTCGGCGGGTGTGACGATGTACACCGCGCTGGTGTCGCTGCTCACCGGCGTCCCGGTGCGCCCCGACGTCGCGATGACCGGCGAGATCACGCTGCGCGGCAACGTGCTGCAGATCGGCGGCGTCAAGGAGAAGCTCCTGGCCGCCCACCGCGCCGGCATCCGGCGGGTGATCATCCCCGAGCGCAACGTCAAAGACCTGATCGATGTCCCCGAGGAAGTGAAGCGGGAGATGGAGATCATCAGCGTCAAGCGCATGGACGAGGTCCTGGCGCTCGCGCTCAAGGACCCGCCGGCGTCGATCGTCGCCCTGGCCAAGGCGGCCCAGCTCGAGACCCAGGTCACGGCCTAGGGCTCCGGCTCGGCGTCGTCGAACGGCCAACCGCGGCCGATCGGGCCCCGGCGTGGGGCAGATCGGCGCGGTGTTTGCGCGCTTTGGAGCTCGCGCGGCTCGCGGTCGGACCCTCGCCGGGCGAACCTGCCGTAAGTTCTCGCGTCGTGGTGCGCCGCCTGATCGGGCAGAAATGCCAGCCCTGTCTTGACGGCCGCTTGCGGGCTACTTAGGTTGCCCAGCACACACATCGGAAATCGAGGAAATCACGTCATGGGTAAGATCATCGGCATCGACCTGGGCACCACCAACTCCGTGGTTGCGATCATGGAAGGCAAGGAACCCAAGGTCATTCCTAACGAGGAAGGCGCTCGCCTGACTCCCTCGGTGGTTGCCTTCGACGACAAGGGCGACGTCCTCGTCGGTCAGATCGCCCGGCGTCAAGCCATCACCAATCCCGAGAACACCGTGTTCTCGAGCAAGCGCTTCATGGGGCGCAAGTACAGCGACAAGATCACGCAGGACGAGATGAAGCGCGTCCCGTTCAAGATCGTCGCGGCGCCCAACGGCGACACGGCGTTCGAGATCCGCGGCAAGCGCTACTCGCCGCCCGAGATCGGCGCGCGCGTGCTGATGAAGCTCAAGCGCGCCGCCGAGGAGTACCTGGGCGAGCCGGTGACCGAGGCGGTCATCACCGTGCCGGCGTACTTCAACGACAGCCAGCGCCAGGCGACCAAGGACGCCGGCAAGATCGCCGGGCTCGACGTCAAGCGCATCATCAACGAGCCGACGGCGGCCGCGCTGGCCTACGGCCTGGACAAGACCAAGGAGCAGCTGATCGCCGTGTTCGACATGGGCGGCGGCACGTTCGATATCTCGGTGCTCGAGGTCGGCGACAAGGTCGTCGAGGTCGTGTCGACCAACGGCGACACCCACCTCGGCGGCGACGACATCGACAACCGGCTGATGGACTGGCTGGTCGCCGAGTTCAAGAAGGACACCGGCATCGACGTCAGCAAGGACAAGATGGTGCTCCAGCGCCTCAAGGAGGCGTCGGAGAAGGCCAAGATCGAGCTGTCGAGCGTGCAGGAGACCGAGATCAACCTGCCGTACCTCACCGCCGACGCGACCGGGCCCAAGCACCTGCTCAAGAAGCTGTCGCGCGCCAAGTTCGAGCAGATGATCGAGGACATCGTCGCGCGCGCGATGGAGCCGTGCAAGAAGGCGCTGAGCGACGCCGGCAAGAAGGTCTCCGAGATCCACGAGGTCGTGCTGGTCGGCGGCTCGACGCGAATCCCGATGGTCCAGGCCAAGGTCAAGGAGTTCTTCGGCCGCGAGCCCAACCGCAGCGTCAACGCCGATGAGGTCGTCGCGCTCGGCGCGGCGGTCCAGGGCGGCGTGCTGTCGGGCGACGTCAAGGACATCCTGCTGCTCGACGTCACCCCGCTGTCGCTCTCGATCGAGACCCTCGGCGGCGTGGCTACCAAGCTGATCCCGCGCAACACCACGATCCCGACCCGCAAGAGCGAGACGTTCTCGACCGCGGCCGATAACCAGGGCTCGGTCGAGGTCCACGTCACGCAGGGCGAGCGCGAGATGTCCAAGGACAACAAGACGCTCGGCAAGTTCCAGCTCCAGGGCATCCCCCCGGCGCCGCGCGGCGTGCCGCAGATCGAGGTGACGTTCGATATCGACGCCAACGGCATCCTGCACGTCGGCGCCAAGGACAAGGCGACCGGGACCGAGAAGTCGATCAAGATCGAGGCATCGAGCGGTCTGTCGGAGTCCGACATCAAGCGCGCCGTCGACGACGCCGTGCAGCACGAGGCCGAGGACAAGGTCCGCAAGGAGGTCATCGAGGCCAAGAACCAGCTCGACACCCTGATCTACGGCACCCGCAAGCTGGTCCAGGAGAACACCGCCAAGATCCCCGACCCGGAGAAGCTGATGATCGAGGAGGAGCTCAAGTCGGCCGAGGCCGTGCTGGAGCGCAACCGCGACGCGGACAAGCCGGACGAGCTGCGCGCGGCGTTCGAGAAGCTGCAGTCGTCGGCCCACAAGCTCGCCGAGGCCATGTACAAGCAGGCCGGCGCCGACGGCCAGCAGCCGGCCGGTGACGCGGGCGGCGCGCAGCCGAGCAGCAGCAGCGGCGGCGCCAAGGACGATGTCATCGACGCCGAGTTCGAGGACAAGTCGTAAGCGTTTGTCGGTATGATGGGCCGATGCGCAAGCTGGCTATCGGTCTCCTGGCGGTATCAGTGATGTCGGGCTGTTACGTCGGTGCTCGTGGCCGCGTGTACGGCCCGAGCCCGATCGCCCTTGTCGCGACGGCGATCACGGTCGCGGCGGTCGCCGTGGCGATCTCCAATCCGCCGCCGCCGGTGGTCAATGTCGAGTACTACGACTACGGCGAAAACCCGGGTCACGTGTGGGTCAACGGCCGCTACGTCTACGCCCGCAATGGCTGGGTGTGGCAGGCCGGCTACTGGGCACCGGAGCGCCCCGGGTACTACTGGGTGCAGGGCGCCTGGACCCAGCAGGGCGACCAGTACGTCTGGGTCGACGGCTACTGGGCCGAGCCGCGCGCCGGATACACCTACGTCGACGGCTACTGGGACGACCGGGGCAACGGCTACGTGTGGACGCCGGGTCGCTGGGAGTCCGAGCGCCCGGGCTACCTCTACGTCGGCGGTGGGTGGACGGTGCACGGCGGGCGCCGGACCTGGGCCCGGGGTGGCTGGCAGTATGACGACGGCCGGCCCGACTGGCAGCGCTACCGCGTACGCGGTCGCGCCGGCGCCACGATCGTGCGCGACCACCGGCACTGACGCGGCGTGCCGGTCGGGTAGGCACGCCGACGACACCGGCGCAGCTCGTCGCGGCATCGCGTTTTTTCGCGCGCGATGCATACTTCTCGAACCATGCGATGGCTCGCGCTCGGGGCGATGCTGGCCGGCTGTGCCGAGCTCGGCGTGGTCAGCGACGGTACGAGCATCTCGGTCGGCAAGGCGAGCCACGGGTACCTGCTCGAGGGCGTGCGGCTGCCCGATCGTGGCGACGGCTACACCACGCGCGACGTGTGGCGGGCGCGCGATCAACGGTTCGGCACCGATGAGCTCGTCGACCTGGTGGTCGGCGTGGCGCGGCGGATGGGGCGCCAGGTGCCGGACGTCAAGCTCGTGGTCGCGGACCTGTCGGGCCGCGGCGGCGGCGAGCGCGCGGCATTCCATCGCTCGCACCAGAGCGGCCGCGACGCCGACCTGCTGTACTACATGCGCGATGCGAGCGGCCAGCCGCTCGAGCCCGACGCGATGCACGTGTTCAACGCCGGGGGGCGGGCCACCGACGGCACCGGGATCACGATCGACGTCCCGCGCACCTGGCTCCTGGTCCGCGAGATCATCACCGCGCCGGAGGCGGCGGTGCAGTGGGTGTTCATGTACGAGCCGATCGCGTGGCGGCTGATCGAGCACGCCCAGCGCATCGGCGAGCCCGAGGCGCTGATCGCGCGGGCGCGCCGGACGCTCCGGCAGCCCGGCGACAGCGCGCGCCACGATGACCACATGCACGTGCGGGTGTACTGCGCCACGGCCGACCGGGCCTACGGCTGCGTCGATCTCGGACCGATGGAGCTCCTCGCCGAGCGCCAGGCCGAGCCGTCGCCGAGCGCCGCGCTGATGGACGCGCTGGCGAGCGCGGCGAGCTCACCCGCCGCGACCCCCGGGCCGCCGAGCCCGATCGGGGGTTCCGCCGGCGCCGCGAGCCTGGCGCCGAGCGCCGCGGCGCTCGCGGTACCGCCGCGCCTCGGCCGGCTGCTGCGCACGCACACCGACCGGATCACGCTGCCGCGCTGGCGCTGAGCGGCTCCGCTGCGCCGGCGGCCGCGGGCCTCATTCCTCGAGCAGGCCGAGCCGGACGTACACCGGCCGGCTGATCCGGCGCAGCCCCGGCAGCGCGGCGGCGAACACCAGCCCGCACACCACGCAGATCGAGCCGGCCACGGCCAGCGTGTGGATCGCGCCGATCTGGCTCGCGAGCGCGCCTTCGAGCAGCGACCCGAGCGGCGCGCCGCCGAAGAACGCCACCGCGTAGAGGCTGATCACCCGGCCGAGCATCCGTTCCTCGACGATCGACTGGCACAGCGTGTTGGTCGCCGCCATCTGCACCATCATCGCCATGCCGACCAGGAACAGCAGCGGCACCGCGACGGCGGTCGTGGTCGCGAGCTCGAGCCCGATCAGCCCCACGCCCAGGCCGAGCGCGCAGCGCTTGATCACCGTGGTCAGCCCGACCACCGACGTGCGGCTGGCGAGGTAGAGCGCGCCGGTGAGCGCGCCGAGCCCGGCCGCGCTCATCAGGATGCCCAGGGTGTGAGGACCGCCGCCCAGCTGGGTGGCGGCGACCACCGGCAGCAGCGTGCCGTAGGCGCCACCGAGCACGCTCGACGCGGCGAGCAGCAGCAGCACGGCGCGGACCACGGGGAAGTTCCAGACGTAGTGCAGCCCGTCGCCGAGCTCGTCGAACACGTTGCTGGTGCGGACCGGCACCGGCCGCCGGGGCACCCGGATCGCGAGCAGCGACGCGATCACCGCCAGGTAGCTCGCGGCGTCGATGGTGAAGCACACGGCCTCGCCCCACGCGGCGACCAGCACGGCGGCGATCGCCGGCCCGATCAGCCGCGCCGCGTTCACCATCGACGAGTTCAGCGCGATCGCGTTGGGCAGGTCGGCGCGGTCCTCGATCATCTGGCCGAGGAACGCCTGGCGCGCCGGCAGGTCGAACGCGTTGATCACCCCCTGCACCCCGCCGAGCGCGATCAGGTACCACACGTTCGTCGAGCCGCTCATCGCGAACGCCGCGAGCCCGGCCGACTGCAGCATCGCCGCGATCTGGCTCACCACGATCGTGCGGTGGCGGTCCCAGCGGTCGAGCAGCACCCCGGCGAACGGCGCGATCAGCGACGTCGGTATCTGGCCGACGAACCCGACCAGGCCGAGCATCAGCGCCGAGCCGGTGAGCCGGTACGCCATCCACACCGTCGCGAACCGGGTCAGCCAGGTGCCGATCACCGAGATCCCCTGGCCGGCGAAGAACAGCCGGTAGTTGCGATGCCGGAGAGCGCGACCGAGCTGACCGAGCATACCCAAGGGTAGCGTGAGATCGCCGGGTGGCCGCGCGTGTCGTGCGTCGGGCGCGGGGGAATCCGACGAAACGGAGGAGAGATCGGGCGGCGACACGTGAGACAGCTGCGGCAGGTGGTGCACTGGTTGTGATGCCGCCTCGCCGCGGCCGGGTGCGCCGATGGCGCAGGCGCCCCGCCGCGGCGAGCCCGGCTCGGTGTTTCGTCGATGCGCCGTTCGCCGCGTCCGGGTGCGCCGATGGCGCAGGCGCCTCGCCGCGGCGAGCTCGGCTCGGTGTTTCGTCGATGCGCCGGTCGCCGCGTTCGCCGCTTGCCAGCTGGTAGGCTGGGGTGTGGCCACACCTCAGCAGATCCTGGAGCAGGCGCGCACCGTCCTGCTGGTCGACTGGCCGAGCCCAGCCGTGCCGCGGGCGCTGCTCGAGGCTCGCCTGGCCGTGTTCGGGTTCGCGCCGGGCGGGTACTCGCGCGCCGAGCTCGCCGCCCAGCCGCCCGCACCGCGCGACGGGCTCGTCAGCTTTTCTCCCGAGCGCGACGAGGTCGGTCACCTCGTGTTCCATCACCTCGATCGCCGGCCCGAGCAGGTCGACATCGTGTACGTCCACCGCCCGGCCGGCGAGCTGCCCGGCATCCTCCTCACCCACGCCGTGCCGCTCCATGCCGCCGCGCTGTGGCTGCAGCCGCCCCTGCGGTTCGCCGACGCGCGCTGGCTCGCCGAGTCCAGCGGCCCGGCGATCGTCGAGGACAGCGACATCGTCGAGCTGGCGCGCGGGCGCTGGCGCTGATCGCGGCGGCGCGCGCACGGTGAGGTCAGCCGATCGGCGGTCCGCGGCGGGGAAGTCAGGTGCTCCTGATCCGGGTCGCGGGCGCCGGCGGCATCCGGCAAGGGTTGCCGGACGCGCCCGGTGGCACGACAGTGTACCGCTGCATGACGCTGCGCTACGCTGTTGTGATTGACAGACTGCAGGGACTCGTCTTATACCTATTTGAAGTATTCATGTGTCGATGTGGAAGGGGGGGTGGCGGCGCAGGCCGTGGCTGACGGCCGCAGCTGCCAACGACAACGCGCGATCCGTCAGGACCTCCTGGATATCGCGTCTGCACATCGAATGATTGTCTTGTTCCTGCACCGCCGGCGGGGTCGTCAATCGACCACCGCACGACCGAGACCCACCCCCGCCGCAACCCACCGGCCGGTCGTGTCGGCCCGGCGTCCCCGCCGGCGGTGTCTGGACTTGATGCATCTTGCCGGGCGCGCGCCCGGTCCGCGGGCGTCGTCGCGCACCGCCGGCAGAATCAGGCACGGCGGTCCTCTACCGGTACTCGACTGCCGAACGTCATGACGTCGCGCGCCAGGTAGTTCTGTCCGGCGTCGAGGTCCGGCTGTCCGGGGCTGGAGGTCGAGGTGGTAGCGGCGGATCGCGCAGCCCCGCGGTGGTCGAGCCGTGGCGGCCGGCGGTCACACCCGCTGGACAGGCGAGGCAAGCCTTGCCGGTATCGCGACGGCGATCGCTGCGAACCGATCCAGTCTGCGACGGCCGGTGCCGCGCGGTGCGGCTGGCCGGCAATCGTTACTCGTGCACACTGCCTATCTGAATACGTATCTGAAGTCTTATTTGATTGACGGAGTGCGCAAATATCATATACGCAATGAGTCACGCGCAGTGCCGTACGTCGCGAGTGTCGATGTTAAGTCGGCTGCGCGCGATCAACTCGAGCCCGGAGAGCCGCATGTTCAGAGCGAATCGTCTTGTCGTCACGGTCGTGTCGGTGTTCTCGCTTGTTGCCGTGGCCGGCTTCGCCGGCTGCGCCGCGCTCCCGGACGATGAACCCGGCGCCCCCGCCGCGGCCGACGAGGCCGACGCCGACACCGTGTACCGGACGATCGTGCGGCTGGCTCCCGATGGCAGCATCGAGCAGAGCTTCGAGGTCATCCGGCCCGAGCAGCAGCAGGCCGAGCAGGCCGCCCGGGCCGCGCTCGTCGAGGCCTCGCGCACCGGTGGCGTGCACGCCAGCACGCTGCCCACGCTCGGCGTCGAGCGCGTGTGCAGCGGCAACAGCCTCTGGCTGTTCGACAAGATCAACCGGACGGGCAATCAGCTCTGCCTGATCAAGGCGTCCGCCGACGACATGGCGTGGCTCGATCTCGGAACGATCTGCCGTGGGCCGACCTGCCTGCTCACCTGGAACAACGCGGTGCGCAGCCTGTGGGCCGGCGTCGATCCGGGCTCGCTGCAGTCGTGCACCAGCACCCTGTGCTTCGCGACCCCGTTCCTCAACTTCGGCGTGCTCCAGCAGATCAACAACATCGCGGCCGGTGCCCCGCATCCGCTCAACTGGGCGTTCCTGTTCACGCCCTGAGCCGGCCCGGCCGACCCCGCGGAGCCACGATCGAGCTGCCGCGAGCGACGTCACCGGGTGAGCAGCCGATCTGTCCGCGTCCGCTGGCCGAGCGAGTACGAGCGATGCCAACAGGCACGTCTCACACGATGCGCGGAGCCATGTAAGGCGTCGACACGACAAGGTTCCCACCCGTGATAAGCTGTGAGGTCGTTACGCGTCTCGAAGCGAGCGTTGCCAGCCGCGCTCGAGGATGTCGAGCGCGACGTCGATCATCTGCTTGGGATGGCGATCGCCCTCGGCGATCGCCGCCGCCTCGAGGACGAAGTGCGCCATCGCCGCGCACCAGCGGTCGCCGTCGCGGCGGCCGAACTCCTGCGCGAGGACGCGCGCGAGCACGTGCTCGTGGCGCGTCCACATCCGCTGCCAGTAGTCGGCGAGCGCCGGCGTCGCGCGCACGAGCTTCATGAACGCGGTCCGCCGCTCGAACTCCACGCGCGCCATGCGCTTGCGCAGATGCGCGCGCAGCGCGTCGAGGATCGGCCGCTCGCGCAGCGTCGCGACGAGCGTGCGCTCGAATTCGTCGTCGCGATCGAACACCAGCGCCTCCTTCGTCGGGAAGTGCTTCATCAGCGTCGTCGGCGATACGTCGGCCGCTTCGGCGATCTCCCGAACGGTCACGGCGTCGAAACCGCGCGAGAGAAATAGCCGCATCGCCGCCTCGCTGAGCGCGAGCCGGGTCGCGGCCTTCTTGCGCTCCCGTCGGCCGGTGAGTGGCGTCATGTGTAAAGTGGTACCGTACCACCTTTGTGCTATCAACGGGCATGGACTACGATGCGATCATCGCGGGCGCCGGCCCGGTCGGCCTGTTCCTCGCGTGCGAGCTGCGGCTCGCGAAGCGCTCGGTGCTGGTGCTCGAGCAGCTCGCCGATCCGCACTCGCCGCTCAAGGGGATGCCGTTCGGCATGCGCGGGTTGTGGGGACCGAGCGTCGAGGCGTTCGATCGGCGCGGCCTGCTGGCCGAGGTCGCCGCCGAGCCGCGCGCCGACGGCGGCCCGCGCCCCGGCGCCGCGAAGAAGCGCGGCGCGGCCGGCCACTTCGCGGGCATCCAGTTCGACTTCGCGAACATCGACGCCTCGCGCTGGACCTATCGCCTGCCCGGCCCGTCGGACACGCAGCTCGGCGCGACGATGGCGCACCTCGAGCGCGTGCTCGCCGCGCGCGCGGTGGCGATGGGCGTCGAGATCCGGCGCGGGCAGGGCGTCTCGTCATTTGCCGACGACGACGACGGCGTCACCGTCAACGGCGAGCTCCGCGCGAAGTGGCTGATCGGCTGCGACGGCGGCCGCAGCATGGTGCGCAAGCAAGGCGGCTTCGAGTTCTTCGGCACCGAACCCGCGTTCACCGGCTATTCCGTCGAGGTCGAGCTCGCCGATCCAGCGGCGCTACCGATGGGCCGCCACTTCACGAGCGGCGGGATGTTCACGCAGTGGCAGCCCGGCGCGATCGGCATGGCCGACTTCGACGGAGGCAAGTTCCACCGCTACGAGCTCACACGCGAGCACGTGCAGGAGGTGCTGCGCCGCGTGTCGTGTACCGATGCGACCGTGACCGCGGTGAAGCTCGCGTCGACGTGGACCGATCGCTCGATGCAGGCCACGACCTATCGCCGGGGCCGCGTGCTGCTCGCTGGCGACGCCGCGCACGTCCACTCGCCGCTCGGCGGCCAGGGCCTGAACCTCGGGCTCGGCGACGCGATGAACCTGGGCTGGAAGCTCGCGGCGACGCTCCGCGGCGACGCACCGGCGGGGCTGCTCAACACGTACACCGCTGAGCGCCATCCGATCGGCGCGCGCATCCTCGAGTGGACGCGCGCGCAGGTCGCGCTGATGCGGCCGAGCTCGCACGCGCTCGCCGCGGTGATGCGGGATCTGATCGCGACGCGCGATGGCGCGACCTACTTCGCCGAGCGCGTGTGGAACGTGTCGCTGCGCTACGACCTCGACGAGGCGCATCCGCTGGTCGGCCGGAGCTGCCCGGACTTCGCGTTTGCCGACGGCACGCGCGTCGGCGAGTTGCTGCGCGACGGCACCGGCCTGCTCCTCGACTTCACCGGATCGCTCGGCGCGCTCGATGGCTGGCGCCACGTGACGAGCGGCGCCGCCGATCGCCTCGGCCTCAGCGCCGCGCTCGTGCGGCCGGACGGCTTCGTGGCGTGGGCGAGCGACGGGCCGCCGGATCGCGCCGACCTGACGCGCGCCGCGGCGCGCTGGGCGTGACCACGACGGCGCGTAGTCGGCTGGCTGGCGAACGCCAGTTTCGCTGCTAGCTGCGCACCAGCTCGCGCCAGCAGCGGCCGTCGCGGGCGATCATGTCGTCGGCGGCGGGCGGGCCAGCGGAGCCGGCCTCGTAGAGGTGGACGCCCGGGGTGGCCTCCCAGATCTGGAGCACGGGCTGGATCAGCTCCCAGGCGCGGTCGACCGAGTCGCGGCGGTTGAACAGCGTGGCGTCGCCGCGCATGCAGTCGAGCAGCAGGCGCTCGTAGGCCTCCGAGATCGGGCGCTTGAACGCGTCGGCGTAGGTCATGGTCATCAGCACGTTGCCGACGTTGATGTTCTCGCCGGGGACCTTCGCGACGAACCGCAGCGAGATGCCCTCGTGGGGCTGGATCCGCAGGGTGAGGACGGCCGGCTGGAGCACGCTGCCGGCGGCCTCCTCCTTGAACAGGACCAGCGGGACGGCGCGGAAGTGGATGTTGACCTCGGTCAGGCGCTCGGCGAGCTTCTTGCCCGCGCGCAGGTAGAACGGGACGCCCTGCCAGCGCCAGCTGTCGATCATGAACCGCATCGCGGCAAAGGTCGGGGTCTGCGAGTCGGGGGCGACGCCGTCCTCCTGGCGGTAGCCGCGGTACTGGCCGCGCACGCAGTGGTTGGCGACGTCGTTGAGGTCGAGGCTGCGGACCGAGCGCAGGAGCTGGGACTTCTCGTCGCGGACGTCGTCGGCGGAGAACGACGCCGGGACCTCCATGGTGACCAGCGACATGACCTGCAGCAGGTGGTTCTGGATGATGTCGCGGACCACCCCGGTGGCCTCGTAGAACGCGCCGCGGCCCTCGATGCCGATGGTCTCGGCCGCGGTGATCTCGACGAAGTCGACGTGGTTGCGGTTCCACAGCGGCTCGAAGATCGAGTTGCCGAACCGCAGGACCAGGATGTTCTGGACGGTCTCTTTTCCGAGGTAGTGATCGATCCGGTAGATCTGCGACTCGTGGAGGTAGCCGCCGATCATCTCGTTGAGCTGGCGCGCCGAGTTGAGGTCGCGGCCGAACGGCTTCTCGACGATGACCCGGCACGATGGCTTGCCGGAGCCCTGGCTGGCGCGCTCGATCAGCGCGTGCTGCTGGAGCTTCTGGAGGACCAGCGGGAACACCGCCGGCGGGGTCGAGAGGTAGAAGATCCGGTTGCCGCGCGTGCCCCTGGCCGCGGCGGCGTCGAGCTTGGCCTTGAGCGCGATGTAGGTCGCGTCGCTGTCGAAGTCGCCGCCGACGTAGTCGAGCGTGCTGGCGAACTTGTCCCACATCGCGGGCTCGACCTTGCGGCGCGAGAACTCGGCGACCCGCGGCTTGAGCCGCTCGGCGAACTGCGGGCCGGTGAGCTCGCCGCGGCTGACCCCGATGATCGCGGCCGGCTCGGCCATCGCGTTGTCGAGCATCATGTTGTACAGCGCCGGCGCGAGCTTTCGCCCGGCGAGGTCGCCGGTGGCGCCGAAGATCACGATCGCGGTCGGATCGGGCCGCCGCCGCTTGGTGGCGAGGTCGCCGAGGATCTCGGCGGTCACCGACGACGATGACGCGGTCACTGACGCGGTGGGGGACGGCGGTGCGGGCGCGGCCGGCGTCGCGGGCTTCTGGGGTTCGGTCATGAGCGTGCGTCCTTGTGGATGGCTGCGTGGTGCGCGGCGCCGAACAACGCGGCGCGGGGTTCGAGGGTGACGCGGACGCCGACGCCGCGCATCCATGCGGTGAACCGGCCCTTGGCGCGGAACCGCTCGAGGAACCGCGGCTGCTGGAGCGCCGGGAGGATCTTGGGCGGGATGCCGCCGCCGATCACGACGCCGCCGTGCGCCAGGCCGCGGAGCGCGAGGTTGCCGGCCTCCGCGCCGAGGGCCTCGACGAACATGTCGAGCGCGCGGACGGCCGCGGGGTCGCGGTGATCGAGCGCGACGCGCGACACCACGGCGTTGCGGTCGCCGGCGGCGATCTCGGCGGTGAGCCACGCCGGCTCGGCGGCGCCGGTGGTCGTGCGGACGAAGCTGTAGAGGTCGCCGATGCCGGCGCCCGACAGCACGCGCTCGTAGCTGACGTGGGGCCCGTGGACGCCGCGCAGGTAGCGCAGCAGCTCGATCTCGTCGTCGGTGCCGGGCGCATAGTCGGCATGGCCGCCCTCCGAGGGCAGGGCGCGGTGGTGGCGGCCGTCGGACACCAGCAGCGCCTCGCCCAGGCCGGTGCCGGGAGCGATCACGGCGATCGTCGCGTCGGGCGCGGCGGCGGCGGCGGCGGGCTGGAGCACGGCGAACGCGGCGGCGGGGAGCACGAGCGTGCCCAGCGCCGTGGCCTGGAGATCGTTGAGCAGCCCGACCGGGACGCCGAGCCGGGCCGACAGCGCGGCGGCGTCGATGGTCCACGGCAGGTTGGTGATCCGGGCGGTGCCGGCGACGACCGGGCCGGCGACGCCGAAGCACGCGGCGTCCAGGGTGCCGCGGTCGGCGGGCTGCAAGAATCGGTCGAGGATGGCCTCGAGCGAGGGGAAGTCGGCGCAGTGGTACACGGCCTCGCGGACGATCGCGAACGCGGCGTCGCAGATCGCCAGCACGGTCTTGGTACCGCCGATGTCACCGGCGAGGATCATGGGGCGTCTCCCAGGCTGGCCGCCGCCGCGGCGTCGACGAACCACGTCAGCTCGCCGGGGCTGGGCGCGATCAGCTGCGACGGGTAGCGGGCAGGGTCGCGCGGGCCGGCGAGGACCTGGGCGAGCGCCGCGGCCTTGTCGGCGCCGGCGACCAGGAACCAGACCCGGCGGGCGGCGTTGATCGCCGGCGCGGTGAAGGTCAGCCGCGTGGTGGCGCCGTGGACCAGCGGCGAGGTGACCGGGTTGGCGACGACCCAGCGCGCGGCTTCGCCGAGCGCGGGGCTGCCGGGGAACAGCGACGCGGTGTGGCCGTCGGGGCCCATGCCGAGCAGCACGAGGTCGAGGACCGGCGGGGTACCGAGCACCGCGACCAGATCGCACTCGTAGGCCAGGGCAGCGGCGGCGGGATCGGGCGCCTCGCCGGCCAGGCGGTGGACCTGCGCGGCGGTCAGGCCGAACGCCGCCGCCGGTTCGATCAGCGCCTCGCGGGCCATGCGGTAGTTCGAGTCGGCGTGGTCGGGCGGCACGGTGCGCTCGTCGCTCCACCACAGCACGAGCGCGCGCCA
>Ga0307515_10004767_pt1 | contig 27787 bp, 23 predicted proteins | sample 17_EM_MG_FD_194513 | JGI IMG/M metagenome (GOLD analysis project Ga0307515, IMG submission 194513) | Populus trichocarpa ectomycorrhiza microbial communities from riparian zone in the Pacific Northwest, United States - 17_EM | ecosystem: Host-associated > Plants > Roots > Unclassified | place... | reverse complement strand
GCCATCTATGCACTTCAGTTTACCCAATCCCGTCGTACTTGAGTAATCAGCGGCTAAAATTACTCTAAGTTGACATTATTAAGCTCGCCGCCCGAGTTGATTTATCAGAACTGGAGCTTGAAATATCTCGGAACCCAAGTTACCCGAATAAAAACGACTCTTGGTTGGTGAAAATCCTGCCTTGTTACATAACCCTAAGGCGCTCATTCGTTAAATATATTTGGTCACGGCAAATAATGTAGAGGATGATTATTATGCCACGTCAAGTCCATTATATTCTTGGTAATCATTCTTGAAATGAGAATAGTAGTCAATTTGATGACGACTATATCTATCTCGTCCTTCCATGCAGCTCTAAAATCCTAGGCTATTTCTATTTGCATAAAACACATTCAGCCCTAAATAAATATGCCGACCTCAACATCTACTTCTCCCTCTGTACCAAATTCTCTTGAAGCTGTGAAGGATGTCATAGATTCCAGGACAGGAGAATTCAAGAGGCCGGACACTCAGTTTCGTGGCTTCATTTCCTCCAAGCCTGGGTCAGAGTTCCCGCCAGAAAAAGGACGCTATCATCTATATGTATCCTACGCTTGTCCCCGGGGTTCGACTTCTCCAACCTTTAGATAAACTAGGCAGAACTAATGTAGTTCTAGCTCATAGAACGCTTATTGCATGGCATTTAAAGGGGCTGCAAGATATTGTGGGTTTCACGTCTGTACACTGGCATATGGAATTGGGTGGAAAAGGTTTGTCTGATTGAAACTGGATACAATTCTCTGGATTTGGTTCGGCATTTCTAACCTATTGGCACAGGTTGGCGGTTCGCAACTCCGGACGAGAAGCTCAACGGGATCAATACTATTCCCGACCCTATTAATGGTGCTGAAGCTATCCACGATCTATACTTGCGAGCTCGGGATAGTTACCAGGGTCGGTCCCTGTTCTTTGGGACATCAAGACTAACACGATCGTAAGCAACGAATCGAGCGAGATTATTCGCATGTTTGCCACGGAATTTGATGTACTATTGGATGAGGATCATATGTCGATTAAACTGGTGCCGGAAGATCTGGCTCCTGCTATAGACGAACTTAATCAATGGGTTTATGTAAGACGAACCGCTATATTGTAGACTGCACTGATACTTATTTCTGTCTCCCGAAGGACGATATAAACAATGGAGTCTAGTAAGTTATTATTAGGCTTTTATGGCGAAGTCAGCGGCTAATATTTAGGACCCTAGCAAATGCGGTGTAGCAACGTAAGTTTGGTTGCATATATTCAGGAAAAGTGAGGTGCTAATACATCCATACAGCACGCAAGAAGCATACGAAAAGAACGTAAACAAGCTTTTCCGATCTCTCGATCGTGTGGAGCGGATCCTGAAGGATTCAGAAGGGCCATATCTGTTTGGAAATCGATTTACGGAGGCAGACCTCCGTCTGTTTCCTACAATCGTGAGGTTTGACCCGGTTTATGTTTCAGTAGGTCATACTACTTTCAATTACCTAAAAATATACTGAATTGAGTAATAGCTATTCAAGACAAATATCAGAGACATTAGATCTGGGTATCCCACAATTCACAAGTGGCTCCGTCACCTCTACTGGGACTTGCCAGCATTTCACGAAACGACGAATTTTGAGCACATAAAGTCTCATTATTTTGCTAGTATAAATTTCATTAATCCAACAGTACGTAAAGACGTGATTACTCTATCTGTAGGAATGCTAAATATTAAAATAGGGAATTATTCCAGTTGGCCCTGTGCCGAATATTCTGCAGAAAGAAGAGTCTGTCATTACAACAGGATAGTTGCTAGTCTAACGATCCATATCTTAAGAGATTCGTTTGTCAATACCATAACCCCTTTCACATCATCAATCATGTATGACGCTCTCAGTCCTGTTCGCTAGCCTATTGTCGATCCAGATCGGGTTTTCTTACCACCGTCTTACTACTGTCTTTGATGCCTAGTACCCTAGGTCTCACCACCCGTTTTCTATTACCTATTTTGTCTCAGTTGTCTATGGAATTTAACTCAGTTGCCTGGACCTACCTCATGTATAAATAGCTTCTTTTCTTCATAGTTTGAATAGACAGAGTCCTCATTCTTTTCTTACAATCGGTGCACGGACTACCGATCGACACCTATCCCCAGCCTGGCAACCATCCGGCTATGCCTTGTCTGGCTTTTGGAGGACCTGAGTGGAGTTCCAGAGGATGGGTAGTGCCAAGGTTGGTCATTGGCTGATATATGTACCAAGAGAAAGTGCCCTTAAGGGTATTGCTACGTTTGTGAAGCTGAATGCAATTGACTTGTGTCTTCATCTCAAAGGATTTGATCTGGTGATCCCAAGGCCTGTTCAAGAGTCAAGAGTTCCACGCTGAGAAATAGGGGGCATTTTATCGTCGAATTACAGCAATGGAACGCTGTGCTGACTGGAGGTGCTACGACGATTTGAGAACTTTGGTAGAGCTGTTGTGTCTAGGAACAGAGCATTGGTTTCGAGACCTGACGGCCAACTGGTGTTTTCAAAGAGAGTGAATCGCTGCAACCGGGATGTGCCGAAGACCTGCGTTGACTTTCCAGGGTAAGTCTAATAGGAAGAATAAAGTAGTATCTGAGATGTGCTTTGGGCTCACTCTCACCATTTGATGTCACATATATCGGCATCATGCAAACGTCCATTCATAATAATTTCGACTTTGTAGATTCCGGCCGTCTCGCATTCGCCCTTGCGATCTGCTTCTCCGTCATCCCCAGTACCAGCCCCTGGTAGCGCTCTCTTTCAGCCTGCGTAACCGTATAAGGTCTAAGCGGATCTCTCAGCACCACGATCTTCTCAGTTGCAGCTGGTGCCTAATTCGCCTTGTGTCTTTTGTTTTCCTCAGCAGTGCTTTCCTTAGCAGTGCCATCCTCAGTAGCGCCAACTTCGAGTACTTCTTGCTTCTTGCGCGATCGAAGTTTCTTGCGGCATTTCTTGAGAAAGCCGGATAGCGTGCCCATTGTCGCACTAGATCTAGCATAGTGCAAAATCGTTCATCGAATGTCATTCCTTCCAAATCGCCATCCCACTCGTCATCGCTATCCGGAAAATTTAACGTAGCGGGAGGAGTGATGCCTTGAATAAGGAGAGCTTGCTTCGCCGCGATAAGAAATACGGTAGTTAAGTTCATCCTTTGGCAATTGCTCAGGTAGAAAACGAATCTGGGACTTATTTATTGTCTATGGTCGCAGTTCTATCAATTTGACATGTGCAACAAGGTCCGGCGTAGAAACGACCTAAAGAGGGCGGCATCGGAATATGCATGTGTATTCTTATATTGTGGGTGGATGATAGGCTCTGCGAGCTCAGAAAGCGCTTTGCACGTCAGAGAGACATTTAACAAGTCCCGCTTTCTTTCTATTCGAAAAAAGATCTCAATGATTAACTCGGATGGTAGATCGGAGAATTCGGCTTCAAGTGCGGGGCACTTTACTTGAGCAAAAGGACTAAAGACTCCATTTCCCAGGTCGAGTACCACCTGATGAAACTGTAGATTTGTGGCGCAGAATTTCCAGGTGGAGACAACCAATACACGTGACACCATCCACTTGACTTTGTAATTGGTCAATTGGTCATGGTTATTATATATCTCAGTGAGGGGGTTTTTCACGACAATAATGAAGCTTATGTTTTATTCTTCATACACACCCCTTTTTTAGAAAATACCGCTCCTCGGTTAGGGTATAGTTTGGTGGTGAAGGCCCCTTCTACGACCTCAAAACAACACACGGACGAGAAAGGGTATCTACCTATACCATATACCCACATTCTCACCTCCCTCCCGCTCGGCCAGGATGCTCCAAACCTCCTTAACAAATCCCCTCATCAACTCCCCATTCCTCCCATCACCCGGTGGGAACACCTGGCTCGCATATATGGCCGCCACTCCCCTCTCCCTGTTCACAAACCACATCAACCCAAAACTTCCACCCCACGTTAGCGTCCCATTCGTCCTTCCCAAACCCATCGCATCTTCCATCACCAGCACACCCCCCAGCCCATGATTCACCCTCAACCCCCTCGTCAACGCCCCAGTCATCGTCTCATACACATTCCTGCACGCCTTCAGCCCCTCGAGCGCAGCACTCCCCTCGGCAAACTGCGTCGCGAACAGCAACCCCACCATCTCGCGCCCCAGCACCCGCGGCTCCTCCCGCAGCAAGTCCGCCAGCAGCGCCATATAGTCCTCGACGCTCGCATACAGCCCGCCGCCGCCGCCCTCCTCCGCCGCCTCATCATTCGCCGCAAACGGCACCAGCGAGCCGTCCGGCGCGCGCGTCACTACCTGCACCAGCGCACCGCTGACGTCCGCGCGCTCCGCGGGGCGGAAGGTGGTGCGGCGCATGTCCAGCGGCGCGAAGATGTGCTGCTGCATGTACGCACCGAGGCTCCGTCCCGTAGCGCGGGATATCAGGATGCCCGCCCAGTCGAGCCCGCCGCCGTACGCCATGCCCTCGCCGGGCTCGAACAGCAGCGGGGTGCTGAAGGCGGCGAGGACGCGGCCGGAGACGGCGAGGGAGGGCTCGCCGCGCGCCTGGCGCCAGGCTTTTAGGCGGCCCTCGAGGTCGTAGCCGACGCCGCTGCTGTGCGTGAGCAGCATGCGCAGCGTGATGCCGTTGCGGGGTTGGGTGTAGTGGAAGGGCGTGCTGGAGGCATCTGGGCCGGTGTTGAGCGTGATTATGGGCTGCGAGGCGAGTTCGGGGAGGTGCTTGCTTATGAGAGAGGGGTCGTCGAGGGAGAGGATGCCGCGTGAGACGCATTGGAGTGCGGCAATTGAGGTGACGAGTTTGGTGCACGAGGCGAGGCGGAAGGTGTTGCTGGGGCTGATGGTAGGGGCGGAGGGGTCGAGTGATGTGTACCCGGAGGATTTGGTGTAGAGTGAGTTGCCTGTGAAGTATGAGCTCGGGATCTGAGGTTGGTGGAGAGGAGTATTGGATTACCATTTCTGTCGATGGCAGCGAGGACAACGCCGGGAATGCCTTTGGAGCCTCTAGTAGTGGCTTCTTCCACGATTGAGTCGAAGCTTGCCATATCGATCGTGCTAAATCTTTCCAGATTCAATTGAGTCGCAACGCTAAATCGAACGCTAAAAGAATGAGATTTAGTCGGTAATAGGACTTAAATAAAGCGAATTCGGCCGCGGATATGTCATTATTTTCAGCACGGTGATACAGCCTTGCGCACAGCCTCACGCGAATACGAAGCAAAGACCAATAGTATATTCGACAAAATGAAATGCCTACGACGGTCCCACGATCTTAAGATGTCAGCTGTTCATGAATGTTTGCAATGCTAAGTTTAGTGCTCAGTTTACCCTATCTGCTTAGAGTAGGTAGGGCCTAAGAGCCACGCGTATCAAACCTGAATAAGTGCCATGCATCTTGCTTATTGTTGTCACACGGGTCCAGGAATTCACGAGGATGTGAGGGATGATAAGGCAAAAGTGTTTTGTTACCTGAAAAGTTGAAGTGAGCATTATGTGGCGGTGAGCATCCGCCCTTTTCCGCAATCAGACGAACCGATAGTTCTATGTAGATCAGTAGCATCGGGTTCCCAATCAATTCCAATTCTTATATCTGCATCGTTGTCCATTTCTGCAGAGCTGAGCAAGCTAGAAGACGCGTAAACACCTCGCGTGTCTCAGTTTAAGACATCTTACGCAGAATGGTCAGCAGTGGCCTAGTTGTATGGATCGAGATGCACCTTTATTTTGAAAATTGTTCTTTTCCCAGAGCTTCTACACCAGCTGGAGCGACATGTTAAGCAATGAGTAAAAAAGATTGTTTTATATATCACAGTATGCGCTCATCGGACAATCGCTATACGTACAAAAGAAACGACCAAGTCCTGTCCTGTCCAGTTAATGCTGTTCAAAAAGCCCCCTTCCAACCCAATCCCCGGGTGGAAGCTCAGCGCCAAACGCCAGAGCCAAAAAAAAGCAGCCCGCAAAGGGCTTGGAGGTATTTGACAACGTAGAAGAACAAAACTATTAATTTTAATGTAAAAGTTTGTCGCTAGCCCTGCTTAAAATGCCCGCTGCTTTTTGGACCTGGGCTTGCGCACCGGGCCAGTCGCGCGCATCAAGAGCGTCACGGACCGCAGGGAAGAAAGCTGCATCGTAGCCGGAACCTGAAGCATCAGGACCGAAGATGATGTGTTTGTACTGCTCACGGCCGGGAATCTGATAGCAACTAGTTAGCACAGGAAAGAGCCTATTGTTTGAAGAGGGGAAAAAACTTACGCCGTGTGGCCCCTTATCTTTTTCCCCCTGCGGTAAATCTAGCAGATGCGTTTCGAAGTTGCTCATCCGCGCATTATGACTAACACGGTGGACGGCTAATGCATTGCTTTCAAAGCCCCCCGACCCATATACCTGTCCATACCAATAGTCCTCCCAGCCCTGGAATTCCCTCGAGTTCTTATCCAACAAATCCGCGGCCTCTCTCAATGGCCGGACATCAAGATCAGAGTCCCCCTTTTCGCGAGCATATTTGTCTAGGTCATCAATATAGCCTTTCACAGCATCGGCGTAGTCTTTCAAGTTGAAAGGTAGGATTGGCTCTTGTGCAAGTTCGAGGATCAAAAGAATCCATATTTGAGCAAGAGTGGTATGATATGCAAATCCCGGATCGCCGTATTGTGCCATCCACTCGAAGGTTTCATAGCAGCTATGATAGGGAAACCCAGGACCTTGGAAACCGAAGTCGATGCTTGAGGCGCCAGCCATGTCTTGGAAGGCAACATAGTCGCTTCCGGCACCCAAGCCTCCGAGCTGGCTATGCTTTTCGTCCCAAAGAGCGCGGAGAGTCTTATTTTTCACAGGATCAGAAACACGGTCAAGGACGCGGAGCCAAGCGTGTTTGAACATCGGTGAGCCATCAGCGTAGAGCTCGTCGCCTGAGACACCAACATCGACGTTGATATACGCCAATGCATTGTCGCGGAGGTCGTCCATATGCTCTTCGACGTACTCGGTAGAGCCGATCAAGTTGTACTCTTCTGCATCCCATGAGGCGAATACGATTGAGCGTAGAGGTCTCCAGCCATTACTGCGGAGTTGTCCTAGAATATTGACGACTTCAAGCATAACAGCAGTGCCACTTCCTGGATCTGCAGCACCAAAGCACCATGAATCACGATGATTCCCGACAATGATCTTTTTGGCCGTAGTTTCTACGCCTTCGAAGACTCCAATGGCATTGTAGATATCTTGCTTCTCTACCTCGTCCTGGAAGTTCATCAGATTGACAAGTGGCGAGGTCTTGTCACCAGACCACCACTCCGCAACATCTGGCACACCTCCTACCCACTCTTCGGGAAGCTTTTCTCCATGTCCTTTCAGAGCTTGTAGGAGTTTTTGCGCATCTCTCCAGGCCAAGGGAAGACTAGGGATACTGACGAGGGCCGGATTTTTGTCCTTGCTTTTCCTGTCAGCTTGAGGAGTACTTGGATATCCAGGTGTTAAGACATCTCCAGCGATCCAGCTAGTAAGTGCCACGGAGCCTCTCTGAACGCCATCGCTCGGCATCCATCTTCCATTGGGCCATGGTGCTCCCTTGATGAAACCGTCCTCTTGCGGATCGGAGTAGATCAGACATCCTGCAGCCCCGGCCATTTCCGCGTTTTTAACTTTCACGGCTCTATCACTCTGTGTGCCATAGTACCGCACTAGAACAATTGCTCCAGTAACATCGACGCGACTATCCGCAAGCCTCTTAAAATCATCCTTGGATCCGTAGTTCGCGTAGATTAGCGGCCCCGTCACATTTCCTGATTTCGAGAGGCCGTGAAACACAGGAGTTTGTTTCTGGGAAGACGTCGGATGCTCATATGCCGCATCCTCTTCCAACCTTGCCTCCCAAATAAGACTAGGAGGATCAACAATGGCAACACGGCGTCCGCCTTCCTTGGGATAGTTTAGATAGACCTCATAGCTACTCTTGTCAGCGCAGCCCTCCCAATTCGAGGTAAGGACCCTATCCACTTACGACTCCAGCGAAACCGCGTCCATCTGCGCCGCCTTGAACTTCCCCTGAATCCACTTGGCGAGGTACAGGCTGCCCTCGGAGCCGGCCACATGGTTGTACGACGTGACATGCCTCAGACTATCCACAATCCTATTCACATCCACGCCGCCCTGCGCATAGCTCCTCACCCACTCCGGATTAAACGGCTGCCCGAACCCACCATTCCCCCCCGGCAAGACCTGCGACACAAACAGCAAATAAATCAGCGACACGACGACGAACAAGCCAACCAGCCGCGCAACGATGGACCAGCCGGGGCGATAGTGGTCAGGCACGCGCGGGATCCTCGCCGTCACGCACGCGAGCCGCGGGAGCGAGAAGCTGAGCCGGGGGAACTGGAAGCTGGACAGGGTGGTCGTGAGGCTGGACAGGCGCTTCGACAGCCGCGAGCGCACGCGGGCCCTCCTGGCGGCGTCGTCGTCCGCGGCCTCCGCGTCCAGCATCTCCATCTGCTCCATCTCGCGCCGTAGCGCCGGGCCGTCTTCGTCTTCGTCTTCGTCGCCGCCCGTCACCTCGGGCAGCTCCAGCTCGTCGCTGTCCATGCTCGACCGCACCGACTGCACCGACGGCGGCTGGTAGTAGCCATTGCGCCGCCGCGACGAGCTCCCCGTCCCGCTGTTGCTGCTGCTGCTGCCGTAGCCCAGCAGGCCCTGCCGCTCGGCATCGTCGCTGATTTCTTCGGGCCCCAGGCGGGACTGCTGCGAGGTGGGGCGGGACGAGGTGGCCTCCTCGTACGTCGGGATGGCAAGGTGGTCGTGGACGTCGTAGAGGTGCTTCTCGTCGACCATTGGAGCCTAGGGGGTTTGGGGGACGCCAGGTCCCGGTGTGCGGATTCGCGGAGAAATTGCGAGGGTGGAAGGGGGCGGTGCTGGTGGTTTAGGGATTAGGGTTTTTTTGGTGCAGGGCTACCGTATGCCCATGTTCATCGTGATACGAAGAAAACAAGATGCCCTGTCTTTCAGATTAAGAACAGGGTCATCGAAGGGAGGGAATGGGGAATAGATACGGAGAAAGATGCTGTGGTTATGAAGTGAGCTGTGGCTTTGGTGGAGCTGACGGGGTCTTACACACCATGTCTGGGAGCTGGGGTCCGAGCGTTTTGAGTTTCCCCCGGGCTGTCCCATCATTAAAGCGCGATCCGCTTAATTGTTACTGTACCACAACATTATACGACTAACTTAAGACTTTACAACTGAATACGCAGAGCAGCCCCGACACATTTTCTCAGTGAATTTTTTACTATTCATCGTTCCATGGAATCCTCTTCGACTTTTGATACACGGCTTGAAGCCCATGGGCTGGCAACAAATTAAACCATCCAAGCCTCACAGCTTCGTTAATTGCTCCAAGATAACCCAGCATCTAATGCTAACAAAATCGAATATATACACTTACAGAAGACGCCATCTTTTAAGCTGCTAATATGTATCCCAGACCTCCAGTCCAAACCGTCTCCCCAACCGTCAAGCCTACATATTCCTCCCACCGGTCACACTCAGCGTCTGGCCACTGACATAGCTGAACAGCGGACTCGCAACCGCCAGCACCGCACTCGCCGCCTCGGTCGCCGAGCCAGGCCTCCGAAGCGGGATATCGAGATGCTGGTCCCCCCCGCCAGGCCCGGCAGCCTTCTGCGCCAGCGGTATACCCAAAGCAACCCTGTCGCCATCAGGCGTGGTGACGAAGGCACCGGCCTCCTTGGCCCGCGTCAGGCGCGTCAGGATGTGGCCGAAGGCGACCGTGTTGGCGCGCACGCCGAACTGCGGGCCCCACTCCTTCGCGATGGTCTTGGTGAGCCCGACGACGCCCGCCTTGGCCTGCGCGTAGTTGGCCTGCCCCGCGTTGCCGTGCAGCCCGGACGTCGACGAGATGTTGATGATGTTGCGCGGCGAGCCGTCTTTGACGCGGAAGTAGGGCGCTGCGGCCCGGACCAGTTTGAACGGCGCCGTGCTGTGCAGCGCGAGGATCGTGTTCCATTGCTTGTCTGTCATCTGGAGAGAGGCCGGGACTGTCAGCTCTGCTCGTAGGCGGGCTGGAAGAGCACTACCCTGGGGGACTCTGGGGATATGTGGAAGTGGGAAACGTTTGCATACCTTGTGGATCACACCGTCCCATGTGTAGCCGGCGTTGTTAACAATAATATGAATCTTGCCGTTTCCGAACTCTGCTGCCTTCTTGACCAATTCCTCAATATACTTGTCATCGAGCATATCACCTGCTACAGCTATGGCGCTGCCGCCGGATTCGTTGATCTTCTGTGCTGTATCCTCTGCCTTCTCTAAAATAAAATAAAAATAGCCATGAACATCAACACCACTCTAATTGAGCTGTTCCTACAAGCAATTAAAGATTAAGCAACTTACTTCCATCAATATCAGAAACGACAACTTTCGCCCCCTCATTCGCAAATAGCCTCGCAGTTTCAGCACCAATGCCCTGCCCGGATCCAGTAATAATAGCTACTTGCCCCGCAAGCATGCCCTTGGGGTAGTTCAGGTGGTTCGCAATTTGGTCGATGCGTTTAGAATAAGACATTATGAGATGTGTAGAAGCTCAATCAATTGAATTTGAGAACAAACCGATATGAACAGAGGTTTCAAAGAAGCTGTGAATAGGACAGCAAAAGGTAGGGGCGGATGATCAGGCCCGGAAGAAGAGGCCATCCGTGCTTGTGCCGAGGTTCATCCAACGCAAAGCTCGCGACTTGGAGCTTGCGGTGGTACGAGCGCCGAAGTGCATCCAACGTGGGACATTTCGGCATTAGTTCCATGTTCAATTCGTGACTTCCTCGGAATCTCTAGATTGAGAATCCGTGTGCTGCACTATGGGGAAGCTGTCCTACCGAATCTCCCGGCCGGCTACTTGTGATTCGCCCAATTCATCGGCACGGATGCTTAGAGAGGTACTTGGAAGCTTGTTGTATATGTATTCTAAATTTCAATTGCGTTACAAAAACACCTGAGAATGCCTGTTTGGATATCAAATCCACCATGTAAATGCTTCAAATACAAACAAACTCCGAATGATGCTATAGTTCCCAGGCGCCCAAACATGCAAGTACGAAAAGGAAAAAAAAAGTGGCTGACCTGCAGCATGTGTATGTCGGCATGAGCGAGTATTGCTCATAACATTACCACTTCCGCCATTTGTATATCTTTAAAAGGATGTCTCTAAGCTTTCGACCTTGCTCGCTTTCCTCTTCCACACTCCTTCCGACTCAGCGGTTCGTCAGGCATGACCCATCCTCTCAGTCTCTTCGCCTCTCTCTTCTCGGAGAGATTGGGCTTGGGGATCCAGCTATCGCGCTCAAGGCAGTTCTGCCTGGTCAGCGCGGCTGGGCCTCCAACGTCCATTCTCCAGCTACCCATTCCAGGGAGCGGCGACTCCTTGGCAAGCATGTGGAGGTACCACAACGCAAGACCAGCAGTCATTTGGAGCTCATTAGTCTCGGGGTCGAGACTGTGAGTGGAGAGGCGAATGGGGGCTGAGACCTCAAGGTAGCCAAAGATAGGAACACCGTTGTTGGCGTTGACGGTTGTGGTGTCTGGAGTCGCAGCCGAAGAAGGGCCACCGCATCGGACACAGAGAAGTTCAATCTCTGTCATGATGAACCCATACCGGCATCCGTGTTCACGCATGATGCGGTGGAGTTGGGCGAGCCCTTGGAGGTAGTGGACCTGCTTGTTTGGAGCCTCGGTGCGCATTCCGGTGTTCCATTGATCGTATGCCTTGACAAGGCCAACAACGCGACCGCGCCCATCACCGAGGATCGTCTTCTCATAATCGGACTGATAGTTCGAGATGAACTCGGGTTGTTGGCGAGAACCTGGCTGTGGCTTGCATGCGCGCATCATCATGTGAGAGTTGCCCTGGGCAACCTTGAGAGCAGCGTTAACCTTGGCGGCATAGTAGTCGCGGCAGATGTCATGCAAAGCAGCCTCAGTCTCGGGCATCATGTTGGGGCGTGTCGGGTTGGGGAGTGCCGGGGAGGGAACGGGGATTTGCAGGAGTGGGAGCAGGCCAGGGATAGCGCTGATGGTTGAGATGTTGAAGTCGGTCCAGCTACGGAGATTACGTACGTCCCACCAGAAATGAGTGTTGATTCCACGACCGACGCTTGTAATGCGACGCACAAGAGCCGGAGAAGGATTGGGTCCGGTCAGGTACTCAAGGAGAGTGGTAGTCGACGGAGGTTGAGGGAAAGTCTCATATTGAAGCTCAGCTGCAAGAGGATATTGCACAGCTTGCACGGCTGGGGCTGAGGCGAACTCAGAGATCTGGTAGTCTTGTGTAATGGTTGATGGCATGTGGGACACTTCTTGGACTTGGGACTGGAACGACGAGGGAAGAGCAGTGACAAGGTTCAGTGCTGGAGGAGTAGCAGAGGAGGCAGTCACATAACTAGGAAGCTGGCGGTAGGTCGGATACCCGAAGCGACCAATAACAGACTCATCGATGCTTGAAGCAGAGCCGGAACGAGAGTGGGAGCGGACTGCATTTGCTGAATGAGAGCGAGCATGGGAGATGGAAGGACGCCGTGACTCAGTAGGCGTAAACGTAATAGGGGAGTTGAGAGCTGAGTGAAAGGCTATGTCGTATGAAGAGGCTGCCGAGACTGGGGAGACTAGAGCGCTGTGATTTGGGGGACTCGTGGCGCGGCGTATCATGGAGTTTGGTCGAGAATATGGGTTGAAGGCAGTTGAAGCGTACCCAATGCTGGTGTTCGACGTCGTCCGGCGATGTCTGACTGGACCACCAACAGGTTCCATAACCTGGTCTTGCGGCCTGACCTTTGGCAAAAGGAGAGGGCCATGCTGTCTGACTGGAGACCTTGGAGGAGAGGTGGAGGCAGTGATGACAGAGTCAGGTGAAGAGTCTTGGGAGAAATAAGTGCCATCGGAGGAATTCCGGCTCTGAACACTATCCGGGAGATAGGCAAAGGTCGCCGATGGCGGCGTAGTTTGTCGGTGATACATGGACAGAGGCCTTGTTGACAGACTGAAGGAAAGATAAGAAAATGGTATGAGAGAAGGACATCCAATGACTTACACGAAGGTAAAGATTGGGGGATGGGAGGGATTATGGAATATTGATTAGAGTGGAGGCCGGCTCCTACTACGATCTAACAGGAAAGAAATGGAAACAAAAGAGACTCGTTGTCTCGTAAGGCAGGCTCAGACAACTGAATGACAGGAACTGAGGAACTGGTTATGCGGCGAAGTGAGGTGTACTTATCCTCTGGGAAATGAGGGCTTGCTGGCCATAGAATCAGAGCATACTAGGTTGGAGAGGACTAGCGCCAGAGCAGGATGAAACAACAAAACAAAAGACCGGAAGAACGACCCTAGGGCTACATGCGGCATCACGACAGACCGGAGACCATGGTTGAATCCCCAGACGGTGATTGAAACACCAGTACTAACCCTTCTGGACAGGGACCTGACCAGGGCATAATCTAACTGGCAATGAAACGAATGCTATTCTTGAGTTTCTGCCCTGTCGCCCGGGGCCCAACGGCGACCGACGTTGAAGATGAGTGGCTGGAGGGGAGGAGGGTTTGGAGGGTAGCAGTGGACAGTCCCAACGGGTAGGCGAGGCGCTCATGCAGGCGGCTGGCAAGATGAAACTTGGTGTAGTGACGCCGAATATTTCTGGTCGGTGTCACAGAGTCTTCTGAGGCTATTCTAGGCCTGAGGTGGCCAGCAGAGCGGTAGTTTCATGGTTGGCTGCGGGACACGCAGCGATTCAGCGACTCAGCGGAGTTGAGGATATTTTGGCGCCTGCTTGTGTCCGCCTGTGATTGGGCGTGCGAACCGACCCTCCCGCGTCCGTGGGGCGGTCAAGGCTGTGGACCACCGACTGCCAGGTTTGCTGCACAGTGCACGACGGGCTGCCGAGAGAACTGAAGAGTCATCAGTCTGTATAGCCGGCCATTGGCCATCGCCCGCATTCGTTTCGAAAACAGCTGCAAGACCTGCAGACCGACAGAGGTGACTCATGGGACGTTCACGACTATAACACGTAAATGCGAAGAGTGTCCCGCAGACAATAACGGCGCGCATCTCGACGCGTTTGTCTTTGCGACTTTGGGGGTTGCCGGCCTCGCCCACATCGCGCATCTCCCTCCATTTCGCCTCCATTTCATCGCAGGCAGCAAAATCCCTCAGTCTCACCGTGCTTCACTTCATGCGCTCTCCTCGATGGACCCGATCGTCTGTTATGCGATTCCCGCTGTAACATGGATTTCTATGCTGCCGGTGGCTTCCGCTATTGGTCTCCCCACGATCTGGCACTCGGCGGTTATCATCTGACGTTGCACCTGTTGAATGCTCCGTGGAGCCTCATCATGCCTTGCATAATGCGTTAGCGCCCATGCCGTTTCAAACATTAAATGTGCCAAATTTATCCCCATCGGGCACTAAAAATTGCCCTTAATTTCTCAGAGCGTGGAAAAAGGCCCCAAAATGCCTCAAAATGCCCCAAACCCCCCCGAAACGGTTATCATGACCTCGAACGCTTCATCGTCCAGATCCTAATACTCCCTCCAGTACGCGCCCGGGAACTATTGTTTCCCTCATCGCGGTCTTTGCTGATGTCCTTTACCGCTGGTGCAAATGATGCTCCACTCGGTCCTCCCACCATCGCTTCCAATCTACCACTTTTCTTTGCTTGCGCGCATCCTCAGCCGCAAATACCATGGCGTGACTTCGGAATGCTTCCTCCAAATCGCATCCTAGGTACTTTCTTTGCGCCTCCGCTGCTGCCATCCCCTGGCTATTGACCGCATCCACTGCCATGATGAACTGCCGTGCTAATCCCTCATCTCCCCCACCGTGCCCACCCCCTGTTTGTTGAGGGTGGTGGACCTTGGTGTACCCGGTGCTAAAGTCGTGTACCTTAATCGTCGTGCTATCATATTCAATTTCTCCTTTTGTCCCGTATATCCTGCCGCGCCGCTCACAGATTTTCTCCGTAAACGCCACCATGTGGAACTGTGCTGTCTTGGCTCCTCGTCCTTTCAAGGTGCCCTTTCCCTCCTCGCCTTCAGGCAAAGGGTCATCGTCCCACGTGATGGTCACGCATTGGTCGTCGCAAACATCATTGTCAGATTCCCACACGCATCTGCCGAACCAAGGCCGACTCTCGACTTCAGAGACGGGCGTGTCTTTCGTATAGTCCTCTCGTAGGTTGTCGAGGAGCTTCTCCTTTGCGGCCTCCATGCCGTCTTTCGCCAGGCAATCCTCAATCTCTGGATTTACAATTTTAACCGGCCACCCAGTATTGCCATACTGCAATTGCTTTTCCAGGTAAATCTTCTTGGCGCTGTAAATACAGTCTTTCTCTATCGGACAAGACAGACAGTTGGTAGCATCTCCGGCCGCTTCGGGCTTCCTCTCCTTCTTAAAGAACTTTCTAGATCCCGTAGAAGTAAGGAAAGACGGCAGGTGAGGTGGATTAGTGCTAGATGCTGGTGGCGAACATAGAAGCCACATGATGAAATCGATGTCATGGCATGACTTTGTCAGAAGTGAAGGCGCCGTGACAGACTCCTTACGCCAATTTCCTCTGAAACCTCATCAGCTGCAGCTCAAACAAATCGAAGCCTCATATCACGCCCATCGAGATCCTAGAAGAGGAAACCAACGTACCTGACATAGCTATGCGAAAAATGCCACCACCCCACCGGCTCTACATGCTCGATACTCAGCACATCGCCCACGACCTCCTTCTCCAGCAGCAACTCCCTCAGCAGCATATTATGCGGCGAATACCGCAACACATGGCAAATCCCAAACACCGGCCCCTTGCCCTTCTCCGTACCCACCACCTCTCCCTCCTTCCGCTCTTCACCCCCCTCCTTCCACATCCCACCCCCAACCCCACCCAACGCCCTCCAAATCCTCACACACCCCTCCAATGACGTCGCCAACGGCTTCTCGCACAGCACATGCAGCCCAAACCGCGCAATCCCACAAAGCACCTCCACATGCATCTCATCCAACACACACACCACCACCGCATCGACCCCGCTCTCCACCCTCTCCCCCGCCCGCTCTCGCTCCCGCCGCACCACCTCGCACTCGGCCCACTGCGCCCAGCCCTCGAACTGCTCCGCAGGCGCGGGATCGCGCCCACCCCAGATGAAGCGGCGGCCGAATTCAGCGCGCTTGAACGGGACGGGCTCCGCGACGGCGGCGATGCGCGCGTTGGTGGCGCGCTGGGCGGCGGCGGCGTAGGCGGAGCCGCGGGAGCCGGCGCCGATGATGAGGACGCGGGGCGGCGTTGCGGAGGTGAGGCTGGAGCTGGCGTTGCCTGTGCTGGGGGTGGGGATGGGAGGGGCGGGGTGGGGCGCTGGCGGGGAGGCGGGGGACGGCCGCTTGAAGATGTTGCGCATTGTGGGTGTGGAAGTGAGCGGGTTGACGGCAGTTGGGGTTGGTGGTAGGTGGGTTGGACTTGGGAATGCGGGGTGTGGATTAGGTTGGGAGGGTTGGTGGTGGAGGGGTGAGAGCTTTGTAGTTGAGGTTGCCTGGAGAGCTCTCTGTCTCCGCCTTCGTGTGCCAATTGACTGAGCAATGCGGGGGAGGAGGCTATGCAACTATGTGCTGTAACATCACGATAAGACTTCATGTAGCATTTTGGTTTGATTGGTCAAAGTTTTGTTTGAGAGCTGTGTACAGGAAACTATACATGTGGGTGGCCCCACTACCGGTGGTGGTGGGGTTTCTATGTGCCTGAGGCCAACCAGACAGGCTTGAAAACCTGTTCACCACGCCCAAAGGGAAATAAAAAATCCAATATTGACACGTAGAACTGAAATCGGGGCTCCTGTAAAGGAAGTCTCCAACGTCTAAGCGCGATAACCCGTTATTGCATGAAACCGTGAATCACTCCAAACGAACCCTTTTCTGATCAGAGTAAACGCCGAGACGTCAGTGCCAAAACATTCAGGAAAGATGGAGATTTCTCTACATATCGTCTTCAACCCGTCTATCCAATTCGTAAAAGAGCAGGTAAACCTCTTTTTGCATAGTAAGAACATCACTAGTTCTACTCTCTTTTATTTTATCATCGCTAATTCGCCACCATCGATTGTCTCGTCTCTTCGGTTTACGCTTAAAACGTGAGACATCCGTTATCGAGGAAGCCCTTGATTTTACTAACTTGGCAGTTCGTGACCTTGATGATGTCGGTGATGCTGGAGGCTGTACAGTAGCGTCATCGCGAGGAGCAGATGTTGGTGGAAGACCTCGAGAAGAATCCCCCGAAGCTCCAGATGATAAGGACGAAGAAGATGGAGAGAACATATCCGGCGAGGATAGTGTAGAAGTGGCTGGCGACTGTCGCTCATTGATGCTTCCTAAATTCGAGGTTGAGATTCTCGGGCTTTGAGCTACCGAGGGATTCGGGCTTCCTTGTATACTGTATGCTCCTTCTGCGCCAAAGGAGTGAGGTGTGGAGTATGGTGTAGCAGCGACTTGCCGGCGGAATGATTCGTAGTGGCCACTATTATGACCGCCTTTGTGCGTGACTACGCCAAGTAATCTATATTTCCTTTGGTCAAGGATACTGCCAAGAGGTAGTGTTTCCGGGAAAGCCACCTTGGCCATATTCTTTGTAGAGAGCGTGGCAGCGGAAAATATGGACCGGGACAGGTGTATGGCAAGGATTTTAGGAAATGAAGATATGTACATATGCCGGGCTATTCGCCGTCGGGGGGCCAGTTTGACATCTGGAAGCTGTACATCTGGAGGTGGTTTCTCAGGGTCTTCACTCAACGACTTTCTTATTTTTGCGATTTCCGATTTTAATTGCTGCCTTGCCTCCTCCGTCTTGGCTTTGGAAAGGTCATGATCCTTGCTACGAAGGGCGTGCTCGAGGCGGCAGTATTCGCACTTAAAGTCGTCAATGTGTTCTACCTTCAACATTCCATCAAAGCAGCTGTTGAGGGACGTTGCGGGTTTTTGAGGAACGTTCAACGTCAATGTAACAAAGGTGGATACGGTGGGTTTGGGTTTAAAGCCGCAGGTTAGGCACTCAATTTGCGATTCAATCTTGCCTTCGAATGGAAAACCTTCTTCATCCTCACCTTCATCTCGACCATCATTTTCTGCTGGCTGTCCCTGTTTCTCGTCCCTAATTTCTGGAAGGGTTTGTTCCGCGAGGTTAGGTGTTTCGGGAACTTCCAACTTCTCGAAAGTTGTCTGCATGTTAGTAACGATGGCCTTGAGCCTTCGGGAATCTTGCCGTGCTTTCCGTCCGGCATGATACTCTTCACATAGCCTCTCTGTAACAATCTGGAGGAATTCCTGCGCATCTTGTTGCTGCCTGCTGATCCGCGTTCGAAACGCTTGTTCCAACATGCGAATAAAGGTATGCGGAGAAATTGTCTTCCTGTATATTGGCCTCTCATTGAGTTTATCCAATATCTCTTTCAGCGCAAGAGTTACCATGCCCTTCCGCAGGCCCTCCAGCTTCCATGGCTTGATGGCATTCTTCTCCTGAAGTATTTTTTCTGGGTCAACCTCGTAGACCTTTGGGCCGTCCAATTTCCGACGATGTGTCTCCCGTATCAAGTATAGGCGCAAGTCTCCCAATCCAGCCAACGCTTGCAGTATTGAGTTGATGAAGCAGTCGTTCGCCGAATTGCTGAGGCCGACGACGCCGTTCTTGCGCGAGTTGGACGACTCATTATCGAGAAAAAAGGTAGGCCCAAAGACGTATACTAAGGTAATGGCAGCAAGTGAAGCACCAGCAGCGTAGGTTGCGATTGTCAAAGGCTTTTCGGGCATAGCGGTGCTTGTGTCCCTCTTCTATCCCGCGAATCCGGTAGCGGAGGTTAGAAGGGTAGCCGTGTGCAGGATTGTTGCAGTAGATGGTCGGGTACAGAAGTTTGAGAAGATGAAAGAAGGGAAGGAACCATTGGCGACTCCAGGCCCATATCCATTGTCTGCAACCTTCCTGGGATACAATGCCTGGCCGTGGTCATGGTCGGCTGCCGTTGGTTTCTTACTATTCTGCTTAATAAAAAGCAAGCGAGGAAATTCCGGGAAGACCAGGATGCGCCAAGTGCTGCCCCGGCTGTGCCCTGTGTGCTCCGGGTGCTTTGGGACAAGAGCGATTTTTGACATCTCACGTCAACACCACGACAGCCCAATGGCAACATTCGCCCGCTCATCGTTGCTACCACAATGCACATCATGTGCGCGACGTTATACGAGACTTGGATTCGAAGGCTGGAGACCCCTTCAGCAGTCTCAACAGCAGATTCGCGGTAAGCAGAAACTGGCTAAGCCAGCAGACACAGTGACCGTCAAGCTGTTAAAGGATGTCAGGAGATTTGGGCGCAAAGGTAGAGTGCTTTCTACATATTTTAGCATTCTCCTCCTACTGTTACTTAGTATCTTCAAGGCTCCTACATTCCTATATCAGCTGGCCAAATGAGAAATCGATGGTTCCCCTCACGCATGGCAGAGTATGTCTCAGCAAGCGAACTGAAAGAATTGAAACAACAAAATGTAGACATAGAGCGGGACTTCACATTTGGGGTCGAGGCTCCGGCACAAGAAATAGTAGATAGGGTGGATGAGGAGCAGAGCAAGCCTTATGTCAGGCCTATTGAGCTGGAATTCTTGAGCGTATGTTACAAACACCCAATTTTTGGTCTGGAAACTTGATTCACTAAACGGAAACCGTGTAGCCTGAGCGTTCTGCAGAACTCGTCTCCGTTTTCGTTCCACAAACAATTGAGTTCTTCCGCCAACCTATCGAACCTGAGACTAAAGAGGACTCCGAACAACATCTAGGCGCATCCGATGCGGCTGACATATTGAGGGCGGCAGCTAAATCTACACCCAAACCTGAATTGACAGGCATATACGGCTCCGTGTCAACTGCCGACGTTCTTACAAGTGTCAAGACCATTTTGGCGAACAATGACGAGGCAGCGCGTGTTATGCTATCCGAGAGCGATATTCGGTTTGTCGAAGGGCTTGCGAGCGAGGAAACAACGCGTGTGAAACATTTGGGCCGATTTGCGGTAGAGATCCAGGTCAAAGGCGCGAAGGCACCTATAAAGAGGACTGTCCGTGTTCGGGCACAACATTAGCAATTGTCTCGCATATCTGTTGGAAAAGGGGAGTATTGGTTAGGGCTTGGCGATAGGAATCGCTACATTCTCCACGATAGAAGGGGTCTTCGGTCACGAGAAAGGAATTCTCCGTGAAAATATCTCTCGGCCGGGCTTTGACCACTTGGGCTTCCCCATCTGCGGATTCCCCCCCGGAGGTGTATCTGTACTCTCATGTATGTCTAATTGCACTGTAGCTGTAAATGCCAACTGAGACGGATAAATGGAGACGCGGTTCAGCTCCTGCCCGTGTGACGAGCGTGTATGACCTTACACCGCTCTCGGAGCGCGTAATCCTCACCAAGACCACACGGTTGCTGGCAATTGGCTGCCCTGTGACAGTAGCTAGATACAAGGCGTGAGGCGGGCGGTAATTTCAGTCTAGAAGATGCTACGACCGGGCAGATTCGGAGAAGAGGAGTTGCTGGGCACAAGGGCAGCTTCGAAAATGCCGAGCAACAGTGGCGCGAGAGCCCCGCCAAAAAAACCACCTGGATGACTTCAGCGCGACACCCGTGAAATGACCTCTCTCCTCCTCCCTGCCACTTAAACCCCACGTCATCCCTAAGAGAATTCTCAATTGGCTTGGCCTTCACTTTCTGATTCGTTCTATATCGCTCAAAAGTAAGTGTGTCGACTGCAGGATTTTGCCCCTCGTTGCTTTTCTGGACAGCTCGATAAGGATTTCCACGTTCCCCGCGCTCCGTTTTCGCACTCAACATTTACTATCCTCATCCTCAAATACTTTGAACTTTCCCGAAAATTTCCCTCAAGCCTGCTCAGCTAACACCTCCGTCAACTAAATCCACTTCATCAACATGGGTGCCACCGATGTCCTTTCCCGCAAGTCTGGCGTCATTACCGGCGATGATGTCTTGAAGGTGCTTTTTGCTTCCCGAACTCCGTCCCCGTCCAGCCTGATACTTACTGCGTTTTTTAACAGCTTTTCAATTATGCTCAAGAGAAGAACTGTGCGTTCTCTAGCACCAATTGCCTCCAATTGTTGCAATACTTACCATTTCGCAGTCGCTATTCCCGCCATCAATGTCACGTCCAGCTCAACCGCAGTTGCAGCGCGTCAGTAACCCTGCGGAAACCTTTCTGTCTAAATGGAAAGCAACAGTTAATTACTAGTCGCTAACACCTACTACTCATTTAGTTGAGGCCGCGCGCGACAAGAAATCCCCAATCGTCCTTCAAACATCCCAGGTGCGTCGCCAGGTGGAGGCATACATGCGTCTCGAATAGAGGGACAACTCTGTATTCTATGATGGCAATCAACACCGAAGGGCTAAGAAAATATGTGCTAACGAATGTAAATTTTCAAGGGTGGAGCCGCATACGTATGAACCCCATTTTTCTTCCAGCTAAATTTGTACTAACTTCTTGCAGTTCGCAGGTACGCCTTGTTCGGGGATTGCTTCCTCGTCACCCCGAGATGTCTCGGAGCAGGATGCTCTTATCGTATACTTGGTTGTTTGGACATGAAGATCGCAACTTACTCTCTCCGGCAACTACGGGCAATGGAGGAAGTTGCAACGGAGCATCTAACGCTGGGTCTCCACTCGGTCTAAACCGGCCGTTTAATGACTTTTTGACGTTCGGATTACTTGGATGCAGATAGTCAACCTCTGCCAAGTATACGATGGGGTTTGGTTATGCAGTGACACTGGACTGCTTCCATAATCTCACTTTACACGTTTGAATATTCCGCTCAAGCTAGCTAACATCTCTGCCCTATTTAGGCAAGGGAGTTGACAACAAGGATCAAACTGCTTCAATTGCTGGTGCTGTCGCAGCTGCTCACTACGTATGTCTCGTCCACTCAAACTAGTCCAGGGGTCAATCTAATAATGAAAAGATCCGCTCAATTGCGCCCACTTATGGCGTTCCGGTTGTACTTCACACAGGTTAGTGAGACACGTAGAAGCCAAGATTTTTGGAAACGAGAATTAATACACAGTAGATCATTGCGCGAAGAAGCTCCTGTCTGCAACCTCCTCGACTGCATACTCACGAGATAAGCAACTAACAATTACTCTAGGCCGTGGTTCGATGGCATGCTTGATGCCGATGAGAAATATTTCAAAGAGGTGAGTTGTCCGAACTACAAACCCCTACGGTGGGTTTTCAGAACTAACATTGTATAGCATGGCGAGCCCCTATTCTCATCCCACATGATTGATTTGTCTGTATGTATGATCTATGGAGCTAGGATAGGCGCAGAGAAAACTTTTAGCACCTGTCTCCAATGCCCCTTTTGGAGATCAAAATGGGTCTCGAGAAACGAGACTCTATGGACTAAACTACTCTTTGTGCCTCTCCGGTGCTCTTGCCGATCCTTCAGCTTCCCGTGCCTAATATTTGCATAGGAAGAGCCTGTCGATTGGAACATCAAGACCACTGCTGCTTGTAAGTGATCCGGTTGATACTATATGGGTTATTCTCACTACCTTTTTGCAGATCTCAAGCGCATGGCTCCTATGTAAGTCGGCAATATCCATATGGGGTATTATATTCGAGCTATTTCTGATGTCTATGCAAGGAAGCAATGGCTAGAGATGGAAATTGGGATTACTGGTGGCGAGGTTCGACTATACTCCTAGAGGGCTGTCCTGCAACCTCATTTGCTCGTTTGTATTCGCCACTAACTTGTTCTACAGGAAGACGGTGTCAATAATGAAGATGTCGACAACAATTCCCTCTACACTCAGCCCGGTATGTTACACCTAGATTAGAGAGGAGTGTTCCTTTTAATACTTGATTTGATATCAATTCCAATCTCTAATTCCGTATCTTTTACAGAGGATATCTACGAGATCTACAAGACCCTCTCTCCTATCAGCCCTTACTTCAGCATCGCTGCGGGTTTCGGAGTACGTACTGTCCCTATTCTAGCCATTGAATCTTTGTGGAACCGCAGAACCATGTCCTTTGATTCTAGGGCGTCTTGCCATACCCCTTAACCAGCCATATATCTTTACCTCTATTCCTATCGAGTTGTTGAATTCTTGCGAGATGTCATTCATCACTAACGTTAACTCTCCATAGAACGTTCACGGTGTCTACAAGCCAGGAAACGTCAAGCTGCAACCAGTTCTGTTGAAAAAACATCAGGCCTATGTTAAGGAGAAGATTGGAGCTAAGGAAGAGAAGCCTGTCTTCCTCGTCTTCCACGGTGGTAGCGGTAGCTCCGTAGATGACTTCAGGGAGGCCATCTGTAAGTCACAAATGGTCATCCCAAAGGAGGTTGCTAATCCAAGTCAAAAGCGTACGGTGTAGTTAAGGTTAACTTGGATACCGATCTGCAATGGGCTTACCTCGCTGGCATTCGGTGCGTGTTCTCTTGTGACTCTCCTGATAATATGGTAAACTAACTTCCACTGCAGGGACTACGTTCTCAACAAGAAGGTCAGGATAGAAACCTAAGAATAAATGTTAGGCATATCTAAAATCTGTTTAGGAGTACTTGATGTCGCAAGTTGGCAACCCAGAGGGCGAGGACAAGCCGAACAAGTAAGCTGACTTTTTTCTCTCCGTCCACAACCCATCCCTGGAATTATTTGTTCGTAAGAACATTGATTATCCACTGTTCAAATTTAAAAGAGATATGCTAACAACTTCTAGAAAATACTATGGTGAGCCATTCTTCCTCAATGTCAAAGGCCTTGCCATGGCAAGCGGCATAACGCCATATCTACCGTAAGCCAATTAATATCAAACAAAAACTAACAGTCTGGATACACTAGATCCTAGAGTGTGGGTCCGCGAGGGAGAGAAGACGATGAGCAAGCGTGTCGCCATTGCGCTCGACGATTTCAACACCGCTGGTCAGCTATAGATGTCTAGGCTGCATCTAGGTGATGGTGGTGGGGTAGGGTGGGTACGAGAAGGGGTCGGAAGATCTGTCATAGTACAAGATGGTTGAACAAGGCTGCTTAGAAAACGGGAGAAATTGCACGTTTGGTTACCACAGTGGCCGCGATCAGGTTTCGATACCTACGGAGGCGATTATTTCGCTCATGTTACTTCGCCCTGGCTCGTGGCTACTTCCGATACTGCAGATAGCCAAGCTTGAATGCTTTCAGCTCAACCCAATATGCTTTACTATAGAACTGTAGTATTCTGAATATGTATGCTACTGCGGCACTAGATATAAGTAGAAGGTGTGACGACGTAGAGCTCCAAGCTTTCCTCCACGGCGCCAGCAGGCCCAAAAGGCATATTTTTCGATTTGGGAGGACGGTTGAATGGCTGGGTATATAGACGTCACGATTCGTGACAGGAGGCCTGTCATAGTAGATAGAAAAAAGTTAAGTAACTCATAACTCTACATTTTAGCAAGCGCTGAGGAAATGCTAGCGAGGGAGACGCGGGTAGATGACAGGCTGCCAGAGGGAATGAGTGCAGCAGGCCCAGTTTCTAAGTCTGTCGTGCCCATTTGCCACGCATGGGAGTCATTGTATATTCCAACTCTATCCCGGCCAATGGAGTTAGCGGAGGTGGTAGATGTGAAGGATTCTTGTCGTGATTCCTGCTCATCGGTAGATTTCCGAGAACGAATCGATGGATCGCATACAACAGCTTTGAGATGTCTATACTCAGTGAGCAGCTAATAGTATGGCGGGAAAAGGTTTCGTTTTCAGCAGAGGCCCTGGATAATATGTACGTGCAAACATTTAAAAGTGTTAAATTCGTGACACTTATCTGCTCAAGAATAACTTTCAGGGTTCTATCAATTTCCGATTTGCCACCATATTCATAGGACCAGTACTGAATCGTAGTTTTTAGTACCGAGTGTGACTTAGGCAAGCCAAGCTTTCCTACATATGTTAATAATGTACATGGCCTCGCGCCCGCTCTCAATAGAGCTTCGAATAAGTGACAGTTCCGTTAACAGCTTTTTTGGGAGACTGTTGGACGACTCAATCCGCTCGACGGCCCCGCTAACCACACGAAGCAGGTATGAAAATGCCCTGAGTGCACGTTTCAATGGTTATGGGGCCAGTAGGTTTTGTTTACGTTCATTTGTGAGTGTGTAGATAGTCGTTGATACCTCTGATACAGATTGGCACTCAGGTCCAGTCGCATAAGCAAATCTTTTATACTGTAGGTGTTGAACGGACGATCGGGAATGAGAACTCTGTCTATTGGATGTGGCTCTAGTGCCTCTATATATACATGAGGTAGGTGGTAAGACATACAAGGGTAAGCAGCTGAGTGGTGAGATACAGTGTGGCCAACAGGCAGCGTTCAGCGAGCGATGAAGCCTTCCGCTGACTGACTGTGGTCAATCAAGCCGCTCGCTAGACGCTCGCTGGAAATGTACATACGCTGACTGCAGAGCTGACAGCTCGCTTATCCTAATCGGGTAATTTATATAAATCTAATGGAGTCAGAGTTAGATTTTAGATTTTTGGCAGCACCTCTATGTATACAAATATTAACGTTATCCAATCTTAGATCTCCCAAATTAACCTTAAATAGTATCCAAATATTATTGGATTTAATTAGCACGCCGCACGGGCTTTAATATGCGTATTTGCACTAGTAGTAACGTTAGTAATAGGGATCTAGGTTAGGTGGTTAAGCGGGCTCTATTTTAAAATTAGACCTTATTAAGAAACAAGCTTTAGTAAACCTACCTATCTTAGCTAGCATTTCTACCGCTATATTTAACTTAAAGCTAGTTAAGTTAGTATTTAAATTTATTAGCTAAGGCGTAGTTAAGGTACCGTTAAGCCAATATAGTTAATTAAGCTGCTTAGTAAAAGGCCTTTAAAAAGCTACCACTTCTAACATTAATCTGCTTTAATTATATTAGTATCTATAATAACTAATAAGCCTGCCGTGTTTACCTAGGAAAAGATTCTTTTAGTTAATTAGGAATTAGGAATATATAGCTGTAGTTCTAGCTAGCTAGTAGAGGCTCTTGTTATATAGAGTTATTCTATTTATTTAGTTTGGACATGTCTTTAATTACAAGCGGCTAAAGAGCTTTATAGACGCGTAAATTAAGAATTAAATAAGGAGTAACTAGAGGAGGAAGCTCTACTGTATTGCTAGTGGGTAAAATATAAAGTCCGTTCCATTTTCCTGTCGTAATAAAGGTTGGCATTTAGTGGATAAAACGCGTGTATAGACGCGACGGGGAATTTAGAGAAAACCATACAATTTAGTATAAATATCCCAGGGTTTCCCACCCAAATTTTAACCGGAGATCTGAAGATCCTTAACTTCTACAAAAAGCTTTAAAATACCACCAAATTGATCCTTCCTTACCACTTAAGCAGCGAGCTGTCAGCGCGCTGCATAAATATACGCTGACTGACTGTTGTAACTATGTAAAGCTTTAAAATAGCTACTCTCTTATAACTGCTCTCTTACTATTATCGCCTTTGTAATCCTTGGCGTAGTATAGTAGATATTAGCTGCTCTCTAGATTTTGCTAAGGCCTCTAAAGCCTCTTGTACCATATTTATTACTATAAGCCCACATTAAACAGTACTATATTTAATTCTTGCCTTCACAAATAGCTTTATAAGGGAGAGGGTTGCGAGAAAGCTGCTATGTAGAAGTAGCTAACTAGCGCCTTTTACGAGGCCGCTTTAGGGTGGTTACATTTGGTATAGAGTTACTTAACGCGTCGTCGTCGTTGTCGCTAGAGTGGGTAAATTAATTAGAATTAAGCTCTAAAATAGTAGAGGAGGATATATTATTGTCCCTAATTATGTTAGTAGGTAAGGGAGGTATGGCGTTGATTAAAGGTAGAGTATACGGGGGGTTAAGCTCTGGGGGGTGTAAAAATTATACGCGATAACTAGCAAGATTTAATTTAATGTTTAGTAATTTTTACTTTTTATAGGTTTACCTAATAAATTTAAAACGAGTACTTATTATAAGGAGGCCCGAGAGTTATTTACCGATATATCTACCTTATTTTTACCACCTTGACTCTAAAAATATTTAATATTTAATATCTTTCAGTATTGAACATATCGTATTGATATTGAATTTGACGTTTAATATTCAATATTGAATATTCAGTAATCAATATTCGATATTGATAAGAGCACTGATCAGCAGCGAGCTGTCAGCGACGCTGCCAGTTGGCCACACTAGTGAGATATACGAGAGTAAGTAGTTGAAAAATAGTAAGCAAGTCCTATTTAGGTTAACACATCCCTCTAGCTGCACAGAGCCTTTTGGGCTGCTGTAGACTACAAAAAGTTACGATACCAATTTAGTGTTTACGATAGAGCTGACGACTACGATTTGTAATTGCCACTGTCGACAACGCCACTCAGTCAGTATTTGGTAATGGGAATCGACAATAGGGCTTCGAGTAGAGCTTCGAGCAGAGCTTCGAGCAGAGCTTTGGTAGAGCCCCGTGCAAAGCTCCGTGCGGGTCTGAGCTTCGTTCCGCAGTGCTCTCGTAAAGCTCCACAGCTCTACGCAGAGGGCTGGCGGCGTGGGCGTAAGCGTTCAGCGTTGGTGTTTACTGAGCGGCTTAGTAGTAGAATTGGGGCCTCTACGGCGACGAATTCCTCTTAACGTTGCGCGCGTATAAGGAGCTAAAG
>Ga0307515_10004765_pt1 | contig 27794 bp, 23 predicted proteins | sample 17_EM_MG_FD_194513 | JGI IMG/M metagenome (GOLD analysis project Ga0307515, IMG submission 194513) | Populus trichocarpa ectomycorrhiza microbial communities from riparian zone in the Pacific Northwest, United States - 17_EM | ecosystem: Host-associated > Plants > Roots > Unclassified | place... | reverse complement strand
CATCGCGATGCGGCGACTGACCGAGGCGCAGTATCGCAACGCCGTCGCCGACATCTTCGGCCCCGACATCCAGGTCGCCGGACGCTTCGAACCCATCGTGCGGCCCGCCCACCAGTTGATCGCCACGGGGGCGTCCAGCGCCTCGATCTCGCCGGCCGGCCTGGAGCAGTTCGACGCCATGGCGCGCGGCATAGCGGGCCAGGTCTTCGACGCCGCCCACCGCCCGACCTTCGTGCCCTGCACGCCGAAGGACGCGGCCCAGGCCGACGACGCCTGCGCCCGCGCCACCCTGGCCCCGATCGGCCGCTACGTGTTCCGCCGCCCGATGACGCAGGACGAGCAAGCCGCCTTCGTCCAGATGGCCGGCGCCGCGACCCAGAAGTCCGGCTCGTTCCATGCGGGCCTGGAACTGGCGCTCAGCGCCATGCTGGTCTCGCCGGACTTTCTGTACGTGATCGAGAGCGCCGAGCCCGATCCGACCCGCAAGGGCCAGTTGCGCCTGGACAACTACGCCCGCGCCTCGCGCCTGAGCTTCCTGCTGTGGAACACCACGCCCAGCGAAGCCCTGCTGGCCGCGGCCGAGCAGGGCAAGCTGGTCGACCAGGCCCAGATGGACGCCATCGCCGAAGGCATGGTCAAGTCGCCGCGCCTGGAAGCCGGGGTGCGCGCCTTCTTCTCCGACATGCTGCTGTTCGAGAAGTTTGACGAGATCGCCAAGGATCCGGTCGTTTATCCCCGCTTCAACGCCGAGGTCGCCAAGGCCCTGCCCGAGCAGATGCTGCGCATGCTGGTCGACGAACTGGTCACGCGCAACGGCGACTATCGCGAGGTGTTCACGACCCGGCGCACCTTCGTCAACCGCGCGCTGGGGCCGCTCTACAACGTGCCGGTCCGCTCACGGACCGGCTGGGAGGCGGTCGAGTTCGCCCCGGAGGACGACCGCGCCGGGCTGCTGAGCCAGGCCGGCTTCCTGGCGCTCTATTCGCATAGCGGCCGCAGCTCGCCGACCCTGCGCGGCCGCGCCATCCGCGAGCGGCTGCTGTGCCAGCCGGTTCCCGACCCGCCCGGCAACGTCAATTTCTCGGTGGTGCAGGACACCACCAACACCGAACTGCGCACCGCGCGCCTGCGGCTGGCGGCCCATGCCAACGACCCCGCCTGCTCATCCTGCCACCGGATCACCGACCCGATCGGCTTGCCGCTGGAGCGCTTCGACGGCATCGGCGCCTATCGCGCCCAGGAGAACGGCGTCGACATCGACCGATCGGGCTCGTTCGAGGGCACGGCCCTGATGGGGGCCGGCGGGCTGGGCATGCTGCTGGCCGCCAATCCCGCCACCACCGAGTGCGTCGCCAGTCGGGCGCTGGAATACGCCACCGGCCGCTCGACCGAGGAGGCGGGCGAGACGGTCGCCCGTCTGGAAAAGGCCTTCTCCCAGGACGGCTACCGCTTCTCCGGCCTCCTGCTGCGCATCGCCACCCTGCCCGAGACCTACCAGGCGAGCGCCGCACCGCTGGGCGACCCGCCCAAGATCGCCATGACCTCAATGCGTGGAGCGACCCGATGAACCTGGACCGTAGAACCCTGCTGCGTGGCGGGATGCAGGGCGCGGCGATCGCCGTGGGCCTGCCCCTGCTGGACCTCTTCCTGGACGGCAACGGCCAGGCCATGGCCGCGACCGGCGCTCCGATGCCGGTGCGCTTCGGCACCTGGTTCTGGGGTCTGGGGGTCAACCCCACCCGCTGGTTCCCGACCAAGACCGGCGCGGACTACGACCTGAAGATCGAGCTGCAGGCGATCAAGGCCTACCAGCACAAGATCAACATCCTGAGCGACTTCTACATCCCGCTCGACGGCGCGCCCAACCTGCCCCACACCAGCGGCGGCGTCGGCATCCGCACCGGCATGGCCGCCACCGGCGAAGGCAACCTGCCGGGCGCCTCGTTCGACGTGTTGATCGGCGACCAGATCGGGACCAAGAGCCGCTTCCGCTCGCTGGAGATCGCCTCGACCGGCGGGGCCCGCAACAGCCTCAGCGGACGCGGCGGCGGCAATCTCAATCCGGCCGAGACCTCCCCCGTCGGGCTCTATACCCGCCTGTTCGGCGCGGGCTTTCGCGATCCCAACAGCGCCAGCTTCACGCCGGACCCCAATGTCATGGCCCGGCGCAGCGTGCTCTCGGCCGTCACCGACCAGCGCAAGGCGCTGGAGGCCAAGCTGGGCGCGTCGGACAAGGCGCGGCTGGACCAGTATTTCACCTCGGTGCGGCAGCTGGAAAACCAACTCGACATCGAGCTGACCAAGCCGGCGCCGATGGCCGCCTGCCGGATCCCGACCCGGCCCGCCGAGCGCGAGGTCAATGCCGAGATCGAGAACGTCATCGAGAACCACAAGATCATGACCGACCTGCTGGTCATGGCCCTGGCCTGCGACAACACGCGGGTCTTCAACATGAACTTCAACAACGGCGCCTCGTCGCTGACCCGCATCGGCAGCACGATCACCCACCACCAGCTGACCCACGAGGAGCCGCTGGACAACCGGCTGGGCTACCAGCCCGACGTCACCTTCTTCGTGGATAAATGCATGGAGGCCTGGGCCTATTTCGTCGGTGCGCTGGACGCCGTGCCCGAGGGCGACCGCACCCTGCTCGACAACACCCTGGTGTTCGCCCACAGCGAGACCGAGTTCGCCAAGCAGCACACCATCGACAACATCCCCATGATGACCGCGGGCAGCGCCGGGGGCCGGATCAAGACCGGCGTCCACATCGCCGGCGGCGGCACGCCGGTCACCCGCGTGGGCCTGACCCTGCAGCAGGTGATGGGGGTGCCGGTCGATCGCTGGGGCGCCAAGAGCCTGGAGACCAACAAGCCGATCTCGGAGCTGCTGGCATGAGCCCCTCCTGGATGTTCGCGGCCGCGCTGCTGGCGCCGATCGCCGCCTCGGCCCAGGCCTCGCCCGCCCCTGCCCCTGCCCCTGCCCCGGTCGAGGCCGTCCTGGTCGCGCCGGGTTGGCGGGTCGCCGATCTGGACCGCTCGACAAGGTTCTATGCGGCGGCGCTGGGCCTGACGCCATGCACCACGCTCCAGCACGGCGCGGTCACCGAAGTCATCCTCTGCACCGACGCCAAGGCGAGCCGCCCGATGCTGATCCTGCTCCATGAGGCGGCGGCCGGTCCGGCCAAGCCCGGCGAGCCGGGCGGCCTGGACAAGCTGGTGATCCGCGTCCCGGACCTGGCCGGTGTCGCTGTCCGCCTGAAGGCCGCTGGCTATCCGGTGGGCGACATCCGTCCCGCCGCCGGCCGCGCGCCGCCGGTGCTGTGGATCAAGGACCCGGACGATCACGGTCTGGAACTGCTGGGAGCGCCCGCTCAATGACCGATTGGACCCAAGGCGCCACGTCGCGACGTGGCCTGCTGACGCTCGCCCTGGCCGCCCCGCTCCTGCTGATCGGCGCGGAGGCCCACGGCCAGGACGCCGCCGCCTGCGTCAATCTCGACACCCTGTCCGCCAGCCAGAAGAGCATGCGCCGCTCGCTCGGCTTCAAGGCCCAGTCCACCGATCCCAAGACGCGCTGCGGGACCTGCGCCTTTTTCACGGCCGCCGCCGCCGGCTGCGGCAAATGCCAACTTCTGAGCGGCGGCGCGGTCGCCGCCACCAGCGTCTGCGACAACTGGGCGGGCAAGCGCTGACCATGACCAAGACCGGCTTGCGGCGATTTGTGTGGGACGCTCCCACCCGCCTGTTCCACTGGCTCCTGGTCGGGCTGATCGGCTTTTCGTGGTGGAGCGCTGAAGCACGCCACATGGACTGGCACCAGCTGTCGGGCCTGGCGGTCTGCGGGCTGCTGGTGTTCCGGATCCTCTGGGGCTTCCTGGGCGCCGACACGTCCCGGTTCGGCCAGTTCGTGCGCGGCCCCCGCGCCGTCTGGGCCTATCTGCGCGGACGCGGGTCCCACACGGTCGGCCACAATCCGCTGGGCGGCCTCAGCGTGATTGCCCTGCTGCTGGCCCTGAGCGCCCAGGTCGTCTCCGGCCTGCTGGCGGTCGACATCGACGGCATCGAGTCGGGCCCCCTCTCCTACCTCGTCGATTTCGAGCAGGGCCGCCTGGCGGCGCAGGTCCATGCGGTCAGCTTCAAGATCGTCCAGGCCCTGGTCGGATTCCACGTGCTGGCCATCGCCTTCTACCTGGTCGTCCGCCGCCGAAACCTGACCGCCGCGATGCTCACCGGCCATGAGAAGGGTCACGCCCCGGACGCGCTCCCCGTCACACGAGCCCCCTGGTGGGCCCTCGCCCTGGCGCTCGCCACGGCCGCCCTGCTGGCCGCATGGATCGCGAAAGGCGCCCCTTTGCCGTGAGGGTGGGGCGGGGCGCACCCTCGCCTCTGATGCGGAACGCTCGGCAGGCAGGCGGTAGCCCGACGTCCGCGAACTACCGCGTCGCCCAGGCGCGGCCGATCTCCGCGAGCGGCACGCAGCCGTGATAGGCGCCGGGCACGGGATCGTACTGCAGCGCCACGGTCGCGCCGGGCTCCGATGTGAAGTAGCCCACGGTCACCATATCCTCCAGAACGGGGAAGAAGTGGTTCTTCTGGCTCGACGCCTGGGTGCGGAGCGTGATGGCCTCTTGCTCGTAGGTCGTCAGGAGTTCGACCTGCTGCTGGGACGTCAGAGCGGTGAAGACAGAGCCATGAGCCGCGCGGGCGTCGGCGTCCATGCGGGTCAGTCCGCCAACCAGCTGCTCGACCTGAGCCTTGTCGTAGTAGTTGGCCAGAGCCCGGTCGATGAACTGCGGCACGCCGGCCGCCCGCGCTCCGGGCGTATCCGTCGCGGGGATGATCAGCTCGGCCACCACCTCCAAAAGATGGGCCTGGTCCAGCGTGAGGGCCGTCGGAGTCCAGGTCAGCGCGGACGCCGTCGCCGCTCCGGCCCAGCCGGTGGCCGCGGCCGCGACCGTCAGGGCCAGGCCGCCGCGGATCGCGTCGCGTCGGTTCAGCATCACAGATCTCCCCGCTTGCGCGCCTGAACCGCGTGGTCGGCGGCCCGGGCGGTCAGCGCCATATAGGTCAGGGACGGGTTCACGCACGACGCCGAGGTCATCGCCGCGCCGTCGGTGACATAGACGTTCTTGCACTCGTGGACCTGGTTGTGGGCGTTGAGCACCGAGGTCTTGGGATCGCGCCCCATGCGAGCGGTGCCCATCTCGTGGATGCCCAGCCCCGGCGAATAGCCACTGTCGCGGCCCTGGACGTTCCTGAAGCCCGCGGCGTCCAGCATCTCGGCCGCCGCCGTCTGCATGTCCCGGCGCATGGCGATCTCATTCTCGCGGATGGTGACGTTCATCGACAGGGTGGGCAGGCCGAACTCGTCGGTCTTGTCGCGGTTCAGGGTGATCCGGTTGTCTTCGTAGGGCAGGATCTCGCCGAACCCGCCCAGGCCGATGATCCAGGGACCGGGCTGGCTCAGCGTGGCCTTGCGCGCCGCCCCGAAGCCCCGGGCCGTGAGGTCGCCGCCGGACTTGACCAGGTCGCGATCCCATCCCGGCCGCGAGGCGCCGCCCTGGTAGCCGAAGCCGCGCAGGTAGTCGCTGCGCTTGGTGGCCGCGTCGCCGAGGTTGCGGAAGCGCGGGACGTAGATGCCGTTCGGCCGACGGCCGGAATAGTACATGTCGGCGAACTCGGGAGCCTCGCCCGAGGCGCCGACGCCCAGATGGTGATCCATGACGTTGCGGCCCAACTGGTCGCTGCCGTTGCCAAAGCCGTTGGGGAACCGCGAACTGGTCGAGTTCATCAAGATCCAGGCCGAGTTGAAGGCCGAGGCGCACAGGAACACGACGTCGGCGTAGAACTCTTCCTCCTGGCGCGTCGTCGCGTCCAGGATGCGAACCCCCGTCGCCTTGCCGGCCTTCTCGTCATAGATCAGCGAGGTGACGATCGAGCCCGGCCGGATCACCATGTTGCCGGTGCGCTCGGCCGCCACCAGCCCTCCGGAATTGGAGCTGTAATAGCCGCCGAACGGGCAGCCCCGGATGCACATGTTGCGGTACTGGCACTTGGTGCGACCCAGGCTCAGTTGCTCCTCGGTCGGCTCCGTCAGGTGGGCGGTGCGGCCCATGGTGATCCGCCGCTCAGGGAACCGCGCCTCGGACTTGGCCTTGAAGGCCTTCTCGACGCAGTTCATCTCCATCGGCGGCTGATACTGGCCGTCGGGCAGCTGGGGTAGGCCCTCGGCCTGGCCCGAGACGCCGATGAAGCGCTCGACATGGTCGTACCAGGGCGCGAGTTCCTCGTAGCGGATCGGCCAGTCGACACCGATCCCCTCGCGGGCGTTGGCCTCGAAGTCGATGGGGCTGTGGCGATAGCTCTGTCGGCCCCAGGTGAGCGACCGTCCGCCCACGTGATAGCCGCGGATCCAGTCGAAGCGGTTTTCCTCGACATAGGGGTTCTGGTCGTCACGGACGAAGAAGTGCTTGGTGTACTCCGTCATCGTGTAGTTGGTGCGGCGCTGCACGGGATAGTGCGCGGCCAGCTCTTCCTGCGGAAGCTGCCCTTGCGGGTACTTGGTCTGCCAGGGATCCAGGGTGGCGGTGGGATAGTCCTCGAGGTGGCGGACCATCGGGCCGCGCTCCAGCACCAGGGTCTTGAGACCCTTCTGGGTCAGCTCCTTGGCCGCCCAACCGCCGGTGATTCCACTGCCCACGACGATGGCGTCGTAGGTGTTCTCTTGACGCGCGCGACCGTTCAGATTGGCCATGTTTACTCCCTATGCGGTCGCTCGATGAGACCGCGCCGGAAGCTTTAGGCAACGCAACGCCCCGACCTCGGCGAACCCCTCATTCTTGTCTGGAGGCTTCCATGAAATGGGTTACATTGCAAGAAAGCTCAGCATTTGGCTTCAAAATCGCCGGGCAGCCGGGAGGACGAGGAAATCATGACCAAACCGACCATTTGGGCGCGCCGCGCCGCCATGGGATTGTTGCTGAGCGGCCTGGCGCTCAGCGCCGGCGGACTTGCGAACGCCGAGGAGATCAAGGCAGGCCCCTGGCGGCCGCTCTTCGACGGCAAGACCCTGGACGGCTGGACGCCGAAGGTCGCCAAGCATCCGGCGGGCGAGAACTACCGCCAGACCTTCGTGGTCGATCACGGCGCGATCCGGGTGTCCTACGCCGGTTACGAGAAGCTGGACGGTCAATTCGGCCACCTGTTCTACAAGACGCCGTTCAAGGCCTATCGCCTGCGGCTGACCTACCGCTTCCTCACCGAGGGCGGCCTGGCCGACACGCCCGTCTGGGCCCGCAGCAACAGCGGGATCATGTTCGCCAGCCAGAGCCCTGAAAGCATGACGGTGGACCAGTCCTTCCCCGTCTCCGTCGAGTTCCAGTTGCTGGGCAAGGAAGGCGACGCGCCCCGCCCCACCGGCGCGGTCTGCACGCCGGGCATCACCATCACCATCGACGGCGCCAAGGTCAAAGAGCACTGCACCCCGCCGGCTGACAGCCCGACGGTTCCGAACGGAACCTGGGTCCAGGCCGAGCTGGAGGTCCGGCCGAACGGCGAGGTCTTCCAGAAGGTCAACGGCGTGGTCGTCCATCACTATGCCGACGTGACCCTGGATCCCGACGACACGGTCGCGAGCGGCGCCAAGCCCTACATCCTCGCGCACGGCGCCCAGCGGGTGACCGAAGGCTATATCGCCCTGCAGAGCGAGGGCCATCCGATCGAGTTCAAGGACATCGAGATCCAGGAACTGACGGCGCGCTGAAGCCAATTCCCTGTCATCCCGGCCCAGCGCGAAACGCGTCGAGCCGGGATGACAGCAGGCGCGCTACTTCTTGAGAGAGCTCAGGTACTGGATCACGGCGGCGCGCTGCTGCTCGTCCGGTGCGCCCAGCAGCATCTTGGTCCCGGGCACGGTCTTGCTCGGCGCCTTGACGAAGGCGTCCAACTTGTCGGCGGTCCAGGTGATGCCCGAGGCCTTCAACGCGTTGCTGTAGGCGTAGCCAGGGGCCGTGCCCGCCTTGCGGCCGGCCACCCCGGCCAGCGGCGGCCCCATCTTGCCCGGTGCCGGCTGGAGCGAATGGCAGACCGAGCAGCGCTGCTCGAACACGGCCTGCCCCGTGGGCGGGGCGGCGACGGCGCTGGTCGCCATTCCGGCCAGGAGGGCGGCGAGCGTAAGCGTGTACTTCATCAGGACGTCTTCCTCGAACGCGAAGGGTTGGTCTAAAGGCCCAGTAGCCGGCGATTGCGGTCACCGTCGGGCGCGCTGCCGGCGAAGTCGTCGAACGCCCGGTCGGTCACCTGGATGATGTGGTCGCGGATGAACGGCGCGCCCTCGCGGGCGCCCTGTTCGGGATGCTTCAGCGCGCACTCCCACTCCAGCACCGCCCAGCCGGGATAGTCGTACTGGGCCAGCTTGGAGAAGATCGCCTTGAAGTCGACCTGGCCGTCGCCCAGCGAGCGGAAACGGCCCGGCCGGTCGACCCAGTCCTGGTAGCCGCCGTAGACGCCGGACCGGGCCGACGGCCGGAACTCGGCGTCCTTGACGTGGAAGGCGCGGATGCGCTCGTGATAGCGGTCGATGTAGCCCAGGTAGTCCAGCTGCTGCAGGACGAAGTGGCTGGGATCATACAGGATGTTGGCGCGCGCGTGGCCGCCGACCTCGTCCAGGAACCGCTCGAAGGTCGCGCCGTCGTGCAGGTCCTCGCCCGGATGGATTTCGTAGCAGACATCGACGCCCTCGGTCTCGAAGGCGTCGAGGATCGGCTTCCAGCGGCGGCCAAGTTCGGCGAAGGCTTCCTCGACCAGGCCCGCCGGGCGCTGCGGCCAGGGATAGAAGTAGGGCCAGGCCAGGGCGCCGGAGAAGGTGGCGTGGGCGTTCAGCCCGAGCCGCCGGCTGGCGACGGCCGCGGCCTTCAGCTGGCCCACCGCCCAGACCTGGCGCTCGGCCGGCTTGCCGCGCAGCTGCGGCGGGGCGAAGCCGTCGAACAGCGCGTCATAGGCCGGATGCACGGCGACCAGCTGGCCCTGCAGGTGGGTCGACAGTTCGGTGATCTGCAGGCCGTGACCGGCCAGCAGGCCGGCGATGTCGTCGCAATAGGTCTGGCTCTCGGCGGCCAGGGCCAAGTCGAAGAACGAGTCCGCCCCGCCGGTCGGCATCTGCACGCCGACATAGCCGAGGTCGGCGACCCAGGCGGCCATGGTCTCGAGCTTGTCGAACGGCGGCTCGCTGCCGATGAACTGGGCCAGGAAGATGGCCGGTCCCTTGAGCGTCTTCATCGCCCTTCTCCTTGCAGCATGACCCAGCCGGCGTCGGCCCGACTGGCGGCCACGGCGCGCTCGACGAAGGCCATGCCGCGCACGCCCTCGGCGATACCGGGCACGAGCCCACGCTCACCGTCGCCGGCGATGGCGTCGGCGACGTCGCGATAGATGTTGGCGAAGGCCTCGATGAAGCCCTCGGGATGTCCCGTCGGGATCCGCGTCACCGCCTGGGCGCCCGCGCCCAGATAGCTGGAACCGGCGTGCAGCACCTGGCTGGGTCCGTCCAGCCAGTCCAGGGTCAGTTCGGTGTGGCGCTCGTGCGACCAGGTCAGGCCGCCCGTCTCGCCATAGACGCTGATTTTCAGGCCGTTGCGCGCGCCCGCCGAGATCTGCGAGGCGATCAACACGCCGCGCGCGCCGCCCTCGAACCGCAGCAGCACGTTGCAGTCGTCGTCCAGGCTGCGGCCGGGCACCACGGCGGCGACGTCGGCGCACAGGCGCTCGACGCGGCTGCCCGTGATGAACTCGGCGATGTTGAAGGCGTGGACGCCGATGTCGCCGATGCAGCCGCCAACGCCCGACTGGGCGGGATCCGAGCGCCAGCTGGCCTGCTTGTTGTCCTCGCGCTCCAGGGGCCGCGACAGCCAGCCTTGCGAATATTCGACGACGACCTTGCGCACCGCGCCCAGGTCGCCCCGGGCCACGATCTCTCGCGCCTCGCGGACCATCGGATAGCCCGTATAGGTGTAGGTCAGGGCATAGAGCTTGCCCGACGCCGCGACGATGTCGGCCAGCTCCCGCGCCTGCGCCAGGTTCAGGGTCGCGGGCTTGTCGCTGATCACGTGCAGGCCGCCGCGCAGGGCCGCGGCGGAGACGTCGAAGTGCAGGTGGTTGGGCGTGACCACGGCGACCAGATCGACCCCGTCGGGGCGCGCCCGCTCGGCGGCGATCATCGCATGATGATCCGGATAGACCCGATCGCGCGCCACGCCCCAGCCGTCGGCGGCCGCCGCGTTCTTGTCGGGATCGCGACTGAACACGCCGGCCGTCAGGCGGATGCGGCCGTCCAGCTCGGCCGCCATGCGGTGCACCGGCCCGATGAACGAGCCGGGACCGCCGCCGACCATGGCCAGTCGCAAGGGCGCGCGAGCGCTCATCAGGCCGTGACTTTCGCCAGGTAGTCGAAGCTGATCTTGGCGGACTCCAACCGGCTATGGGCGAACGGCGGCTCCTGCTCGACATAGAAGCCCCGGACACCGGCCGCGTAGGCGGCGGGCAAGAGCTTGGGCCAGGCGATCATGCCGCTCCCGACCTCGGTCGGGTCCTGCTTCAGGACAAAGTTGGCCTGGGTGGTGGCCTTGATGTCCTTGACGTGCATCTGGGTGAAGCGATGCGGATGCGCCTTCAGCAGGGCGAATGGATCCTTGCCGGCGGCCGTGACCCAGCCGACGTCCATCTCGAAGGTGACCAGGCTCGGATCCGTGCCCTTCAGCAGGATCTCCATGCCGGTCGTCTCCCCCAGCGGGGCGAACTCGAAATTATGGTTGTGGTAACCGGCCACGATGCCGGCCTTCTTGAGGACGGCGGCCTTCTCGTTCAGGAAGTCGGCGTTCCACTTCCAGTCGTCGGCCGTCATCTGCGCGCCGGCCGAGCGCAGATCGCCGCCCAAGCGGTCCGGGATGTAGAGGATCGGCATGATCGCCGCCTTCACGCCGATCACGTGCAACTCGTCGGCCAACTTGGCGAGGTCGCCGCTGAAGCTGGGACCGCTGCCTTTGGGCGCGATGTGGGCGCTGGGGCAAACCAGGCCCGCCTTGTCGAACGCGGCGCGCAGCTCGGCCGGGGTGCGCCCCAGATAGCCGGCCAGCTCGACCGACCTGAAGCCGATCTTGGCCACCGTGGCGAGCTGCCCGTCCAGGTCCTTCGCAAGGTCAGGACCCAAGGTGTAGAGCTGGATGCCGAGCGGCAGGCCATGGCGTTGGAAGAACGGCTTTTCGGCCGCGCCGGCCATGCCGCCATAGGCCGCGCCCAGGGCCGCCGCGCCGGCGGCCAGCAGGCCACGCCGCGAAAGATCGGCGCCGGTGGCGCGATTTGCGAAAGCAGTTGAGCGCACGGCGCTTTCCTTCTTCTCGAACAACAGGGATCAGACGGGGGCCGGACTGGCCGCGGCGACCGGCGTGTCATCGTCGGCCTCCGCGATCGGGGCCCGCGTCGGCGGCTTGAAGAACAGGGCCAGAAGCAGCACGGCCGCCAGGGCCATGCCGGTCGGGACCATGAACAGGCTCGTATAATCGACCACCGCCGCGCCATCGGCCCCGGCGTGGCTCAGGCGGCCGATCAAGGTCGGGAACAGGAAGCTGGCCACCACATTGCCGACGCCCAGGATCAGCAGGTTGAACAGGCCCTGAGCGCTGGAGCGGACGTCCTTGGGGAAGACCGCGTCGACGAAGATGTACACCGTGGCGAAGAAGAAGGCGTAGCAGACTCCGTGCAGCAGCTGCACGGCCACGATCACCGGGATGCTGTCGGCGAAGAAGGCGAAGACCGCGAAGCGCGCGGCATGGCCCAGCACGCCGACGATCATGGTGATCTTCCAGCCCAGCCGCGCCAGCACCCGGCCCAGCAGGAACATGGTCAGGACCTCGGCCACCTGGCCGAGACTCAACACCACCATGCTGAGATTGCCGGCGATGCCGACCCGGTTGGTCAGGAAGGCGTCGGCCATCACGAAGTAGCCGTTGTGGATCACGGAATCGATGAAGGTGACCAGGAACAGCACCAGCACGAACGGCGCCGCCAGCAGCTTGAAGGCGCGTCGCCAGGCCAGCTTGTCGATGCCGGGCGCGTCCTTGCGGGCCGGCGTGTGCGGCAAGGTCAGGGCGTAGCCGGCGAAGACGAACGAGAGGATGGCCGCGACCAGGAAGATCCATCGCACCTGCTCGGCCGTCGCGTGAGCGCCCAGCAGGAACACGAAGGGCCAGCTGACCAGCACCCAGCCCACCGTGCCGCCCATCCGCACCGCGCCGAAGTCGGCCGCGGGATCGCGAAGGTTGGCGAAGGCGATCGAGTTGGTCACCGACAGGGTCGGCACATAGAGCAGGCTGAAGACCAGATAGCAGCCGAAGAACGGCCAGAAGCTGGTCGCGAACGCCGTCCCGACCAGGGCCAGGCCGCCGATCAGATGGCTGACCGCCAGGAAGCGCTCGGCCGAGAAATTACGGTCCGCGAACTGGTTGGAAAAGAAGATGCCGACCAGGGCGGCCACGCCCCACGAACTGCCGACCAGGGATTGTTGCCAAGGCGCGAAGCCCAGCATGCCCATGTAGGGGAAGATCTTCGGCGCCCAGGCGCCCCAGATCGCCAGCTGAAGCACCATCATCAGGAAGAGTCGCAAGCTCGTCTTCATAGGTCCTGGCCCTCCCCGACCAGCATAGGCGGCTCGTTTTGGCGCGTTTAGGCCACGTCCGCTCCGATGTAATCGAAATCATCGATAACAGGCGTCCGCCAAGGCGGCAACCGTGTAACCGGAGAAGCAGGCCTCGACAGCTGCGCCTTGCCAAGGAAGCGGCTTGTCGCCAGTGTCGCGCCGATGGCCACCATTCAAGATGTTGCGCGCGACGCGGGTGTCTCGACGGCGACGGTTTCGCGCGTGTTCAGCGCGCCGGGACTGGTGCTGGAAGCGACGCGGAACAAGGTGATCGAAGCGGTCAACCGCCTCGGCTACGAGCCCAACTTCGCGGCCAAGAGCCTGCGAACCCTGCGCACCGAGAAGATCCTGGTCACCGTGCCGGACATCTCCAATCCCTTCTTCTCTCAGGTCATCCGGGGCGTGGAGGAAGCCGCCCTGGCGGCTGGATATTCGGTGTTGCTGGGCGACACCCGCCACGAGGAGGCCCGCGAGGAACAGTATGCGACGATGTTCCGCCGCAAGGAGGCCGACGGCCTGATCTTCCTGGGCCACCGCCTGCCCGACGTCCTGGCCGACATGGTCGCCGCCAAGGGGCCGCGCACGCCGATCGTCAACGGCTGCGAGTTTCGCCCCGGCCTGGCGGTCTCCAGCGCCCACATCGACAACGAACGCGCCGCCGCCGAGGTCATGGAGCACCTCTATGGCCTGGGTCACACCCGGGTCGGGATCGTCACCGGCCCCCTGGCCAGCCCGATCAGCACCGACCGCTTGGCCGGCGTACGCGCCGCCGCCCAGCGCCAAGGCCAGGCCGGCGCCCTGCGCATGGCGGTCGGCGACTTCTCCATCGAGTCCGGCGTGCGCCAGACCGGCGAACTGCTGGACCAGCCCGACCGGCCGACGGCGATCTTCTGCTTCAGCGACGAGATGGCCATGGGCGCGCTCGAGGCGATCCGCCAGCGCGGCCTGCGCTGCCCGCGGGACGTCTCGCTGGTCGGCTTCGACGATATCCGCTTCGCCCAGTACCTGGACCCGCAGCTGACCACGGTCAGCCAGCCGATGGAGCAGATCGGCCACGAGGTCGTCCGGCTGCTGCTCGACATCCTGGCCGACCGGGCCAGCGCCTTGCAGAACGTCACCCTGCCCCATCGCCTGGTCGTGCGGTCCAGCACGGCGCCGCCGCCGACCTAGGGCATTTTCGAGCGAAGTGGATTCCGGTTCGCGTGAAGAAAAGACTCTAGGGACGCGGCGCGAGCTCGCGCACCCAGATGTTGCGGAAGCTGATCGGCGCGCTGGGGTCGCCATGGGCCTGCAGCTTGATCGGCGCCGCGCCGTGGGCCCGGTACTTCGGCTTGCCGATATAGACCGTCTCGCCGGCCAGGACCGCGTTGTCCTGCACCAGCACCCCGTTGTGGATCACGGTCACCGTGGCCGGCGACGCCAGCGCCCCGTTCGCGCCGAACCTCGGCGCCCGCCAGACGATGTCGTAGGACTGCCATTCGCCAGGCTTGCGGCTGGCGTTCGCGAGCGGCGGATGCTGCTTGTAGACGCTGGCGGCCTGGCCGTTCACGTAGGTCGCGTTCTCATAGGAGTCGACGATCTGCACCTCGTAGCCTTCGTCGCGCGGCCCGGTGGACGCCAGGAAAACGCCGCTGTTGCCGCGCGCCTGGCCGGTTCCCGTGATGTCGGCGGGGATGCGCCATTCCAGATGCAGCTGATAGTCCTGGAAGACACGCTTGGTCTCGATGTTGCCGCGCGCCTTGTCCACCGTCAGGACGCCGCCGCCGACGGTCCAGCCGGCCGGCGACTTGTCCAGGGCCGAGACCCACTGGTCCAGATCGTCGCCGTCGAACAGCACGATGGCGTCGGACGGAGCCCCGCCGACCGTCGTGGCCGGCGTGACCTTGGCCGGCGTCGGCGTCCAGACCTCGGTGGCCTCCGGCTTGTCTTGGGCCAGCGTCGCGGACGAGGCCATCAGGCCGACGAAGGTCGCGAGAATTGCACTCTTGGTGATCATGCCGCGTCGCGCTCCGTTCGTGTCCATCGCCGTCTTAGCGCCTCCCTCTCGTCTGGCCTAGCATCCGGCTAAGGCGCGACGCGCCTAGCTCGCGTGTCGACCCACCAGATCGTTCGAAACGGTCGACAGGATTTCGTGCGACAGCGTGGCATCCGGCACCACCCGCGAAAGCACGACCGAACCGACCATCTCGGAGAGGACGGCGATCGCGGCATTGCGTCTTTCAGCCGGATCGCCTTCGGGCATCAGATTGGTCAGCAGCGCGATGTAGTTGCCGACGATGTTGCCGAAGAAGGCGCGTAGCTCCGGATCATCGCGGCGCGCGGCGTCAGCCGCCAAGGCCGTAAGGCTGCAGCCGCGCCCCGGCTCGTCGCGGTGAAAGTCGGAGACATAGTGGCGAACGAGCGTCACGAGCGGCGCTTCGTCGGAGGCCTCCAGCCGCTGGCGAAGGTCCGCGCTCATGTCCTCGTAGGCGCGCTTGACCGCCTGGACGACAAGATCGTCCTTCGACTTGAACTGCCGGTAGAAGCCCCCGTGCGTCAGCCCCGCCGCGCCCATCAGATCGGCGATGCCGACCCCGTCGATGCCGCGCTCGCGGAACAGCGTCGCGGCGGTGTCGATGACCCGCTCGCGGTTTTGCTCCGTCGTCTCCTTGCTGACCTTCACGGCGCGACCTTCCTATTGATGACGATCGACATATAAGAAATCCGACGCGCTTTGTCACCCCGACCGAACAAGCGCCTTGACATTGATGACGATCATAATCAATTAGCATCAATGATGTCGATCATCATCATTGAGCAACGATTGAGAAGGATTACAGAGATGGCCAAGGGTCAAACGGGCGCGCCGCGCGACAAGGTCGCGTTGATCACCGGGGCGTCCGGGGGCATCGGGCTCGCCGCGGGCGTTGCGCTCATCGCCGCGGGCTATCGGGTGTTCGGCACGAGCCGCAAGGCCTCGCCCGGCCAAGTGGTCAAGGGCGTGGAGATGCTGGCCTGCGACGTCACCGACGACACCTCGGTCGCCCAAGTGGTCGCGCACGTCGTCTCGCTCGCCGGCCGGATCGACGTGCTGGTCAACAATGCCGGTCGCAGTCTGATCGGCGCGGCCGAGGAGTCTTCGATCCAGCAGGCCCAGAGCCTGTTCGACCTCAATGTGTTCGGCATCATCAGGATGACCAACGCCGTCCTGCCGATCATGCGGCGCCAGAGCCGAGGCCGGATCATCAACATCAGCTCGGTCGCCGGCTTCCTGCCCGGACCGTTCACGACGCTCTACGGCGCGACCAAGCACGCGGTCGAAGGCTATTCAGAGTCGCTCGACCACGAGGTGCGCGCGCTGGGTATCCGCGTCAGCCTGGTGGAGCCGGTCTTCACGCGCACCGCCCTCGAGGAAAACGCCGATCGCCCCGATCGCGTCCTGGGCGTCTATGACAAGGGCCGCGCGGCCACCCAGGTGGCTTGGCGCAACGGGATCGCCGCGGGCGACCCTGTCGAGGCCGTGGCCGAGAAGGTCGTGCTGGCGGCCACCGAGGCCTCGCCGCGCATCCGCTACACGCCCGGGAAGATGGCCGGCCGCCTTCGCATGATGCGGCGGTTCGTGCCTGAAAAGGCCTTCGAGAAGAGCTTTCGCAAGCAAATGAACCTGACCGACTGATTTCGGTCGGAGACCACCAAGCCTGCCCCCAGACCCGAGGAGAACGGTCATGAAATACTATCTTTGCAAGTACATCCCGCCGCGCGCCGATTTCCTGGCGACGATGAGCGCTGACGAAGCCGGCTGGATGAAACAGCACGGCGCCTACATGAACGAACTGCTCGACCAGGGCGTGATCGTCGCCCACGGGCCGGTGATGGACCCGGCCGGCGGCTACGGCGTGTCGCTCTATCAGATCGCCGATGACGCGGAGATCGCCGCGTTCACCGCCCAGGACCCCATCATCCAGAACGGTGTGGGTCACTACGAGCACCACCCCATGCTCAGCCTGCGCTCGCGCGGCTGACGCCGTCGGCGGGCCGCCCGCCCGCATAAGGCCCGCGCCGTTGACAGGGCTTCTTGCGCCGACGCTCGTTCGCGCCGGCATTCGTATGGGGCCGACTTAACGCGGGTCGGAGTCTTGGTCATGGCCTGTCGTAGAGGGCGAAGGCGAGGTCGATGGCGGCGCCCGACTTGTCCTTGAGCGGCTGGCCGTCCCCGTACGCGGCGCCGGCGGCATAGACGTCGCCGCGACTGGCCCGCAGGAAGACCGTGAGCGCCTGGCGCTCGCCGGTCAGCTCCAGCACGTAGCGGCGCCCCGCCTTCAGCAGGACGGGCGTGGCGGTGGCCAGCTCGAAACTCAGCAGGCCCGCCCCCTGGGGCTGGTAGGCGATGGCCAAGCCGCCTGCGGCGCCCAGCAGTTCGACGCCGCCGTCGGCGCCTTTCGCCTCGCCCAGGTCTCGCAGCGACAGCCGCAGCGATCGCCCGCCGCCCGTGCCGAGGCCGTCGCCCGCGTACAGGGCGATGCGTGCAAGGGCTATATCGGCGGGCGGCACGAAGGTCTGCGCGATGCGGCTGAGGCCGCCGTTGCTGTTGAAGCCCACGGGCTCCGGCGCCTGGTTGAAGGGGTCGGCCACCGACGCCAGCGCCGGCGTGCCAGGCCAGGCGGTCGGATAGCCTTGGGCGAATTGCTGTACCCGCACGGCGGGGTCCGAGCGGCCGTAGTCGATGGCCGGCGCAGGCGCGGCGGGCGGAGGCGGCACGCCGATGCCGGCCTCGGTCTGCGTGATCGGCAGGATACCGCCGTCGGCGCCGTAATGCAGGTACTCGATCGTGACGCTGCGGCGCTGGGTGGCGCCGGTCTGGCCGTCGGCCAGGGTCAGCGTCCCATTATGGTAAATCAGATAGGACCGGCCCTTGAAGTCGAGCAGGCCGGGATGGATGGTAAAGCTGTTCTTGGCCGGACCGGTGATGAGGCCGCCATAGGTCCATGGCCCGCGCGGGCTGGGCGCCGTGGCGTAGGCGAGGCGCTCCCACTCGCCCTGGTGGGCCATCGCCGCATAGGTCAGGTAGTAGAGGCCCTTGCGTTTGGACAGCCACGGCCCCTCGGTGTAGTTGGGCAGGGCGATAGTCTCGATGGGCCCATCCAACTCCGTCATGTTGGGCTTGAGCTTTGCCATGTGGAGCACCGGGTTGCCCCAGGCCAGCCAGGCCGTGCCGTCGTCATCGACCAGGACGGTGGGATCGATGTCGTCCCAACCGTATGGGCCGGGCGTTGAGGCGTCGGTGACCAGCGCCGAGCCGCGCGCGTCCTTGAAGGGACCCAGCGGGTTGTCGGCCACCGCCACGCCGATGGCCCTGCCCGGGTGGCTGTTGTCATGGGTCACGGTGGCGTAGAAGTAGAAGCGCCCGTTGCGCTGCACCGCCTGCGCCGCCCAGGCCTCGCCCACCGCCCAGCTGAAGTCGGTCGGCTTCATGATGGCGCCGTGCGCCGTCCAGTGCTTGAGGTCGCGCGATGAATAGACGCGCCAATCGTTCATGCGGAAAAATTCGTCGCCCTTCGCTTCGTCATGGCCGACGTAGAGGTAGGCGGTGTCGCCCACCACCAGCGGCGCGGGGTCGGCGGTGAAGACGTCGCGCAGCAGCGGGTTGCTGCCCGGCGCGGGTTCTCCAGCCAGCAAGCTGGAAGGCAGGGCGACGCACAGCAGCAGGGCGCTGCGGGCGAGCCAGGTCCGGAGCGTTGAAGAGCGTCGGACCGCCCGGCCCCCTGAGGGCGAGATACAGGTCGTGCGTGGAGACCGGCGCGACATCATTCGGGTTCTTTCTTCGGCGATGGCGTTAGTGGCCGTCAGTCGATGGCCGACGGAGAGGCGCCGGGATCTCCTGGGCCGCGCTTGGCAAGGGCGTCGTGAGGTAAGGACTCCTTGCCCAGCGCGGCCCGGCGGACCCTAGGGTTTCGCGGGGCCGGTCAGGCGCAACATCAGCACGCTGTGCGGCGCCAGCCGTGCTTCCAGCTTGGTGCTGGTGTCGCCGGTCTTCTTGCTCCACAGGTCGGACCAGCTGTAGACGGTCTGCTTGAAATCGACCGACCGGTTGCTCATGCCATCGCCCAGGACTTCCGCCTTCCAGTCATGGCGAACGTCGAGAGCCTGGTTGGAGCGGTTGAGGAACATCAGCGCCCATTGGCCGCCATCGAGCGGCTTGGCGTAGATCTCCAGCTGACCGTCGACCATGACGCGCAGCGCCTGCACACCCAGCTTGTCCTGGCTCACCGCGATCACGCCGGGATTGGTCAGGATGCGGCGGGTCGACTCGGACATGGAACGCAGGTCGTTGCCCAGGATGAGGGGCGAGGCCATCATGGCCCAGATCGACAGATGGGCGCGGTCTTCATCCTCGCTCATGCCGTTGCCCACTTCGAGCATGTCCATATCGTTCCAGTGGCCGGGCCCCGCGAACTGGCGCAGGCCTGCCTGCCTGTCGAGGATGCGCAGCACGCCCAGACCGGTCGAGAGGCCGGGACTGAATTCGCAGTCGAAGCAATTGTAGATATCGGGCGTGGTGCGCCACGAATGGCCAACCTTGGCGCCCCACTCCCACGGCTTGCCGATGCCCCATTCGCATATGCTGAACAGCATCGGACGGCCCGACTTGGCGATCGCGTCGCGCATCGTGGTGTAGGCCGGTTCGGGGCTCATGCCCGGGGTGTTGCACCAGTCGTACTTGACGTAATCGATGCCCCAGCGCGCATAGGTCCGCGCGTCCTGATACTCGTGGCCGCGGCTACCGGGACGGCCGCCGCAGGTGGTCGCGCCGGCGTCCGAGTAGATGCCCAGCTTGAGTCCCTTGCCATGCACATAGTCCGCCAGCGCCTTTATGCCGGATGGGAAGCGCGTGGGGTCGGGCTGGATGTTGCCGTCGGCGTCGCGCTGGCCCTGCCAGCAATCGTCAATGTTCACGTACTGGTAGCCGGCGTCCTTCAAGCCCGTCGCGACCATGGCGTCGGCGGTCTCGCGGATCAGGCGCTCGTCGATAGTGCAGGCAAATTTGTTCCAGCTGTTCCAGCCCATTTGCGGGGTGCTGGCCAGGCCTTCAGCCTTTTGAGCCCAGCTATTGCCGCAGAGGGCGGCGCTCAGAAAGACGCCCAACACGAGCGGCGCTATGCGTTTGATGTTCATCTCGAATTCCTTCTCCATAACTCGTTATTCCGACCAGATGAAGCGCGCGCCGTCGCTGCCGTCCGGCATGGGGCCGGGACTGTCGGCCCGAATGTCCCCGGTCTTCGGATCGATGCGCAGGAAGCGGTTGGTGGCCAAGGACATCAGCACCAGTTCCCCCGTCGGCGTTTCAATCCACTGGAAGTTTTGCGCCGCGCCGGACCCGCCGGCCGCAAGCGTCACCCCGCCATCCGCGCCGACCGTGACATAGCGTCCGCCCGATCGCAGGGCGACGCGGCCCAATTTGCGGTCGACGACCTCGAACCGCGTCGGGGCGCCCGAAACCAGGCCCCCACCGCCGGCCGCCAGTCCGGTCGCCGCGTGAAACGACGCCAGCCGGATCGATCGGCCATGGGGAATGGGCCGCATCAGGCCGTGGGTATGGGGCTGATGGACGTCGATACTGTCGAAATCGGCGAAACCGCCCTCGGCGCCGGTCGTGTTGTAGTTGAACAATCCGTAGCGCACGCCCTGGAAGGTGAAGGTCTGGTAGAACAGCTCGACCTCGTCGCCGATCGGGGTGAAGGTGACGCCGTCGAACGAATAGCTGAAGCGCGCCCGTTCGGTGAGAAAGTCGCAGTCGGCCCGAAGCCAGACGCGCGTCCCGGCCATCTTCACCCGCGCCGCCTTGTCGCGGTGCTGGTCATAAAGAACGACGTCGAGCCCGTCGGCGCGCTTTTCGACGCCCAAGGTCGCATAGGGCAGATTGAGCAGCCCCAGGCCGGCCGTGTCGCCCGGCTTCAGGTTCGACGCGTCGAGCAGGACGGTCGGCGTCGACATCGGGCCGATCGCCCGCTGCGTCAGGGTGTTGCGCGCGTCGTAGAACGTGGTCGCCGGCAGGGCGTGAAGCCGCAGGAAGCCCGGCCGTTCCGACAACGACCACTTGTCGTCGACCGGGACATGGTTCCACTGCCAGAGGGGCTGGAGCTTCGGCGCCGAAAAATCATCGCTGCGCCGGAAGGGCGCGCGCACCGGCTGCGGCGTGGCGGTCTTCGGCTTCACCCAGGTCCGCGGCGTGCGCGTCAGGTTGCCTGGCAGGCCGAAATAGGGCCAACCGTCCTTCCAGGTGATCGGAGACAGGCCGAGCAGGCGACCGACGGAATTGAAATCCATCATGGAAAAGCCCCACCATTCGCCCGCGGGCGTCTGGACGACGCCCCCCTGGTGCAGCGCCAGGTCATGTTTGGCGGCGGGGGTAGGCCCCCAGAACGTGAACGGCGGCTTGGGCGCACCCGTGCGCTTGCTTGACGCCATGCCGAAATCCTCGTGCAAGCTGATCGCTTGATTGACCTCGTAAGGTCCCAGCACATGATCCGCCCGCGCCGCCGGCATCCGGAAGCCGCCGGAATAATTGGCGCTGATGATGTAGTACTTGCCGTCGATCTTGTAGAAATGCGCGCCCTCGCCCATCCCGGCGTCCTTGGCGAACAGGACGCGTTCGGTGCCCGGAACGATGTCGGTCAGGTCGTCCGTCAGCTGGGCCAGGTGCATCGTCTGGTGATCCCAGACGACATAGGCCTTGCCGTCGTCGTCGAACAGGACGGACAGGTCGTGGAAGCTGCGCTTCATCGGCGTGCGCGTCCACGGCCCCTTCGGATCCGTGGCCGTGAACATCTGGGTCGTCTGGCCGTTGACGTTCGAGAAGATGTAGAATTTGCCGTCATGGTAGCGGAAGGACGGCGCCCAGATGCCCTGGCCATAGACATTTTTGCCGTCCTCCAGCCGGTAGGCCGGGCCGAGGTCGAGCTTGTCCAGCGCGTAGGCGACGAATTCCCAGTTGACCAGGTCCTTCGAGCGCAGGATCGGCAAGCCCGGCATGGCGTGCATGGTGGTGCCGGTCAGGTAGAACCAGTCGCCGACGCGGATCAGGTCCGGGTCGGAAAATTCGTCATAAAACAAAGGATTGGTGAAGGTTCCGTCGCCGTTGTCCGGCGTCCAGGTGGCGGTCGACAGGCCCTTGGAGGCGCTCGCCACCGGACCGTCCCGATTCAGCGCGGATGCCGGCGCCGCGCATAGACTCAGCGTCAAGGCCACGCATGACACCAGCCCGACCATGACGGTTCCGGACGATTTCGATCCTTGCTGCACGACGCTTCCCCTTTTGTGCCTTACTGAATCTCGGTTTGGTAGGTGGGTTAAAGGCAACGTATCGGCCGGCGGGCCTGGCCCGCCGGCCGTTGCCCCGACTATTCCAGGCCGAGCACCGTCACCGACGCCGGCGCGACGGTGATGGTCAGCTTGCCGCCCGCGACCTTGGCCGACAGAGCCTTGGGGGCGACGGTATTGGGAGCGTCGAAGGTGTTGATGCTGCTGACCTTCGGCGCCGAAAGGGTCTGGCCCGAAGCCTTCGCGGCTTTCACGCCGGCCAGTGAAACGCTGAAGGTCGTGGGCGACTTCGCGTCGATATTGGTGACGGCGATCCAGACCTTGCCGGCCTTGTCCCTGGCCGCGACGGCGTCGACGCGCGGCAGGGTGACGCCATTGGTCGTATAGGTCCCGGCGTCGAAGGTCAGCGGTATGAGGGTCGCGTCCTGGAACGGCACGTACATGTGGAAGACGTGATAGGTCGGCGTCAGCACCATCTTGTCCTTGTCGGTCAGGATCATGGCCTGCAGGACGTTGATCATCTGCGCGATGTTGGCCATGCGGACGCGGTCGGCGTGGCGCGCGAAGACGTTGAGGCTGAGCGCGGTCAGCACGGCGTCGCGCTGGCTGTTCTGCTGCGCCAGGGCGCCGGGGTTCGATCCCGGCGTCGGCGCCAGCCACGCGCCCCATTCGTCGACCGCCAGGGCGACCTTCTTTTCGGGATCGTACTTGTCCATGATCGCCGACTGCGCCTTGATCAGGGCGTCCATGGCAGTCGGGTCTTTCAGCAGGACGGCATAGTCCTTTTCGTCAAAGCCGGTGTCCGCCATATGCGGCGGCCAGCCGCCCGTCGCATAGAAATGCAGTGACAGAGCGTCGATATCCCAGGACCAGGAACGGCCCTTCCACGCCTTCATGACTTCTTCGGTATAGTTTTCGGCGCCGCCGCTCGGGCCGACGGCCACGCGCTTCATCGTCGGCTGGGCGGGATTATAGCTGTGCAGGAAGTGCGAAAAGCGCTTCATTTCGTTGACGTAGAAGTCCGCCGACATCGCGCCGCCGCAGTCCCAGGATTCGTTGCCGAGGCCGAGGATCGCGACCTTGTACGGCTCTGGATGACCGTTTTTGGCCCGCTCGGCGCCCAAGGCGTGGTCGGTCGACGCGGTCATGTACTCGAGCCATTCGGATGCATCCTGCGCGGTGCTGGAGCCGAGATTGACCGAGATATAGGCTTCGGTTCCGATCTGCTGGGCGAAGTCCATGAATTCGTCGGTGCCGAAAGTGTTGGGCTCGCCGGCCCCGATCGGCTTGCGCTCGGGACCGACACCGCGGCGCCAGTTGTATTGGTCGGCAAAGCAGCCGCCCGGCCAGCGGACGTTGGGCACCTTGAGCGCCTTCAAGGCCCCTACGACATCGTTGCGGATACCGCGCGTGTTCGGGATCGCGGATTCCTTGCCGACCCAGATGCCGCCATAGATACCGCTGCCCAGGTGTTCGGCGAACTGGCCGAAGACATGGCGGTCGATCACGGCGCCGGGCTTGGACGCATCGAGCGTCACCTGGACCGGGGCGTCGGCGGCATGGGCCGCGACAGGCAGGGTCAGGGCGGCGGCGATCGCGGCGGCGGAGGTCAGAAGGCGCATTGACTAGGATCCCAGGTGGATTATCGCGCCATGGTCTGGCGCGGTTATTTGTCTGCTCAATTGGTCGGCGGAGGCGGCGCGGACACGCCAGCCTCGGTCTGGACGACGGGCTTCAGCGTGCCATCCGGGTTATATTGCAGGTACTCGACCGTCACGGCGCGGCGGCCAACGGCGGCGCCCTGGTCGCCGATCGTAAGCGTCGCATTGTGCAGGAAGATGTACCCCTGGCCCTTGAACTCGGCGATGCCGGCATGGATGGTGAAGCTGTTCTTGGCCGATTTGGTCAGTTCGCCGCGATAGGTCCATGGACCGTCCAGCGAGGTGGCGGTGGCGTAGGACGTGTGTTCGGCGCTCTGGGTCTTGCGGTCTAACGACGCATAGACGAGGTAATAGAGATCGCCGCGCTTGTGCAGCCAGGGGCCTTCCTCGAAATGCGGCGGGGTGATCTTGCGGATCGGGCCGTCGATTTCCGTCATGTTGGCCTTGAGTTTCGCGATGTAGCAGTCGCGATTGCCCCAGGCGATCCAGGTCACGCCGTCATCGTCGGTCAGGACGGTGGGGTCGATATCCTCCCAGCTGTGCGTGCCTTCGGGCGTCATCTGGTTGGTGATCAGGGCCGATCCGCGCGCGTCGGTGAAAGGACCGGTCGGACTGTCCGAAACGGCGACGCCGATGGCCATGCCCGGATGACTGTCGTCGTGTGCGACGGCGGCATAGAAATAGAACTTGCCGTTCTTCTCGATGGCCTGAGACGCCCAGGCATCCGACTTGGCCCACTTGAAATCCGTGGCCTTCATGATCGGAGCGTGCGGCGTCCAGGTCTTCATGTCCTTGGTCGAAAAGACCAGCCAGTCGCGCATGGTGAACATCTCGTCGCCCCGGGCCTCGTCGTGGCCGGTGTAGAGATACAGCGTGTCGCCGACGACCAGCGGAGCGGGATCGGCGGTGAACCGGTCGCGGACGATCGGGTTGGCGCCGGGCTCATGCGACGCGTCCTGCGCGGCGAGCGGGCCGGCCGCTGTCATCACGCATAGCGCGGCCCAGCCGAGCAGGTGTTTGCGTGTCATGATCCCTCCGTGCCCGGTCTCAGCCGGTGATATGCCTAGGTGTGTTACCGCTATCATTTTTCGGCTTGGCTCTTGCCTCTACCTTTCTCAGTCACATCGCGGTGACGCTACTTAGTCGGCCGGCGCCGCTTGGGGAGCCTTGCAGTGACGATCGATGAAATCCTGATGTGAGGTGACCGCCTGGGCCGAACGCATGATCTCTTGGCGGCGCAATTCCATACCCGTGCGGATCTGTTCCAAGGGATAGAGATCAGCCGATATGTTGTAGCGCGCCGGAACAACGCCGTTGCCCAACAGGATGGCGAGCCAACTCGGCTCCATGTAGGATTCGGAATCGCCCAGCGCGATCTGTCCGCTGGCGTTCCAGACATCAAGCTTGTGCCGAAGGCTGTCGGGTATCTCTATGGCGCGGCACGCCGCCCACAAGGGCTCGGGACGGCGCGAGAGGTAATAGTGCGCGATGATGAAGTCGCGGATACGTTCGATCTCGCGGGTGGAGAGTCGGTTATATTCGTCGCGCAGAACGGGGTCGATGGTCCGTTCGGGGAAATACCGAAGCAACTTCAAGACCCCCATGACAATCAACTGTAGTCCGGTCGATTCCAGAGGTTCGAGAAAGCTGGAGGCAAAACCGATCCCCACGCAATTGCGGTTCCAGAACTGCTTGCGATGCCCGGAGGTAAAACGGAACATTCGTGGCTCGGCGAGCGGTTCGCCGTCGATATTGCCCAGCAAGGCCTCGCGCGCCGCGTCGTCGCTCCAGAACTCCGAGCTATAGACCATGCCATTGCCGCTGCGATGTTGCAGCGGAATGGTCCAGCGCCAGCCCCCGGCGTGCGCGGTGGATCGCGTAAACGGCATCGGGGCGTCGGGGCGTTTCGATGGCGCCGCCATGGCTCTGTCGCAAAGCAACCAGCGCGACCAGTCGACAAACGGCGTCTCCAACGCCTTTCCCAGCAATTCCGACGCGAATCCGGTGCAATCCAGGAACAGGTCGCCGGCGACCGTAATGCCATTGGCAAGATGGATGGCGGCGATATTGCCGGACTCGCCATCCAGATCGACGTGCGTCATCTTGCCTTCGATACGCTGCACGCCCAGCTCGATCGCCACGTCCCGCAGATAGCGGGCGTACAGTGCGGCATCGAAATGATAGGCATGGTGATAGCGCGAATTCAGCGGATCGCTCGGGGCGAAATTGTTGTGTTTCGCGACGGCGTAGGCGAACGAATAGTCATCGATCGGACGGTCATCGCCTGATTGGCGCAACCTCAGCCAATACTGGTAGGCCGACACCCCTTCAACCGGGGGGCCATAGTCGCTGAACGCGTGGAAATGCCGGTTTCCGGCAACGCCCCAGTCGCAGAATTCAATGCCCAGCTTGAACGTGCCCTGGGTGCGGCGAATAAAGTCGAATTCATCAATGCCGAGCATGGCGTTGCATTGCGCCAGCACCGGGACCGTCGCCTCGCCGACGCCGATGATGCCGATTTCCTCGGATTCGACCAGGGTGATGCGCGTTTGCTGGCGGTCCGTCTTCTTGGCCAGCAGCGCGGCCGCGATCCACCCCGCCGCGCCGCCGCCCAGAATGACGATATGCTGTTGATGGCCGCTGTTCATAAACATGCCTCGCCATGAACTTCCCCGGCGCCGTGGTCGCCGGATGGGTTTCAGGCCTATGCGGTGGTTGTCAGGCGCGCCCAACCGGCCGCGCCCGTGACAGGCGACCGGGCATGGCCCGGCCCCAATACTGTATTCGAAAAGGCAAGGGCGCTTCTGGATGAAGCGCCCTTGCCCGTTAGACCGTTAGAAGCGCGCCCGCATGGTGACCTCGTAGCGGCGATCGCTGACGTTGTAGTCGTAGGGCTCGAACACGCCAGGTATGGGCTCCTGGAGGGTTTTCGACTTGGTGTTGAGAAGGTTGTTGGCGTTGAACGAGATCGAGACCTTTTCGCTCAGCTTGTAATCGAAGCCCATGTCCAGGTAACCGGCCGCCGCCATGTAGGCCGGAACCATGTTGTACACGGGATAGGAATGAGCCGAGTCAAAGTTGGTCGGGCTGGTGTTGAGGATGTAGGGATTGCCGCCGCTCGTCGTATAGGACAGCGGATTGACATTGGTCGACAGCAACGCCTTGTCGCGCCAGTTGTACGCCAGACGGAAGTTGACCTTCTGGTAGCTGTACAGCAGCTGGATGTTGTAGGCCCACTTCGACAATCCGGCGTAGGGAAGGTTTGGGTAGGTCTGCGGCACCGTGCCGTCCGGATTGAGACCCGGACTCAGCATATTGTTGGCCTGCTGGGCAGGGTTGCTGCTTTCGATGTAGGTCACGTTGCCTTCGAAGCCCAGCCCGCGGAACACTCCCGGCAGCTGGTCGAAGAACTTGCGGCCACCGATCTCGAAGCCCTTGATCTTGGCCTTCTCCGTCGACGTCCTGTTCTGCATATAGAGCCACGGAAGATCCAGGCTTGCCGGCGTGCCCGTGTCCGGATTCGTCGACCCCGAGGCGGGAGGGGCCTGACCATTGGTATAGGCCGTCCCCGGAACGGGAAGATTGTTGGCGATGAACGAATAGAACTGCGGATGATCCTCGATCTGCTTGGCGAACACGCTGGCGTAGAAGAAGCTGGACGACGAGGGATAGAATTCGAACGCCAGATCTTCGCTGGTGATCATGGTCGGTTTCAGGTTTGCGCCCGAGTCGCGGGCGGCAAAACCCGTGAGAATGGGCGGCGCCTGCGAATTGGTAGGATTGGGAAGTGTCCTGGCGTCGATGACGCCGCCCGCGCGAATATCATTGAGATTCGGTGGAGCCGACGACTTCGACGCCGCACCCCGAATGATGAACTTGTCGGAAACGTCGAACTTGATGTTGAACGCAGGCAGAACGCGCGTGTAATCATAGCTGCGGCTCTGCGTGGCATAGGTTCTATCAAAATAATAGGTCGTCGGGTACGGGTTCGCCGCGCCCGGGAACTGCTGCGCATTGAAATATGCCGTGCTGTCCGCCACGCTCAGAACAAGTCTATCAGCGTCCGGTGTTCGCAGCAGACCGCTCGCCCGCAGAGAATCGTGGAATACACGAACGCCGATATTGCCCGAGAACGCCGGAATGAAT
>Ga0307515_10004764_pt1 | contig 27799 bp, 12 predicted proteins | sample 17_EM_MG_FD_194513 | JGI IMG/M metagenome (GOLD analysis project Ga0307515, IMG submission 194513) | Populus trichocarpa ectomycorrhiza microbial communities from riparian zone in the Pacific Northwest, United States - 17_EM | ecosystem: Host-associated > Plants > Roots > Unclassified | place... | reverse complement strand
CATAACGTGACGAGCTAATTAAAGAATTAAATAGATCAACAACACTAAGAAAATCCCAAATGCTCAAATTATATTTTTTATTTGCATCATTATGATGTCATAGTTACGAATGTCATAAATGTGAAAGCATTTTTTTTATAAGGAATTACTGACATTTAAATATTTTACGAGAAATTATAATTTCTGGTGTTTTTTGGGAATATAATTACTAGTATTTTGAAACTGATACAATTATATATACATGCCTGAGAAAGCTAATTAATTCTTTTTCAGAAGAAATAGTATCGAAAAGATGATTTTCTTTTATTTCTGAAGTAAATATTATTTTTGAAAATTTTATATTTGATATCAACACATTAAACATTACCTAAAATCATAAAAAAAAATTAAAAATTTTCATAAATGTGAATACATTTTTTTATAAGGAATTACTACATTTAAATATTTTAGGAGAAATTATAATTTCTGGTTTTATTGGAGAATATAATTACTAATATTTTATTTTTAATATTAAAACATTATAAAAACCTAAAATTATAAAATAAAAATTTTAAAATATTTTTTAAACACAAAAACAAACACACCGATTGCATAACCCTGGCTAACAATTAAGATTGACAGAAAATAATGCAACTTAGGCACAGTAAAGACAATTGAATGGCATAATGAGTGCCACATGCACCACTTTTAATGAGTAAATTGTCCGAGTGGGCATTTGAGTGTTTGTCATTTGATTAGGGTTTTTTTTATATATATACTCTGTTGATTTGCCCCCTCACCCCTCTCGTTGGAACAGAGAGTGAAGGTGGGACGAAAATGGACCACCAACTTTATAATAGCAATAATTACAGGCTCTCGATAGGGAAGAGAGGGAGGAGATTTCCCCCCCTCCTTTTGACTTCTTCAAGGGCAAATTACTTGCCTCCTAATATATGTATTCAATTAATTTCTTTAATGGAAGATCGACCACCGCCCCCTCCTAACTTTGCACCTAATGTCCAACGACCTTATTATTACATGTTTAATTATAATTGATTTTTTATTATTATTATTTCTAGATATCTCTTTTCTTTGTCCTCTTCTAATCCCAGTCCTAAGGAATCTTCACTTTATATACTAATGGGTCAAACTGTACTGTATAATCCTCAAGCTAGGATCCAATGGTTCATGCATGAGCAAGCAATCGTCACACTTTCTTAGGGACCATGACTTCTCCACTTGCTAGTTTAGAGTGGGTTTTTTTTTTTTTTGTATTTGAAAAAATAGTTTTTATTTTTTTTATATTTTTTCTTGCTCTTTTAAAAATAATATCATCACCTGAAAAAAAAAATTATATTAAAAAAATTTGATATAGCCTTCTATGTAGCGTGAGCCACCTATTTAGTATTTTTTATGACATGTTGAGCATGAGAGTTTCCCCTAATGATTATATATTTTTAGGTTAAATATCATATTTATCTATCTGTATTTTATTTTTACGAGAATGATTATCTTTTTGTTATAGAATTTGATTGCTATTAACATCTCTTTCTCAGTTTATAGGTTCATGCGTTTAATATTTATTTTGTTTAGCGTAAACAATGTATTTATATTTCTTAGTTAAGAGAATCATGATACATTTAAATGCACTTATAATACTGTTCTATTTCTCTACTACTTTACAAAATAAATTGAGATCCTACATGTGGTGTTGTGTTCATAATGCTTTTTTTTTTTACTAATGCATGTTATCCTCATTTTATTTTATTATATGTGAGTATCAAATTTTTGATTCACAATTATATTTTTTTCTTGATATTAAAAATCACATTAACAACACCTACAAATTCATCCTTTCGTGTTAGAAAAAAAATTATTTGACCCGTGGCGAAGCAAATTGAATAGACTTGTTAACTTTGCATTTATTGGCATAAATAGTTATTGATATATATAATTAAATGCATGTATGAGCTTTTTGATATATAATTAAGACTTTTTTTTTTGTCGAAACAAATACATTAAAAAAACCTGTATATTTATTTATTTATTTATCTTTCTAAAAAACATTATTCAACTTGCGAAGTGAGTGTCAAATAGCTAGTTTATACAAAACCTTATGAGTCTTAGTTAGGGTGCAGCAAGGAATCTGATTAGTAAGAGGCTAGTTTTTACCCATGCTAATGCATGGGTCAGATAAATGTTTTTCAAACTTAAAATATAAAGGCATTATGAAGTCAAAACTTTGATGCATAGTGGACAAAAAAAACTTTTTAATATATTGAAATATTAACATATTGGATGACATATTATTTTTTAAAAAATATTAAGACGATGACATATTAGATCAACTCAAACCAACCATGATTAAACTATAAAACCCGTAATTTAGGGCATGAGATCGTGACAACCCCATGAAACCTATACCAATACAAATCATGAAGGTCAATCATGATGAACCAAATATTGAAGGTCAAAAATGAAAAAAAAAAAACTAAATCTAAAATAAGACCAAAAAAACAACTTGAGTAAATCTATATTGGTGGCTGGAGTCACATTGCAGGCAAAGAAAATTTTAAACGTACATTAAAAAAATAGTTAAGGTGATGTAAGTGTTTTTAGAAAAGTAAAAAAAATCCAAAACTCGAGTCATTGATTCGCCTAGGTTCCATAAGATCATTTAATTTAATAATATGAGGGAAAAAAAACAACCCTAATTATATAATATAAAAAACCAAGCAAACCCTGGCAAACCTTATAATCATGAGTTAGACTTGGGTTCAATAAAGAAGCCCAACTCTCAACCAATGTAACGTTGAAGGATGAATTGAGAAAAAAAATCTAGACTCAGGTCATTGGGTCAATAGGTTTAATAAGCTCAGTTATTTTAATAATATGAAAGAAAAACAAATCTAATTCAATAATATGAAAATACAAGCGAACCCGGGTGAACCTTTTATACAGGGATTAAAATTCTAAATTTACAACCCGTGAAATCGTGTATCGGGCTCAATAAAGAAGCTCAATTCCTAATAAATTTAACACTAAAGGATGAGATTGTAAAAAAAAAAAAACATATATTCATAAATTTTTCCAAAGCAAAAAACACAACAATCAGAAAAATAAAGATCGAACTTGATAGGAAAAAAATTATGGAGGGTGAAATTGCAACAAAATATCAATTTGGAAAACCATCTAAAAAAAAGAATATAAATATAATAGGGATGAAATTTAAGAGATGAAAAAAAATTGAAGGAGGGTGATTTGAAAATAATTTCCAATTTGAAATAATTAATTGATATAAAAGAAGAGCAATTAAAATAAAAGAGGCTAAATCCAAAAAAATAATAATAAATTGAATGATTATTGTGATTACTTTTTAAGTGCAACATGCCAATTGAGGGGAGGGGGGGCAAGAATTACACACTAAGAGAAATAAGGGCAAGAATTACACACTAAGAGAAATAAAAAAACACCTTGGATGGCCATTTCTTAGCCACCATAAACTTTGCACATACCACTTGAATGCGGCGGAGCGGCTTACATGTTAGCGCATGTCAATGCACACGCTAATCATCTTTTTTTTATTTGTAATTCAATAAAAATATCACTGTGTCCCTAATACCATATTACAACCACATAAAAAATTAAGAGGAAAGTACAATTAGCTCTTGGAAAGAAGGCTATTTTTTCAAATTCTAAGAGCTATATAAATTAAAAAAACTAAAAAAATTCAATAAGCTTCTAAATTAAAGTTAATAATTTTTTTACTTTTATAGAAAAAGACCAAGGTATCCCAAAATAAATCAATAATAACCTATGAACCTCATGAAAAGACATAATTACTCCTCATAAAAAGCCTTTTGTTTCTTGATTTGAAGAGCAAAATTATACCTTCACTATTTCAATAAATAATAATTTCTCTCTTGATTTACAAGATTTTTTACTCACAAAATTTAATTCTAGTTAATGCCTCTTTCAATCAATAAGATTTTTATCAGTGATCACAATCTAATCCATAATATATACAACATTAATTTTATGTCAAAGTTCTTAAATCTTAAGAACCATCACATGCATTAATATAAATTTTAATGGTAAATATCAATTATATTGTTTTACCTTAATAAAATGATACATGCTATAACAAAAACAAAACAAAAAATTTATACTCGCCCAAGACAGTAGAAGTTTCTCCGACACAACACATGGTACATGACAAACCTATCATGTGTCGATACAAGTAATTACTTGGCGAACAAAATAGGCTGTCTGTCATGATTAGAGAAAAAGAAAACTTTGTAATGAAAAAGAAAAAAAAATAAAGAAGGAAACATACATGATATTAATTTGATATCTCTAATTATTTTCTTAATAATGATATTTCTAACATCTTTTGTTGGAGAAACTCATGCTGTCTTGGGCATCACGAAAAACTTGTTTGAATTAAAAAAGACTTGTATTTTTTACAGGAGAAAAACATTTTTTAATTTTATATCACAATACAAAATATATGTTCATAAATTCAACTCTATTATATTTTTAAGAAATAGATTAATCATGTTTTTTCATTAATACCTATATATACATCACATAAAAACCTAAATAATATAAAATAGGCTTCTTAAATTACCCATAACCTGTATAGTATTTTATTACAACTTTATTTTAACTATTAAAATTGTAAAAATGCTTAAAAATAACTCCTCAGAAGTCGATAATTAAAATCTAAAAAACAATAAAAGTACATCAAAATTTATCAAAATCAATTGGAATCCTAATGTTTAAAACAATTCTTTCTTGATGGGGTTCTTCGATCCATGTCAGTTAACATTTTCCACTCAATGTGAATATTTTATGCAACAAAATAGCATCATATTTGAAGAAAATGAAATGCAAAACACTAGCTAGTGGACATAAACAAAAAAGACTAATTAAAAAATATTCCAAACATTAGTGGGGTATATCTTCTCGGAGGGTCTCCCTAACATCCAGAGCATGTTTGCTCTGGTAGGGGTGTGAACAGTAACATCAACCTAAGTTGACTTGTGGGTTTTTTTTTTAATTTAAAAAATGAACGGATTGTTGAGATCATTTATGGGAGAGTGACCAATTGAATGAGGAGGACCTTTCTCTGGATCAATAGGATGCAGATGACATCAGTCAGCCGTAAGCACCATCGTGGCCAGTGCAATGGTATATTCGGGAGCGGTTCAAATATTATTTTTGAAAATTTGTTTTTTTAAAAAAATTAAATGTTTTTGAATTATTTAAATGTATTATTGCAAAAAAATTCTTTAAAACATAATTTTTATTGTATTATCAAATACACTTACATGTCTTAAGTTTGGTTTCAAACCCAAAATTTAGCCCGATGCAATAGCAAGAACGGAACTAACAAAATTTTAAAAATTAATTTAATTGGTCAGGTTTTAAGTTTGTTTTTTAATGGTCACGAGTTTAGATCTTCTCAAAACCACTGAAAACTTATATCATCATTAATTTTAGGACCCGTATAATTAATTAAGGCTCACGTAAACTAGCCTAAACAACAAAATTAATAATAAAAAAATAGAGCTGGCAATTATTATTTCTCCCTGTTTCGTCACATTGATGGGGTTGTAGCTTCTTTAATTGGAATGTCTCACCTGACTATAGTCTCCATTCTGTGTTATTCCCCCCTCTTTAGCCCCCTGTACAATACAATTATTTCTCCTCCCCACTGGCCTTCAATAAATGACATGTCTTTTTTCAAAGATGAGGTAAAAAGAAAAATAATTCCCTTATATTTGGTGATATCATTTCAAATATCTTAGACTTATTTTTCCTCGTTTTAAATAAAATCATGATATCTAAAAAAACCACAATTAGTTTAAGTAAAATGACGAGAAAACTGATAAAAAAAAAATAAATAATATTACCTCTTTATTAGAACTGTAGTTATATTGTTCAAAATAAAAAAAATAAATATTAGAGGATCTAAATGCGAAAGAATAACAATTAAACTAACACTGATTTTAAATTATAAAAGCAGGCACCACTGATGCGTACGCTGATTTAAGAAATGATCGTTGCATCAATTAAACTTATTTTTATTTTATTTTTCAAAAATTAACTATTTTTTTATTCTTAGAAATCTCATTTGAAAATAAATGTTAAACTTTAGTTTGTTTTTTGGCATAAAAACAACAGATGAAATAAAAAAAATAGAACTAAAATTAACTAAATAAAAAAAAACGAGGACAAAATGAAGAAATGGGCTTAAAAAAAAGAAAAGAAAAATTGCATGGCAATTAAGTGATAAGCATAACGATGGTTGGGAGATAAATGTAAACCATGCACGTTTTAAATAAGCAAAGCAAGTACTTTGCACCTTGCAGGGTGCAGCAGCAGAGAATTGCCCTTGGGTTGAGTTATTAAACCCAATCTAAGAGTCAACCCGAATCAATATCCGGTTATAAATCAAGTTGATTTACTGAATCAATTAATTTTTTTTTAAAAATTAAAATGATTTTGTTTTAAAAACTTTTCTTACAAAATTTAATAAATTTAACTTGATTTCGAGTTACCTTAAATTGAATTTAACTAAATCGATTTTTGTAGACATGATATAGGCTATGAGGGGAGTAGGTTAGGTATTGCGTTGACCGTTGACCGGGTAGATTAGAGTGGGTGTAATAACAGTGTTTCAGAGCAAAGGATTGAGACCAAAGATGTGTCTTTGCAAAGCAAAAAAACAAAGTACAGTGTGGCTGAAAGGAGAGAAAAACATCAAACCACTCTCTCTCGTTTCTTTTACCTTTCGTAATTCATAAATAAACTCAAATTTCCACAGTTCTTAGCTCAATCCCACCAAGAAGGAATAAAAAACGAAAAAAACTGTCTTGCTTAAAGAAATCCACAGTGTCAGATATGGCAGTTACGTTTATTGTATTCTAAGTCTGAAAAAGAAATAAAAAAGAAGAAGAGCTGAGTCACTGAGTTATAAAAACCACATAGGCATGATTAGAGCAACATCTCTCACCCTGTTCTCTGAAAACAGGCTTATTTTAGTTCAGCTTTGACAGTGTGGAATAGTACTGTGACCTAGAAAGAAATTCAGAGCATCTCAATTTTGAGAAGAGAAAATGGGTGCATATGGCTAATTTGCTGTCATGTTCACCATTAAATAAATAAATAAAACAATCAAATTCACAAAATCCAAAGATTTTTCCAAGATTTCCTGGCAATTTCTTTTTTTTTAGTTTAACGTGGGTGTCCGGACCAGCTTAAGCGCACCTCGACTAATCCCACGGGCCTTGAAGTTAACGACCATGTAAACCTCCAGTGGCCATCATATGAGCAACCACAGGGCTCGAATCTGAGACCACAGAGGGAACAAACTTCTTGATCCCAAGCTTTTACCACTGACAATTTCTTGTTTCTTGAAGTGGTATCCGCTGCAACATATTTTTTAATATTACCATTGAAAATCAGGTTTGTTTGTTAGTGAACTAGAGTATTCAAAAATAATTGATTTTTTTATTTTAAATTATTCTTTTAGTATTTTTATATTGTTTTGATGTAATAATATTAAAAATAAATTTAATTTAAAAATATTATTTTAATATATTTTTAAATAAAAAAATATTTTAAAAACCATCTACCATAAAAAAAAAACATGTATATTTTTATGAAATACACTGCGCATAAGCAAACGCGCTAGAACTATTTAACACCTGTGCTAAAGTTTGAAAGTTTCCAGGACTAGAATGGTTGGTCTGACTGACACAATCATGAAATTCTAACGTTGGGATTTTATTTTATTTTATTTTTAATGCTGGAGGAAAATAAAAACCCTAGATAGCTAGAGTTTGACTAGAGTTTACACGGTCCATTTTTACCAAATTTCACAGATGGCATAAATACCTGCTTCTGTGTAATTAACGTTAATTACAGTTTTCGATTAAATTTTTTTTATTTTTATGTTTTAAAAGTATTTTAAAAAAAAATTAAAATTATTTTTTATTTTAAATTAATATTATTTTAGTATTTTTAAATTATTTTAATATGCTGATATTAAAAATAATTTTTTAAAAATAAAAAAATATTATTTTAATACATTTTCAAATAAAAACTACTTTAAAAAACAATCTCAATTACCCTCCTACCAAACAATGTTTACGGGACCTTGGGAAGTGATTTACTGCTAAATTTTGTTTGTTTAGCATTAACAAAAAAATTAAATCGCCGCACTTTGAAAAGCATTCGCGGCAGAACACTACTTTAATCCCACGAAACTGTTGCAAAAAATCGCTCAATCGAACAAACAAACGGTTATACCTCCCTAGCAAAATCTATTGCAGGGAACGTCTTATAAACCTCTGCAGATTGCAGGGAAGGACGCCGGATTTAAAGGCAAGAGACAAGACAGAGAGGTAAAGGGACGGCCAGAGAGAAGAAATTTTTTATCTTTCACACTTTACAGTCCTAACCTAACTTGCAGAAGAAGCCAAAATTAAAGAATTGAACAATCGGTTCTTCTGCATATTATACTAACAAACAAGGATAACACTAATAACGAAACTACATAAAGATTGGAGGAGTATAATAAATTTAGAGTGGACGGTCTCTTGCTGGTTTTCCACCACGAGCGTAGTAAAAAACCCCATCTCCAGCTTTCACACACAGTGTTGATTGTCGGGTGGAAAGCCCTCTCTCTAATCTCAGCATCTGTCCCTTTCTGTGTGTTTTTTACACCAGAAGCAAAGCTTAAGGAAACCTCATGCTGTTTCCCTCTACTTCCTCTTTGGTTACACGGATGTACTTCCTTTATTTTCAGTATCAGATTGTCTCGCTCTAATTGGATTTGGAGGATAGATTTAGAATATGCTCGTACATGTTAATAATTGCAGCTTTTGTTATTAAAAATGTTTAATTATATTATATGCTGTTAAGATATTTCATATTACCATATATTAAAAAAAGAAGAAAATCAAAGTATCTTCATTTTATAGCTCCTTGTTTTTAACTCCTGAACAGTTTTGGAATTAGATTTCAAACTGTAGCATGAAAAAAAAAGCAAAAAGCAAAAAGCAAAGAGTAGAAGAATGTCTTTGGCCATAAGACTGGAGAACGAGAAGAGAGAGAAAAGAACAGTGAGGATGAAGTAAGAAACATGAGACTTGACTAAAAGAGAGGGTAAAAGGATAAATATTAATTAAAAAAAGGGGGAAAATAAAAGAACATAAGCACAAAAGCCAGATAAAGTGCGATAAGAAAGGAGAGAGGAGGAGGTGGGTTTGTTTGTTCAATAAAGCTAGGTAGCTAGCAAGAGAGAATTTTTGCAAATGTCACAAGAGTCTCTAGAGATAAAGACGATTGAACAATGGAAATGGTCAGAAATGCAAGGCCTTGAACTCGTGTCCGAGCCTCCTCCTGATCCCTCCTCTCACTCCCATCCCTTTAAAACCACACCAACTCGAACATTAAACACAAACTCCACATACCAACAGCAAGAAAGTGTAGTTGAGAGAAGAGAAATGGAAAGTACAGAGCCAAAGAAAGATGGGACTTCTAGTAACAGTGGTGGTGGAGGTAACGGAGAGAAGCCGGGTGAAGTGGCTGTAGCTGGGTTTGGAGAGCTGTTTAGATTTGCTGATGGGTTAGATTATGTGTTGATGGGAATTGGGTCAATGGGTGCATTTGTACATGGATGTTCGTTACCTCTCTTTCTCCGGTTCTTTGCCGATCTTGTTAACTCTTTTGGTTCTAATGCCAATAACATGGATAAGATGATGCAAGAAGTTTTGAAGGTACTTAATTTAAACAAAAAAAAAATCATAAAAAGAAAAAGAAAGCAGTATCCTTTTTTTTATGTTAACATATTGACAAACAAGAATAATAATGTAACTTTGTGGTTTTGAATTTTGCAGTACGCATTTTACTTTCTTATTGTTGGTGCTGCAATTTGGGCATCATCATGGGCAGGTAGGTTCTGCTGCGGTTTCTTGGTTTGTTTCGATATGCATGCTAATGATAATAATGGAATTGAAAGAAAGCTTAAATTTTGGACACAGAAATATCATGTTGGATGTGGACTGGAGAGAGGCAATCAACAAGGATGAGGATCAAGTACCTAGAAGCGGCATTAAACCAGGACATTCAATACTTCGACACCGAAGTTCGGACATCAGACGTTGTTTTTGCCATCAACACTGATGCAGTGATGGTCCAAGATGCTATCAGTGAGAAGGTAAAAACAGAACAAGAAAAACCCTGTTTCATCATTCCTAATTAGGCCTCTTTTTGACTAAAAATGCCTTCTTCTTTTTGGTTTTTGTGCAGTTGGGTAATTTTATTCACTACATGGCAACATTTGTTTCTGGATTTGTGGTGGGTTTTACTGCTGTGTGGCAATTAGCACTGGTCACTCTGGCAGTGGTTCCACTCATAGCTGTAATTGGAGCCATCCACACCACCACATTAGCCAAGCTCTCTGGCAAAAGCCAAGAAGCTTTATCACAGGCTGGAAACATTGTAGAGCAGGTAACAAAAAATGGCGAGTTTACTTTGTGATTCACGTACTTTCAATTTGTAGAAGATGGAAGCTAAATTCACTTAGTGAGACTCTCTCTCTCTTTTGTATTTGGGCATTTGCTAATTTGAAGCAAAATTGCAGACGATTGTCCAAATCCGGGTTGTTTTGGCATTTGTTGGGGAATCAAGAGCATTACAAGCCTACTCGTCAGCTTTGAAGATTTCTCAAAGGATTGGTTACAAGAGTGGATTTTCAAAGGGAATGGGATTAGGTGCAACTTACTTTGTTGTTTTCTGTTGCTATGCTCTTCTTCTCTGGTATGGAGGTTATCTTGTTAGACACCATTATACCAATGGAGGTCTAGCCATAGCTACCATGTTTGCTGTTATGATTGGAGGATTGTAAGTGCTTGATTTTACCTCATGTGATCAGGAATTATAATTTGATACGTTTATCAAATCAAATCTTGATTTGGCTAAAGTTTTGTTTTATTGGCAGAGGTATAGGACAAGCTATCCCTAGCATGGGTGCATTTGCCAAAGCAAAAGTTGCAGCTGCAAAAATTTTCCGAATAATCGATCATAAGCCGGCTATTGACCGAAACAGTGAATCTGGGCTGGAATTAGAATCAGTTACTGGGCTTGTAGCGCTCAAAAATATAGATTTTGCGTACCCTTCAAGGCCAGATGCTCGAATTCTGAACAATTTTTCGCTTAATGTCCCAGCTGGAAAGACCATAGCTTTGGTTGGCAGCAGTGGCTCTGGTAAAAGCACTGTAGTCTCGCTCATTGAGAGATTCTATGATCCCAACTCAGGTAAATTGTGCCACAGTTTCATTCTTAGTAAACAAAACAAGAGTGGACAACAACTTGTGAAAAATGTCAATGTTTTGATTGGCAGAATTGATGTATAACTGCCAACTGAAGTAAATTTGTTTCTTGAGTTCAACTAGTCCATGTGGATCTGAAAGTTTTAGCACAAGTGTTCTGTTAATAAAATTAATTTTTTGCAGGACAAGTACTGCTAGATGGGCATGACATTAAGACATTAAAGCTGAGATGGCTGAGACAACAAATAGGGCTAGTTAGCCAAGAGCCTGCCTTGTTTGCAACAACCATCAAGGAAAATATACTATTGGGAAGGCCTGATGCAGATCAAGTTGAAATAGAAGAAGCTGCCAGGGTTGCAAATGCCCATTCGTTCATTATCAAGCTACCCGATGGCTTTGACACTCAGGCAAGTTAGTTTTAAAGATGCAGTAACCTGTGAATACTGGGTAAGAAATTGACAATGGCAGCTAACCAACTACGTGTCAAACCTCGTTAGGAACCTATTGAACTAGCTCTCAGAATTATCTGTTCCCTTTAAAAAATTTGGAAGATCTGAATTTAAATCCCTTAAGTAATTTGAATAGAGCAGGTAGTTAATTCCTTACAAAAAAAATAATAATAAGTACACAAGTGAAGAGCTCTCCTATGCAAGGTAAAATATTTGACTTTGTGGCTGTTGGGGGAGGTGGGGTAGACGTGGTCATTCCATAATGTGAAATGAAATGATAGATCTTGACCAGTAGCCAGTGCGAATCACAGTTAGATTATGTTTTTTTTTATGCCATATAACTTGCCACCACAATACAGTAAAGTATTCAGAGATTGAATGGTTTATTTGGTCAAAAACTTAACCTAACCTTGTCCATTTTCTTATTAGAAGTCAATGTGAGAATGCGTTGTGGTCAGGCATGCATTTGAAAGAAGGTAACATGTTATAGTCAACACTGCATGTGCATGTGTAAGGTTTTATATGTTTATGCAGAAATAAGGACGAAATAAACCTAGAAAGAGGATATGTCAAGAAGAAGACAATATTTAAAGAATGGAGGGCATGATGTCATCATTAAATATGCCAATCTGATCCCATGGAAAATAAATAATTCTCAAGTTTATATAAAACTCAAAATCATTAGAAGGCCAATAAGGAATCTCTATGATGTTGACATTGGGGGTCGATGATTACTTGAAGACAACAAGTGGGAACGATAAGCTTAAAGAAGAATGCATTAATGTTCATGAAGAAATTCCTCATTTGGATATTAGTTAATCAGCTAGATTATAAGCTAAATAATATCTTTCAAGGAAAAACAAAATGAATTAACAATAACATATAACCGGGAAGAAAGTCTAAATTTACCATGGACCTAGAGGAAAATTTGAAGAAATAAACTTGAAGAAAATTCTGCTTATGTCTCTGTGATAATACAATTAGCCTGAAAAAGTAATCATGTTACGCTTTGACCAGTTGCTGAGTAATTGAAAAGGAATGATGATCAAAATATTTTTCTTCAATCCGTACCAATTTTGGAATACTATTTCTCAGTTTTTGTTTCTTTTTTATACTTATATTGGAAATCGATAGAACTGATGTAGAAATTCAAAAGAGCATATGGCACATGTATAAAATGATTTGAAATTGCAGGTGGGTGAGAGAGGACTGCAGCTTTCTGGAGGACAGAAGCAGAGAGTAGCTATAGCAAGGGCTATGCTGAAAAACCCAGCAATTTTGCTCTTAGATGAGGCAACGAGTGCTTTAGATTCCGAGTCAGAAAAGCTAGTGCAAGAAGCCCTTGACAGGTTTATGATTGGCAGGACTACTCTTGTCATTGCCCATCGGCTCTCCACCATACGCAAGGCTGACCTTGTAGCTGTACTCCAGCAGGGTAGTGTTAGTGAAGTAGGAACACATGATGAGCTCATTGCAAAAGGAGAAAATGGTGTGTATGCCAAGCTCATTAGAATGCAGGAGGCAGCACATGAAACAGCTCTAAACAATGCCAGAAAGAGTAGTGCAAGGTAGGTTCCATTAACTCTTGTCCCCGATTCCTCTTTTGAATTCTAGCTCCTTTTATTTTGGTATTTCTTTGGCTCCTAAATTGTGAGAATGTTGTTATGGACTAAGCCATGAGTTTTCCGTTTAACATAGTTCTTTATTACAGGCCTTCTAGTGCAAGGAACTCAGTAAGCTCACCAATAATTGCCCGTAATTCATCATATGGCCGATCACCATACTCACGCAGGCTATCTGACTTTTCTACCTCCGATTTTAGTCTCTCCCTTGATGCCCCATTCCCCAATTACCGACTCGAAAAACTTGCTTTCAAGGAGCAAGCTAGTTCCTTTTGGCGCCTTGCAAAGATGAATTCTCCTGAATGGGTCTATGCCTTGGTTGGTTCTATTGGGTCTGTTATTTGTGGTTCCCTTAGCGCCTTTTTTGCATATGTTCTCAGTGCTGTACTTAGCGTCTACTATAATCCAAACCATGATTATATGAGCAGAGAAATTGCAAAATACTGCTATTTGCTAATCGGGCTCTCATCAGCTGCACTGATATTCAATACACTACAGCATTCCTTCTGGGATATTGTGGGAGAAAACCTTACAAAACGAGTGAGGGAGAAAATGCTGACAGCAGTGCTAAAAAATGAAATGGCATGGTTTGATCAGGAGGAAAATGAGAGTGCTAGGATTGCAGCAAGATTGGCTCTTGATGCAAACAATGTCAGATCAGCCATTGGGGACAGAATTTCAGTGATTGTACAGAATACAGCACTCATGCTAGTTGCTTGCACTGCAGGGTTTGTTTTGCAGTGGCGCCTTGCCCTTGTTCTCATTGCTGTCTTCCCTTTGGTTGTTGCAGCTACTGTTCTACAGGTTTGTTTCTCTGACCAGTTCCTGAGTAATTCACTTGTAATCTGGTTATAGGGAAGCTACTGTAAACAGCAAACTGGTCAATCATGGCTTTTGCAACAATACTGAAAGAATTATGTAGGAGGAACGTGATAAGTTATAGCAAGGGAAATGGTACTCATATTTAATCATTTTATGAACCATCTGAAGAGTACCATACGTTCACAGACAAATCCAAATGGTTTTATGATGTTTCATGCAATAAAATTAGTTCCCATTTTCCGTAAAAACCAGATGGGATCTGAAATTTTCAGCTCTTTTGTTAGGTATGAAAAATAATTCAACTTAATGAACTTTTTTTGGTCTGCCTCTGATTGTTAACAGAAAATGTTCATGAATGGTTTCTCGGGAGACCTAGAAGCTGCCCATTCCAAGGCCACACAACTGGCAGGAGAGGCCATAGCCAATATGAGGACTGTTGCTGCCTTCAATTCTGAGGCAAAAATAGTGGGTCTTTTCTCTACCAATCTCGAAACTCCTTTACGGAGATGCTTTTGGAAGGGACAGATTGCAGGAAGTGGATTTGGGATTGCACAGTTTTCTCTTTATGCTTCTTATGCTCTGGGTCTTTGGTATGCATCCTGGCTAGTGAAGCATGGAATCTCCAATTTCTCAAACACAATCCGAGTTTTTATGGTCCTCATGGTCTCTGCCAATGGTGCAGCTGAAACATTAACCTTAGCTCCTGACTTCATTAAGGGTGGTCGAGCCATGCGCTCAGTCTTTGACCTGCTTGACCGCAAAACTGAAATTGAACCTGATGATCCTGATGCCACCCCTGTTCCTGATCGTCTTCGTGGAGAAGTTGAGCTAAAGCATGTAGACTTTTCTTATCCCACTCGCCCTGACATTCCAGTTTTCCGCGACCTCAATCTTCGTGCACGAGCTGGCAAAATTCTTGCCCTTGTGGGTCCTAGTGGATGTGGTAAGAGCTCTGTCATTGCTCTCATACAGAGATTCTATGAGCCATCATCTGGGCGGGTGATGATTGATGGGAAGGACATTAGGAAATACAATCTCAAGTCCCTGAGAAAGCACATTGCAATAGTCCCCCAGGAGCCATGCCTCTTTGGTACTACCATTTATGAAAATATTGCATACGGGAATGAGTCAGCAACAGAGGCTGAAATAATTGAAGCCGCTACTTTGGCCAATGCCCATAAGTTCGTATCTGCATTACCAGATGGGTACAAAACATTTGTAGGGGAGAGGGGAGTTCAGTTATCTGGTGGACAGAAGCAGAGAATTGCCATTGCTCGAGCTTTAATAAGGAAGGCCGGGCTTATGCTACTCGATGAGGCAACAAGTGCACTAGATGCTGAGTCTGAGAGGTCTGTCCAGGAAGCCCTGGATCGTGCCTGCTCAGGAAAGACCACAATTGTTGTTGCACACCGGCTATCAACCATAAGAAATGCTCATGTCATTGCTGTAATTGATGATGGTAAAGTAGCAGAGCAAGGATCCCACTCGCATCTATTGAAAAATTATCCTGATGGGAGCTATGCCCGCATGATACAGTTACAAAGGTTCACACATAGCGAAGTCATTGGAATGACCTCAGGTTCAAGTTCCTCAACCAGACCAAAAGATGATGATGAGAGGGAAGGCTAGTATTGATTAAATGAAAACACCAGTAAGAGGAGTATATCCCATGCATCCCCTAGTGATTTTCTGGGTTTTTTTTGTTTCGATGTTAATGCTATGGTATAGTGGTATAGTATGTTTATTATCTTCTTTTTTTCTTACCACAAATTTTATAATCTTATGAATCTTTCCGAGTAAATGATAATGATGAATACTTCCACGAGATTGAGATTCATGGAAGCATCCCTTGTGCATGTGGTTTGTCGCACCTGCTTTCACAAAAAGATGCCCAATGTTGGAAAATAATTGAGAGAAAGGTGTCAAGGCATTCCCTGCATTTTTTATGTACGATTAGGAAATGTGCTCCCATCACAATAAGTGTCTGCTTTCAAATGTCAATCAAATCATGCAAGGAATCCTGATCATATTTGCAACAATGATCAAGGGTTTGTGCAATTAGGCTACAAGGGCTATCATGCATGCCAGGATTCCATTACTTTCCGACTTCCTGACGGAAAAAGAATGGACCCAGTGGCAATGGATGTAGACCTGAATACTAATGACGTGCTGGACAATTATGCATCACAATCCAAACTTTGAGGCGATCATATTCCTGGCGATTCGAAATCATCCAATCTTGAGCTTAATAGGATGCGTATCCATTTATGATTTGGTTTGTGGGGAAGGAAATTATCGAGTGTCAAAGTTCACATGGTGGTTGGTTGCACATGTGTGTCATTTGAGTTTTCAAGGACAAGATAGCTCCATGCGAAACAAGGACAAGTACTACCCCAAAGAGGGGACCTCGTTGAAATCAATAGACCACGCTCCTTCGACCATTAGTAGAAGCTGCTGCTGGTGGTGGTGGACAAGCGTGAGACAAAAGTTTAGGATATGGCATTTGGAAAATGACAGCAAGGGAGATGATAAGAGAGTTAGATCATGGCCTCATGGGATGCTCTGTCCTTGCGTTCTTTGCGTGGGCCATACCCAATCTCTTTCCATTAAAGAAATACAAGGATGCTAGCGTGCACAGATGGGCTTTAATGGCGCTCTTGTTTTCAAGTGCTCGACAGCATTAAGCTTTTGGAGGGACACTGGATGATGACTCTCTGTTAATATGTAACGACTTCAACAGCTGTTTCTTGTCTGAATTGGAAGTTGCAAATACTTGAAAACAATGGGAGAGACAAGAGTATCAGGAAGAAATGATAGTAATCTTCACGTTTCTGCAACAATGTACTGCTCATAAAGAGGTCAAAATGTTTTGGCATTCAGGAATCAGGTGATACCTATGGTTACAGCATGCGCTGGTCTCTGAAAAGATGTTTTTTTTTTCTTTTACTGTGAAGTCTCCATTGGTCTTACAATTATTACTAACTGCAAAGGTCTTCTAATTGTGACTGTGGATGCAGCTGACACACTCAGCCCACCTCGCATTTGAATACAAAAGCAACCCGCCAAAAGCCACAACCAGAATGCCAGTATATATGATAAGGAGAAAGGGCCAGAACAAGTAGATATACGATAAGAAGGGCCCAAAATTTAAATCCCAAAACCAAGACAGAAAGATGAAAAAAAAAACAAAACTACTGTAATCAAAACTTTTGATTATATACTGGCAAGTCTGGCATTCTGGGAGCATGCTTTGCTAATAAAAATGAGGGGCCTGTCATATCTTCAGGGACAAACCCCTATCTTATATCTTAAGCTACTGTTTCTACTTCACAAACATCAACAGGAACCAATCATCAACCATACTGGGACCTTCCACCTTTCCCAGACAAAAAAATTCAAGCAAGCTAATTATTGATTGAAAGAAAATGAAACAAACCCAAACAACATAAGATATTTATGTAGTTTCATGCAATTGCGAGAGGTTTGCTGTCAAACTATAAACTCAAGGGCTAATACCTAATCTGCTATATAGCATATAGATGCCATTTAATTTTCTTGCTCACCTTACAAAACGTACTGTGAAATTATAAAAGCTGCAATTCTCCAATAACCTTCTCTGATCCTGAGAATGCTCTAGATTCCTTTCTTGTTTCTCATGTTCCACCAATTTTTTTTTTAAAAAAGAAAATCCTAGAACTAGAGTTGGATATATGGATAGGGCAGACGTGCAGCTTGATAATCCGAGACGGGTCTGCACTTTGTAAAATTTCACTTGCTTCTTCTGCCTTTTCTACCGGGGAAAGACTCAATGAAACACGATTTCCCATTTCACTTGAATCTCTTGCGATCTCTTTTAATGATAGATCATCAAGGCAATTAAAGGACACGTCTCATAATCCCCATTGATAAATACATAAATCACTCTAATGGATTCAAAGAACTGGTACCCGGCACAGCCACAAATGTCGCACAACAGGTATTTTCAGACCTGGAGATGAATGGAAAAAATATTTCCGCTGATGCAGTTAATACCGTTTGTTTGAAAATTCAATGGTGAAAAAATTTCTCATCACATTTTTTTTTATATAGAATTCCCTGTAAAGTTATGATCACATGACCAATCAATATGCCCGGATGTAAAATCCACATAACATCAATTGGCCAAGGTATCAGGCCTTCCCTTCGGATATAAGGTACCACTGCAGAGACCTTTGTTACAAAACAAAATAACCTCCAGCTAAAGAAGGCCTGTTTGAATTTACTTGTCATCTAAACTAGTGTATCAGCAAAGAAACCAAAAACAGGATGCTCACATGGACATAAGCTTAAGACCATTATCCGGGGCACCCATTCCAGCAGCTAACTCAGCATCGAGTTGAGTATGAGGTGCAGGTCCCATCATTTGCTTCACACTGCATTCAGCAAAATCATTATCAGACTAAGTACCCTGTCCTCTATTTTTAAGATATGTATGGGCAAGCATTAGGTTTAGTAGTTAAAATTAGCAGGTGAAAAAGGTCTTGGACTCAATTCAACATTGTGGGGAATGAAAATCAGATATGTGGATTGTGGTAAAACAATGGACTTGACCAGTTGAGTTGTGCAGATAAATTAAGTAGACCAGTCTCGGTTTCAACCAGCTAATATCTGGGAGGAAAACATGGTCTAGTTAACCAGGATATGAAGATTAAAGTATTCATAACAAGCACCCAATGGAAAAAATTAATCCAATCCTTTATGTGGCTAGTATTGATTAAGAAAGCTCTATTAACTCATGCGCCCAATGACCGCAGAAGATTACTAGATCCTCACATTAGACCATTTAGGGATTTGCTCTGCGTTAGCATTAACAAACTTGAAGTGCATAACACAGTAGCTTTCTAATTTTAATAGCAGAAAGGACAAACAACAACAACAACAACAAAATTAGAGAAACAGGGGAAAACTGACCGCTTCTTGTGGCGTTTGGTCTTGAAGTGCTCATCCCTCACAGTCACATTAGCAAAGTAGCGGCTGCCCCAAATTAATTGATAAAAGGTAAGGAAAAAATAAAAACCCAACTGAATTTACAATATAAATAAATAAAATTACATACTCGCAGTGGAGACAGTAATATTGGCCCATGCCAGGTAAATCCTCGTCGAGAGGCAAAATTGACTTCATCTCTCCATCAGGTTTTTGCAGCTCCTCATATACCGCATCGTCGGGTGAATCAAAATTATCAAGTCAAGGAAACAGTAGACACACAAAATTAAATATACAAAAAACCTTAAGAACAGTGATTAATAATCAGAAAGAGGATATCTTTGAGGAGGAATTTGGAGCGACGAGCCGTCTTGTGAGAGTATCTTCTCTTCTTCACCTTCCTGCTTGGACATTTGCCTCCCATTTTTTTAGGGTTTTGATTTCTCAGGGAACAGAATTGAATTGCTCTAGCTTTTCCTTTTTTCCTTTATAGCAAACACTGCAACCGACGTCGTTTTTGTCGGTTATTATAAAAAAGAAGAAGCTAAAAGCTAATCAGGATTTTACTGTGGACATATTTACATTTAAGTGATTTTCATTGTTTTAGGGGCATGAAGGTTTTTTTCATTAAATTCATTAGTCATTATAAAAATAAACAGGATTAAATAGGTTTTTTATATTTTTATTATATAGTATAATTATTTTGTTACCATTGAAAGCAAAAAAAAACATTAAGCTTTGCTCAAAGAACATTTTAGTCTTTAATTTAATTTTAAAACAATTAAATTACTTCATTATTCTTAGAATTTAAAAAGTTTTAGCTTTGATTCAAGGGCTCTTTTGTCTTTCACTTCTGTTTGGTTTTTGTTTTTATAGTTATTGGATGTCATTAAAAGCAGGACAGTAATTTTATAAATTAGTAAAATAAAAAAGACTAGAAGCGCATAAACATTGTTTACCAAGTTCAAATAGCGTGTGCGGCATCGTCAGATAGCCAGAACCTTGCTTCCATGACTCCATTGAAAGATTCTTAGCATTTCCTCCATGTAACAATTGGTATGTATGACATAATTGTTATCGGTTTGGTGCGCCCTCTTTCTTACTTGATTTTCATGTTGGCTTTAAAAAAAATCAAATTAGTCTCTAAAATTTGTTATCTTTAAGATTTCATCCTTATTCAATTTTATTTTATTTAGAATAATTTATAAAATTAAAGATTTTTCTCAATTTCATCTTCAATAGATTTGAAAAAAAGTTTTGAAATTAATTTGTATTTTTTTAGGGATTTGAAAAAAAAAACAATTTATTTAAAACTAGCAACCTAAGCGAATCATGCCAAAATTAGAGACAAATTGATTATACATTGAAGATTAGATTTTGATTTTTGTGAGGTTTTGTGTTCTTAGAGAAGAAAAAATAAATCAATTAGATTTTGAAATTGATTTGGGATTTTTTTTTTGTGAAGAGTAAATTCTGGTTGTTTATGATATATTATATATAAGGATAAATTTATTCCTTTTATCCAAATTTAAAAAATGAATTGACTCAAAATGGTAATGTTTTTTTAAATTTACTATAGGGTTACTGTAATTTTCTATTTTCGTGATTCTAAAAAACACGTGGCTCATTCGGGAATAATCCTCCCATAGCGTGTTTATTAGCGCCCTTGAATTGAAAGGTCCATTGTAACAAAAAAAAAAAAAAAAAAACCAACTTTAATGACAGCACTGTCCATGTTTATTAGCAATGCAACTCTTTCGATAAATTTTGAAAAACATTTTGTTTTAAATTAGATTTTTTTTAGTGTTTTAAATAATATATATATATATATATATATATTATTTTAATATCTTTTAAATAAAAAATATTTTAGAAAACAATATTTAACATTTACCTAAACAGGGAGAAGGTTAGGAAAGGGAAGAAAGCAGGGAGTAAGATAAGCGACTTACACAAACAGAACATGGCAAGCTTAAACTGTGGCTGTCCACTCAAAAATATTTGAAGCTGAGAGAACAAAGAAACAATGCGCGAGTCTCTAGAACCGTTGCAAACATGAGATTTTAGGGTTTGCGTTTCTACCAACGGATAAAAATAGAAGAAAAGAGATCACTTTCTTGTTCCATTGAATATGAACCATTGTTTTATTTTTTTTGGTATAAATTTGCCATTGAATTAAATAAAATGAAAAGAACTGGATGACAGAATGATAGTAACAGGTAAGAAATAAATGCAATGCAACACATAAGGAAACATCAAATTCTTGAAGATTGAATTAATTCATTCTATCATTCTGAGTAAGGCTGGACAATCCTATGTAGCCTAATACAATCTAAACTTAATTTTTGCTACAATGGGAAAAAATAACTGGAAAAAAAATGGTTAAACAGTTACAGACACGAATAATGGATCTAAAGCTGAGAACCAGATAGAACCAAGTGTTTCCATGGAAGTCTCAAAGCAAAATGGGCCGATCTGCTTGTTATCTCAGTTCCTCCTAACAAGGGCAAACTGTGAATGGGGATAATTATAGGGAGGCACCATCTACAGCAAACTACTTTACACAATATACAGACACAGCTGACATGATTGCCCATGGTTCAGATGATCCTGCATGACTCAATGCTCATTCTTAACACGTGCTTTTATGATTCCAGGAAGAGGCGGCGAAGTAGGATGCCTAACTGGGGTGTTTGTACTTGGGGAAGCAAGGATTTGTGGTTGATACATGCTGGACATGCTAGAACCTTCACCTCCATCAGCAGGTGGATTGGGTGCCATATCATCGCTCTGGGGTCTCTCACAAAATTTCATTGCCTTGAGAACATAATTATCATCATGGAGCTCGAAAGGAGTGCTGCAAATACAGTACAATAAAAAAAAATGTGTTACCAATGGCAGAACTCTAAACTTATGGGGAAAAGGTGAAAACCATGGTCCAAAAGTGCTCAGTTGCAAATTGAAAGTGGCATTTATTTTTAAGCATGAATAATGAAACACTTATCCAGAGCCCCTTCCAATCTCTTATATATAATTTGATGCCTTCTTTGCAGATTTCAAATCCAGTCTGCCACAATGCTTTACTTCGACTAAATTATTCCAAAGTCATATGGTGTAGCAAACTCAACACTCTCATTATGTCATGCCACAGCAGATATTAAGTGTATGCGAGTTACTAGCTTTATGAATGAGAAAGTAGAGGAGCTGATGGGTATTCTTACCTATTAAAATCAAAGTGAACCAGCTGCATATCTTCTGATATCTCCACTTCAACAGTTGCGTGAGGGCGTGTCTACGGGTCCCAATTGTCAAAAAAGAAAAAGTAAGGCATTAAAAAAAAAAAACAAAACAAACGTGACTTCATATTCAGAAGTGAAAATAACAAGATATAGCAAAATGTCCTATTCATTTACAATTCAAGTACATATTTCCTACCATAAGCATACTTCCAGATAATATTTCCAACAAAGAAAAATGCTATAGATCTGTTTATGCTATGCTGACTACAATTTCCAAGAGTTCAACTGCAGCTCAAGCTCATCTCAGAGCCTGCTTGGTCAGCTTGCCTTAAAAACTCAAATTATGACTTTCAGCCACATAGGTAAATATAGCTCCTACTTACAGATATTATATTTTTTAGTAAACTTAATTGTGAACTTGTACATATGCAGATAATTATTGTTTTTACAGGTTAATTGTAATAATAAGATCTCTCTATTGCTTGAAACTCTAGTTCACCACATTCATCCAACTATTAATGCAGAACAAGAAAAGACTTGAGACCAAACCCTAAAATCTACAAGGGAATCTTCAAAGCAACAGGATAAAGGAAAGGACCTAGAAGGTGATGGGACATGAATTTTCAAGTGCTCAATAACAATTCTGAACCATCAAAGCAATGGCTATCTGTCGTTAGGCTTTGCTTTTCTTAAATTTCTTAAGCAAAACGTGCAAAAATGGATCATTTTCTACACCTTCTCTCCACCTGAGACTAGAATTACAGCACAAATCTTCATAATTGTCAAACCATAAATCCGTAAAAACCTTCCATACTCTAAAACCTTTAATTGCCAGTTATTCATAGATTGCAGAGGTTACCTCCCTCTTCCTATTCAATGTGGGAGTGGCATTTCGCAATCTTCTCAACATACAAATTTAAAGTCTCTTCCTTCCACCATCCTCCTCCACATCCAGTCAGTTACTACGATATTCAGAGTGGATTTCTCAAATAATTATATATGTGTGTGCTCTTCTGACATGCAAGCATGCAAATAAATACCCTGCCTCCATCAAGCCTAGTCTGATCTATTTGCAACCACCTAAAAGTAAATGCCAATTTAACCCTATATAGCTTATATCCAGCTACAGAAAACTTGTGTTCACTCATTATCCCAACCTATCCTATCTATCAGATCTGTATGCATATGAAACACAAGAAAATGAAGGGATACACAAGAAATAGAAGGTAAGCACAAGTGCAGCAACAAATGCATTCTCCAACTCAATAATGTCTCTCACCTATAGATCTCCCAAACAAGAGTGCAAAAACAGGAACCTATTGATCTCACAAATGAAACTGAATACACAAAGTAAACTAGATAATGTACTTTTGATTGATGAGTGGATTTGTAAAACATTGGAAATTTTGGAAATATGATTTATGTTGTCCATAATATCCTATGAATTCACTATCACACCAATGAATCAGGACATTAAATACTTGGTTGCAAGACTAAAGATCAAGGATCTTTTCATAACACCATTTTGCATGGCAGAGACGTAGAAAGTATCAGTTAGGGAAGTACATTTTTGTTCTCCAGGTGAAAATAAAAGCATGTTGGGGTTCATGCCAATAGACACACCTAATAATCAAAATTTTGGCTAAATGATGAAGGTAAACAATTGCTGAGTACTGTGTCTGCTGACTGCAATATGCAATGCATAAACTAAAATTCTTAAGTGAAACAAAGCAACTGGTGACTGCAGTGCAAACAAATCAGATTAACAGAATAGCAGCTGAAAAAGAAACCATTCTACGGATTTGACAAACTCATCAAAAGTAAATGTTAATAAGTCCTTTAACTAAGAAATCCAAAAAATTATTTCTTAATTATGGTCTCACCAAACTAGAGAATTTTGAATACAGCAATTCTGCACAGGGCAGCTGCTCTAAAACCATGAAGCTACATCCTTTTGGTTGCAAGTCCAAGACTTTTAAAATTAAACTAGTTTATGGCCCTGCATGCAAAATAAATTGAGGAAAAGTTTTACCTGCACCAGAATAAAAGGCAACGACACACCACCACTAGGAGCATTTCCTGAGCTGTACAGTTGTTCATTTCGCTGTATCAGGTTCTGAAGACCTACAAACTTGATTGAACAAGATAACAAGTGAGTAACAAGGGCCAATGAGTTACATCTATAGGAAACATGAAACTTCCTAAGTGCATGTATCTAGCTTCAAATTCAAACCATAAGAGTGTTTAAATAGCCATTCTCACTTGTTCCTCCAGTTCTTGCAAATAGGCAGCTTTCTTTTCGATCCTATTTCTCAATCCAAGACGCTCAACCTGGTCATATTCAAGTTGGAAAAGATTATGTTAGATCACAAAAGTCAAAAGTCATTTCTCTTGATACACAAGGCAAGCACATACCTTCAATTCTTCAATATCACTTAGGCTAGTTCGGGGAAGACCTTTCCACTGTATTTCCTTTTTATCCTTAGATATAATATCTAATGCCATGAGTACATTCAGAGCATCATATACCCTCCGCCGTATGTTTTTCTCGTCATATTGTTGCTGCAAAATGAAATTAATAAGATAAAAGAAAATGGATCCACAGGGTCAAGTTTTAAGTTTGCCTTTAAGATAAAAGATAAATACAAAAAAAAGACTAATTTCAGTTGACAAAATAGATAACCTGATCTGGGGTAGAAACACTATTGCTAGGGTCAGCAAACTCTGCGACAAGTTCATCTGCTACCTGAGAATTACTTCAAACTCTAAGAAATAGGTACAGAAAATTATGATAATTATATAAATATAAATACGAAGACAAGAAAAAGCATTAATTCTGGTACACAAAGCATTAGAACTTAAAGATGTCCCAGAAACTTTAATAGGGCAAGCAAATGAAATCAAAGGAGATAAAAACAAATTCCTAATCAAAAAAATGTTTGCTTGTTCACGGGACAGATCACCTAGAAAGCATCCAACTGTTGCATAAAGATCTACAAGAATAGTGCCAAGATATAACTGTTCCTGACTGATCATCTGGAAGGTCAATTCATTACCATCCAATTTGTCTACATGGAAGATTATCAACACATTTTAACAGCTTAAAGGTATGAAATTCAGCATGGAAGTGAAAACGAGAAACAATCTTTCAGTGTCTCCAGATAGTCCTTTATGGCCTGCTAAATTGAAACGCACACCCATCTATCTTTCCATCCCTCCTATCAACAACCAAAGAAAAAGTGGTGGAGTGCCTAGCCGCCCCCAAAAACTATGCAATCATCAACCCCTGAAATGGTGTTTGATATAGATTGCCGTGTATTGCCAACAAATCTGACAAAAAAAAAACAACTTCTCTCTGCTACATCTTGTTCAATAGACCAAGCAAACCTTATAACCACTTGATTACTATTAAATGCCACTAACATTAAGTATCAATTGAGTAGTTTAAATATTTGTCCTCAGTCAAGAATCAAGTAAGGCCTGATCTGGCAGCTCCAATACAAAACAAATATGTTTCTGGGGATCTGAAATCAATGAGCTGAGACCCTACCACCATCTAGTGGTATTGCCTCTGATTTTAAAACCTACGCTCCCAACTAACCTCGACAAAGAGATGCCTTTACCTGATAACCATAAAAGGATGCATGAAAGCACCAGAGTATCTAGAGAAAGCAACATACTAAAACTTCAATAGAACAGCATTTAGGATAATGCGGAAGCACCAAAATACTTCAAATGATATCTAGCTAATGCTATTAAATGGTAAGATTAACCTCTGGACGGTCGCTTTTATATAAATAAATCAGGCATTCAGTAACCATAGTTAAGAATGACGAAGTTCTCATCCCATTTTATATGCTAAGAACAACCTACTTCTGTGCTACTGGGAACCGGGCAGCATATGCATGCTAATCATTTCTCGCAATACTATAAGAAGAACAATCGCCAACACCATGTGAAACATTTTCACAGCTTGATGTAAGGGAATTAACAGTGCTACAAGTAGGTCATCTATATATAAGAATAAGCAAAAAGAAAAGAAACAGACCTCGTTGTAAGTAGTTGTTCCTTTGGATTCCACCTTTTCACAAACTGGACACAAGTGAAACAGTGTAGAACCATGAAGTCAGTCAGGCAGAGAAAACTCGTGTATCGCTAGCAAAACAAGAGTAGACAAGTACTACTTTGCAAATGATTTCTCAAGAGGGGAAAAGAGATGAATGAAATACCTTTGATGCTAAATTGACGAAGTCCTCTACCACTCTTATCAGCTCCAACAGCCCGTTGACCTCTCTTTTTCTTCTTATTACTGTTCATGTACACACGAGCTTCAATAAACTCAATGATGGACGATTAAAAAACATCCAAGCATGTTAGCTAGCTAGCTACCAGCTCAAATTCACATCACGATTCGAGACTATCCTAAATTGAGGCACAAAATTAATTATGCAATGGCATACAATAGCAACAACAAATACCAAATTCACAACATCTCACATAATAAGAATTCCAACAGGATACATGAACCCTCAAGCGAAAAACCCCTCTCGTGAATTTATATCTCCATGAATGAATGAAACATCAGCATGATTAATCAAACAGAATTAATAGTAATAAGGAGGAGGAGGAGGAGACTGACGCGGCGGCATCTTGAGTGGCGGCATCATCGGCGTGAATGTCGAGATGGTTCAACCTTAAGAAAGTGCTGTCACTAGCGGGAGTGGCCATGGCATGCTCGCTCCTGCTGGATGGAGACCCCACGCTGCCGCTAGTTGACACCGATTGGCCAGACACCCAGGAGCCCGTGGTGGCTCCTCCTCCTCCTCCTCCTCCTCCTCTTCTAGAGGCCGACGAAGGGTGCCTGTCTCCATCTTCCAGGTGGGCCCCACCAGCGACCATTAAGATATAATAGATGGGAAATTATACCAAATCAATAAACGAAAAGGAAAAGAGAGAGTGGTGAGAATGGTCAGTTATACAAGAGAAGAGGAGTGGCGGTTTGGGTTAGGTTGATGATAAAGCAACAGAAGAGAGACGTGTGTTGTTTGGATTTGATCTTGGAGAGATAGGAGGGCGGAAGGGAAGGCAGGGATGGTTTTTTATTTAAAGAGTAGACGGGGAAATCTTGAGGGGTTTTTTTCTTTTTCTTTTTTCTTTTTTCTTTTTCTTTTTTCTTTTTAAGGGAGGGAGGGAAAATTAAAATGTGCGTTTTGTTTTCTGACCAGTGAGTCTTAAAATATGTAGGTGTTAGGATATTAATTAGGGCCAATAAAATATGAGTAAAATCCAACTAATTTTGTTCAGCAACCAACCACTCATCCCCCTCATGGCTTGCTAGTCAAATACTATTGACTTCCAAGTCTCCTGTATACACATTT
>Ga0307515_10004763_pt1 | contig 27805 bp, 23 predicted proteins | sample 17_EM_MG_FD_194513 | JGI IMG/M metagenome (GOLD analysis project Ga0307515, IMG submission 194513) | Populus trichocarpa ectomycorrhiza microbial communities from riparian zone in the Pacific Northwest, United States - 17_EM | ecosystem: Host-associated > Plants > Roots > Unclassified | place... | reverse complement strand
GGGGGGGCGTCCATCGCTTTTGGCCCCATAAAAGACAGCCTGTTCCAGTTTACTTTTCACAGTAACAGGCGCAGTGATGGTTTTCGCCCCCGCACCAAGGTCGAAAGCCTCTACCCTTAGAATCCCGGCGCCCTTTGCAACTAGGATAACTCCGGGATTTTTGATCCGTTTGACATGTCCCTGGTCTGATGCAAAAGAGCCTATAACTTCAGCCATGTCGATATCCACACTCTCCGAACCGCTTCCAATAATCTCTATCCCGAGCTCTCCCCGGAAATCCACGACGTCCTCAAATGATTCCTGTTGTTGATCATATTCCATCTCTGAAGGATCCTGTCTTATTTTGGAAATCACAACAACGGCCCTAGGAAACACCACGAACGCTGTCTTTCTGGGTGATGGAAAGTACAGACGCGGCGGAGTTTCGGTTCCCCAACTGTCCGTATAAGACTTAATGACGTGAATGTCACCCACAGTAGCTGTTCCGCCAGCCATCAATTCAAGGGAAACGAGAGCATATGTCGCCTTAGAGTTCGGAGACGAGATTACTGTTAGTACTAGAAGCTGTACATTATCTTCTTGATCATATTCTGCGCTCTGGCTGTAACCGGTGACTTGTAGGTCGACCACCTGGAAATGATCTTTGTTCTTTCCCTGTAGGGCTCTTTGACCGGAGAATGCGGTTAAAATTTCATCTCGCAAGTCCACGTCCATTGTGTTAGCATAGCCGCCGGTTCGGTTTACGTGCCAACGGGAGAAATTCCCACGAGCAGTGCCAACGAAAACCTCCCGTTCACCCATTCGGAGAACCTTGCCAGCGCGAACAGCCACAATATCTCTGCGGTTGCTACCCGCCCTCAAGGCACCAAGGAGACCACCAAACCCACTCGAGCCCCTCATGATAGTAACTGTCACACCAGGTCGTCCCGCAGTGTCCCTCAAAGCCAAATGTGCAAGCCTTCCAGAGCTAGTGGAAATCACAAATCCTGCCGGTTCCGCGCTGCATATAGAAGTGATAGTCTCGCCAGACATTGTTGGAACCTTGCCTTCTACACCACGCCTTTTCGCAAATAAACCTTCCGACACTGCACTGCTGACGGCATCCCAATAAGCTATTCGGCCAGTCATCGGCATGACTACAACAAGTCCGGGTTCCTGGCTGTTGGCGGATGGACACACAAGCGCACCAAGAGGGAATGGTGATTGCGAGTCTAACGAACCCTCGCGCGGTAGAGGGAACGAAAATGTGAGGGGTAAGATATGAGGTACCGCGTATTCCCATACGTAGGCAGCATTGTGGGATAGAAGAAGAGCATAGCGATGATTAGAATCGGTGTAAGCGGTAACGGGTGTGCCGTTTTCTGTAGCTGCACGTCAGGCAACCCGAAGGAAGAAGCACTAGGAAACGGGGAGCCATACTGGCGCATGAACTGAATATCGACGGCAATCCCGGTAGCTTAGAGACACGATACTTGTCGTTCTTAGTCTATACGACGTCAGCAAAGAGTTCCATAAAATGTCTTAGTTACGCACCAAGTCCGTTATTCCCCCTTCTTGCTCCTTCCCGCTTACCACAGCGGAAGATTTGCGTATTATCGACTGCTCTCCACTCGCGTTCGTTGCGCCCTCTGAATCTTGCCTTTGCGAAGCTCCGATGGACGACTCTTCTCTGACGCTGTCGACGGACATGCCACTGCCGGATCTTTCATGACGCAGTTGTACCCGGGATGTAGGACGTGAAGGTCGGCTTCGCCGACGAGCGGCCGGATTGAGTAGGGCATCGCCAGTCTGAGGTTGAGGTGAAAACATGGCAGCTCCTCTGTGAATGCTAGTTGTATGGTAAGTTTGGTGACTTTTGGGCGTGTTTTGGGTTTCGCGCCTGCCAAGTTCCACGTGACGTGGCATTGTAGCTTCTCGCACAGACCGTCACTCGGAATCAAATCAAATCAACTTCGCGAACATTCGAGAAGTCGCAATAACCCAGTACCCGGAGGATTCCAATTCTTGAATCCGAGTCTCTGTCCGTTCTTAGCATCGATTTAATTGTATTTTCAGATCCAATTTGTGGTCAGGGCATGTTACACTCGGAAAAGAGAGACTACTGAAGCTATCTTTCGCGCGCGCATATCATCGAGCTCAAAGTGAGCTTCAAACAAAGCTCTACCAAAATTAGAGCGCTTCACCATCGAAGCTAGGTATGAAGAACTCTATGCGCGTATAAAAGAAAGAATGATGACATGCTTGGGAACTGCAAAAGCGCAGACACTATCTGCGGAGATCCGACTGCATGGTTGGGGTTGCTTGTGACCGACTTTGACAGCCTTTTTTACATTGCTTCCACCTCCTCATCCATCCTTCACTTCAACACCCCACCACCACCATCACTGCCACCACATTTGATTCTCCGCATCTTGCTCTTTCTCCGATAGCGATCTTCCGATCCTGAGCATCCCACCCACCGCCCTAGAGCAAGCGACTTCTGACCTCTCCACATCCCAACTTCTGCTAAGAGCAAAGCCTTCGGGGCTTTGTGTATGGCAGCAAACAATATGAGTGTTATCATGGGTATGTTCGGCGCTTTCCGTTAATTCGGTTGTCATCGAGGTCGCATCTCTGGTCATCGAACATAGTGGGAGTTTGGAGGGCCCAGAGCTGATATTTTCGCCTCGCAACCTCCAGCAACGGCTGGTTACGACCACACAATTAGGTACACAGCTTCTTGCTAGCTGCCTTGTAATTATAGCTATGCTAATGCGTGCTCGTTGGATCTAGATTTTGGGAGGCACTATCTGGTATCTGTTCGCGCACAATTCAACATACCGATTCCCAAGTTAATCGACTTTGCATTTCGCCGGATAAGCGGTTTCTTGCTGCAGCGGGACACACCACAGTTCGCCTCTACGACATCAAATCATCGAACCCCAACCCAATTTTACAATTCGATGGACATACCAATAATGTGACTGGGGTGGGCTTTCACTGCGAAGGAAAGTGGATGGTGACCTCATCGGAGGATGGGACCGTAAAGATATGGGATACAAGGTCAGGCGCGGTACAACGAGATTATGCGCACGGGTCACCGGTGAACGATGTCGTTATCCACCCGAACCAGGGGGAGTTGATATCCTGCGATCAGGCTGGCAATGTGAGGATATGGGATTTAGGCGAGAACAAGTGTACCCACCAGTTGATCCCTGAAGACGATGTCCCTGTACGGAGCGTTACGGTAGCTACAGACGGCAGTATGCTTGTGGCAGGAAACAACCTGGTTCGTAATCACCTGCACACACATTCGTTCAAAATGATGGACTGACAATACCAAAGGGTAACTGCTATGTTTGGCGAATGATTCAGAACCGAGACGTCACACAACTTATGCCAGTCACAAAGTTCCAAGCGCATACAAAATACATCACACGGGTGCTCCTTTCGCCCGATGTACGGCATCTAGCAACTTGTTCTGCGGACCATACTGCAAAGATTTGGGCGGTGGATGAAAAGAAGTTCTCGTTAGAAACCACACTCAACGGACATCAGCGCTGGGTATGGGATTGTGCATTCAGTGCGGATAGTGCATACTTGGTCACGGCTTGTTCAGACCATTATGCCAGACTATGGGAGCTGAGCAGGTATATTCTTACCGTGCGTGCAGAAAAGTAAAATCGTAGCTAATTGTGAAACAGTCAGCAGACCATCCGACAGTACAATGGACATCATCGGGGGGCTGTATGTGTTGCGTTGAACGACTATAGTGAGCGGTGATGGTATGTGGAGGATTGATTGCTGTGTCTGCCGCTATGTATTACGATCCTACATGCCCTTTGCTACGATAAGAGTTATAAAATTTTGAGGCGTTCCGTGAGGAGGGGATGGTCTGGTATAATACTGGCGAATTGGGTGAGGAATGTTTTGTATTTTATAACTCCTGATGTAGGTACAGCAGTTACTGACTGACTCCTTGAATGGCGGGCTATTCTAAAAGCTATTTTAATACGGCGAGAATGCCATGTGTAATGAACCTTCGAAGCCGGGATCAACCTCACCAACTAGTGCCGATACTTGCGAGCTTGTAGGACATTTGTTCAGTGTTCATTATTGGTCACTCGAAACTGGAGTATCAGCAGCTAGGCCTGTCTGACCTTTCGACCAATCGTAGTACCACCATCATTTTCCTCCCACTCTCTCCGTTACTTCTTTTTTCTTTAGCCAGATCACAACTTTATTTTCTTGCAGCACTCAAGCTTGGGGGTCGGTTTTCTTTGTCTAATCGATTTCTCAATCCACCTCTTGCGTATCCCAACACAGCAACTCTCATGCTCCCTCTTCCTCAACGGCATCGACAGCCATCCCAGGCCGATGGCAGCAACGTAACCCACAACAGACGCCAATTCCTAGTGTATCAAGCCAATAATAACGAACAAGATCCAGAAACCAAGTCCACTGCAGGTATAGTCTTACGTTATTTTCAGAGGGACAACCACACCGAGCTAATATTATTTACCAGACTATGATCCTTTCCTCGATGATAATGACGAGGGTGTGAATCCGTTTTCGGACGCCTACGACGACTCTGTTTCTCCGGATATAATTGTTGTTGGAAACGCTCAGCCAAAGACTGGGACCAAGGCTATATCTCGCGATACTCATGGCCAGGCTGGTCCTCCTAAGGATCACAGCGAAGAAGAGAAGAGAAGTGTCCTGGCTTCAAAGTCAACGAACCAACAACTACGTCGGCTTGCTCCTGCAGAGGCTACAGCCTTCGGGTTCGAGGTAGTCATTCCGGTCAAGCGTCCACTTCCCCCACTTCCTCCTACAAAACGTACAAGATTGTCTAGTCCCACTGGTTCAATGGCTCCTCCTGGTACCCCCAAGACGGTTGATCGGGATGATATGTCAAAGATGCCTAAGAAACCTCAAAAGAATAAATTCCGGCATGCTGAGATTGATAATAGGTCTCTACGGAGACTGTCTGCTGGACTTGGCCTGGGGATGACGATGCTTCCATCTCCGCTCGGTTCGCCTGGCATTGCTTTTTCTGAGGTTCCAGGCCCGTCGAAGACCAATGATAACCCTCAGAAGAGACAGTATTCTACCTGTGAACCATCTATTGCACGAGTGGTACCTATGGGAGACGTCGATGCAGTTATCGATCCGAGAAAGCATCAATTATTACTTGATATTTCACCTCCTGCCGTGTCGTGGTTCAAGGAAAAGGCTTCTAGCGTTGTTTCTGGAGCCAGGAAAGCAGCGAACAGACTTTTGAAGACCAGAGACCACTGCAAAGGATATCAGCCTATTCATGAGGACCCAACAACTTCAGTGGGCAAACCCCTGAGAAGGAAGAGTCGCATTTCCTCTAGACTTATGAGTACTAAAAAGAAGCTACCACACGATATATCCGATCACTTTCACAGGCTTGAAGGAGTGGACTCATTTGGGGAGTTCGTAGGTGAGGTTTCAGCGAGTTCCAACAGTTCCAACAGCTTTCTGCTCGGTGGCAAGGAAGACGAACTTTCTCTCCCGAATGGAAGCTATGTTGTCAATTATACCGGCAGTGATACCGTCGTCACAACTACCGTCTCGCGTTTTGAGGGCAAGGTCACAGAAACGACAGAGCTCATGTCAGACAGCCCTCTTGCTCAATTTACGCCGGTACTTGGATGGAAGCTTAAGAGGAAGACGGGGTTCCGTTTATTTAAGGAGAAGACAGCCTCCAACGAGGAGGAAGAGACTGATGCAACCATGTCCTCCACCGAGGCTAATGAAATACCCGGTAAAAATAGTTTGTCAACTGTGAAGGAAATTGAGGGGATATCTGAGGACGAACTCAGTAGCTCCAATCACCCCGTTACTCACCTCTCTCCGGCTAATGGCAAGATTCAAAATTTCCTAGCCCCACGCCCGACTACAAAGAAGGTGGTTAAAAAGATAGGAAGGGCCAACCTGCGTGGAATGGGCGGAGTTGAAAAGGTCTATGGGAAAAGGGTTTCGAAAGTTTCTGGTATGGTTGCTAGACATAGGAGAGGCGATTGGATTCCAATCGAGCCAGGAATAAATGGACACAAGGAAGTGGTAGTTGTGGATGATGAAGATGATGAGGTTGATGTTGTGCAGATGGCTGATGACTGAGCTTACATTTAACATTGATGACTGGACCTCAAGCTGATATGCAGCTGATGATTCTTTTATGGACTGTTTCCTGCAATTTTTCGACTTTGTTCTGGTTTTTCTTGCATAGCGAAAGCATGGTTGGGAGGATGATTCTACTTTCTTGAGGGACGTGATTTTCGGCTTTGATACTGATTTACTACTGGCTCCGTGATTACCGTTTCCTTCTTTGATATGTTTGTTATGATCGATGATGAAGAAGAAGTACCTGTTTGTAGGCTGATGAATAAAAACGAGAATGATTGCTGCTCCTGTAAACGTGTGTTCAACAGCGGCATTAGCTTCTATGTAGTTCGATGACACCAGCGTTGATAACAATACTACTTGAGCCTGAAGCTGTGAGAGTTGCAAAGTAATACGCGATAGTATATGTTCTACCCACCGGCCAAGTTGTCCCCTTGGCCAAGGGGACCTATTACACCCACCAAGGAAACACCTAAGCACCACGACCGCAAGCAAAATTCAGCCCAAGAATTATCATTCACTATCTTCAGCCCGGCTCACCTCGGGACTATCCAACTCACTATCCAACCAAGACTTTTTGCCGCGATGAAGTGCGTATCACACATTTAATACTTTCATCATTTGTGCATAATGCAAAAACTTGTAGCCAAACATAAATACCATGTGGGCTGATCCTTGTACTAGAGACCCAGAGAACAGACACAACAAAATCTTGGGATTAAATTCAGGAGAAGATAACCGGGAAACTCTTCTGCTTTGAGAACAATACATAGAGCAAGTTGGATCGCTACCAGTTGCAATGGTGAAACTCATCACGGTGATGATCATATAATGTGATGTGACAGTAAATGCTGGATGTAAGTCTAATTCAAGACTAAACTGGAATGATTGACCAATATCCACCAACCCCCAGCCAGGGACGGTCATGAAGCAGCTCTGGCAGTCCTCTAATTGTCCACGTCTTAGACAAAAAAATGGTACTGTGTCTGCCTGGGTCAGATGGATGGGATGGTTGATTTCACTTTACAAACCATGCACAAGATGGCCTAATACCTCAATTCCACCACCAGAAAAGAGCCAGTAACAGGGGTCACATGGTGGAGTTTGGCCACCGACTCGACCTTATATGCACATGTGAGTTACTCATCAGCATATATATATCATTCTCTCACTTGAATGTGTTTGTGCTCACTTTTGTGCATTCACCTGTGTCTTCATTTAGTGTTAGCAACGGTTCCGTTTTCGGACCGTTTCTATTATAGCGGTTCCATGAAAACCCGGCCCTGGCCGGTTCGGTCCGGGTTTGTGCCAAACGGTTCCCTCAATTAAGTCCACGAATATTCATCCAATAATTTATTGTTTGGTACATGAAATATGCAGCTGCAGACGGCGCATCTTTTGGTGGTCTCCGATTTTTGATATCTTCAAAACTCAGCAAGCTGCTTTGAAATTATTGTCATTTTTGGCGTAAAAACGAGGTTTTTGGGCTGCCGCTTGCTGAGGTTTAAAGATATCGAAAATCTGAGACGGCCAAAAGATGCGCCGTGCAAAGCTGCATGTTTTACATACCAAACACTAAACTCTGTGATCAATATTTGTGGCCTTAAAGTGATGATTCGCTTAAAAAATCGTCGATTTTTGATGGGGTAAGGCCGTTGCCACGCAGACCTATAATACCCGCCGGGTCCAAAACTGGAACCGTTGCTAACACTAGTCTTCATACCTGTGTTTCACAGCCGGGCGCATAAGATATACACTGCCCTCACATATAAAGATTGGCCAGGACAAGTTTTGTACTTTACTACAAGATGCCTCATGCACTTCAAATAAATGATGAAATTTTTTACACGCGCTTCATCGCAGTAAAAAGGCTTGGTTGGATAGAGAGTTGGATAGTCCGGAGGCGAGCCGTCTTCAGCCATTAGTGACATGCTCCTGAAGTTTGCTTCAAAACATATCAGATGTTGTGTGGTTACAATTACTATTACAGTCTCAAATACAGGCTTGGAAAAACAGCTACAGTAACAGCACCAAACATTCTGTATACTTTCTCATATCTGCGGATGTGCATCTTGATGCCATTGAGAGGGTCTCCTGAATTTCAATGTATGAAGTGGCTGGGAAGTTATTAAGGTATAGTAATAGCACGATTTACTTTGTCGATGGGAAACTTGGTCGGTGGGGTAGAACATATCAAGCAACGATCGTCTGTGTTCGGGGATGCGAGTGAGCTATAGTGATTGCCGTAAAATCTGCCTATAGACTCGGGCACAGCAACAGGGAGATCAATGCGTTGCGACCATAAACCTGCGAGAGTAGTATCTATCGTGCCGAGTCGTTGTGTGATATTGATGCTTCAAATCCGTTCTCAGTAAGACGCAAAAAGCGAGAACCTTTTGGTCCGAATAATCGGGTTCGCAAGGGGGAAGAACGGCAGATATGTACCATACGCTCCAACGGACCCTTACACATATCGAACGGCTGCTGGTTCAACCTATTAAAACCACCCGAAAAAAGTTTTGCATGTATCACCTATTCAATTAGGCGGTCTACAAATCTAGCGCAATCCTCCCTAACGGATCCTCCTCCTCCTCCTCTTGTTCCTCCTGCTTCTCAATATCTACAAACGTCAGATGCGGCCCATAAGAAATCAACAGTTCCTGCCCGGCCTCGATATCCTTCAACGCGGTGTACACCACCACCTGCGCATCCAGATCGCGTTTCCAGCCTACATTCTGCCGTTGGAAAGAGTGGTTGAACATGTTACCAAGTCCCAGCACAAATGCTTGGCAGAGCTCGGTTTTTCCATTGCCGACGCGGATGGGCCAGTTGCTGTGTGGGGGCGGGAAAATGTCAGGTGCGAGGCGGAGATAATGGGTGAGGTGGGTTACTAGCTGTAGTGGAGGAGGCTTGTGTGCTGGATGTGGGTACTGAATTCGTCCGACCCGAGGACGATCACTGGAGATATGTCGATTGTGGTGCCTGCGGGGATCGGACGCGTCGCGAAGATGCCGCGGCCTGCAGTGAGGGAGGTTAATATGTATGCTATGCGAGATGCGGGGTGTGGGGTAGGAGAGCAGAAATAGAAAAACCTTTCGGAGTGTCCAGGACAGCTCGAGGCCGTTGGTTTGGTGCAGCTGAACCATGGCAACCAGGCTGCGGTGGGCGGGAAGAGGGTCGGAGTCGGCAATTGCGATATGTATGGCGAAAAAGGCAAATCGCTGTTGCATAAAGCGAAAAGAAGGTTTCAAGAATGTAGCATGTTCGTTTGTGGCCACTGCAGGCAGCCTTCCGTGCGTGCGGCAGGGATCAGAGATCGATGCGGTGGATGGCGGGGTAGGGGTCCCCGGTACCTGAGGGCGGCTCCATCCATGACGCCCACGACAACGACAGACGATCACACCGGCTGAGAAGAGTACATAGGAGCTCAACGAGAAGGTAGCAGAAGACCGCCCACACAATGCCACGCGAGCGAGCTGTATCCGAGGTCAAGGAACCTCATCTAATCTCCCTCAAGGTGCTGAGGTCAGTTTCAGCTGGCACGTCCCGATCCCTCTAGCTATCTGGCTGACACTGTTGGCCGTCATAGACTCTCTAGACCATCGCTCTCGGCGCAACTCCCCATTGCCGTTGACACTCTTGCCCTACGGACTCCCGAGCTCAAGGAGGCATCCCAGCACTCGCATGCATATCCCTCCCACCCGCTCGAGAATCCCTTCACGTTAACACCTCTGGTGAGAGAGCGCGCGTCGAGCTCGACGAGGGTTTGCAGCTTGAAATGCTAACTCCCCCCCGCGCGTCTCACAGCTCACGCTCCCTCCGTCGTTTGCCTCGGTGTTTATCGGCGAGACTTTCAGCTGCTGTCTCTCGGCAAACAACGAAGCGAAGTCCCAAGTTACTCATGTCAAGATTACCGCGCAGATGCAGCCACCGTCGCCGTCGCAAACGCTGCAGCTGAATTTCGGTAATGCAGGCGACGACGACGGAGATAGCGGCACTAACCTGGAGCCTGGTGGCTCGCTCCAGAAAGTCGTCACCTACGACTTGAAGGAGGAAGGAAATCACGTCCTTGCTGTGATGGTGGCCTACACTGATCCGCGGAAGCCTCCGCCCCAGGATGATGCGGCGCCAGATACCCGCGTGAGAACGTTCAAAAAGTTGTACCAATTCGTTGCGCACCAGTGTATCATGGTTAGGACGAAGGCGGGTTCCTTACCAGGCGGGAAAGCAATCCTGGAAGCACAGCTCGAGAACCTGGGCGAGACTCCGGTGGCGCTGCATAAAGTGAGCATGAAGACAAGGTGGAAATGGACTTCTCTCAACTGGGATATGGAGGATCGCCGAGGCACTGCTACTACTTCAGCTTCGAAAAGCGTTGTTCCGCTTCTGAAAAGCAGGGATGTGATGCAGGTTGCCTTTTTGCTGGAGCCGGATGGTGGCGGTGGTAGTGGTGCTGATGATACTGATAAGGGAAGGAAGATGGATGCGGCAGCGGAGGCGGCCGGGGAGAAAAGACCCGAAGAGCAGAATGCAAATATAGAGAAGGATGTTATTGGTCAATTGAGCATCGAATGGAGGACTTCTTGCGGAGATCGAGGCTTCTTGCGAACTGGGAAGCTGGGTTTCCCCCCGGTTTAGGGTAGAATAATAACACAACCTCGGGTTTTTTGTTCGAAACATGAATTGTACTACATACCGTGAGTTTGCTGTATCGGTTGGCGCCTGGTTCCCTACGGAGAGCTGTGGACTTTCAATTCTTACAGACGAGTGATACAGTAATCAGGCAGATCTTGGAAGAAATTGGGTGTTTGAGTTGAATTGAAGTTACCAAGGTTCGAATGCGTGGTATCACGGGCTGTGGAACCTATCTCCTCCAAAAATAGTATCCACTCCATGTCACAATTGACGGACATATTCCTCATACAAAGGGCGGTGTCTCCTTTAACGTGCGTGCAGCGGCTCTTGGATCGACGATAACAGGAGGTGAGGATATGTAGCTAGGTAATTATATCTGTCCTGGCAGAATCGGCTCCAATATCGGCTGCTAAGGGAGTTAAAATCTGACGGTTGAGTATCTAAATTCGGATACTTTTCTAGAGTACTACATTCGCGATTGGTACCCTCACGCTCGGGAATTTTAGATGGGGGGCTAGGTTCCGGGGGAGGCAGGCCTGAGGGCTTGGGGATATAGTGTGGGACGGTGGGACGGGAGGTGGCGATGATTCAAATCCAAGGGTTTCTTTCACATTGATGCAGGCTTCGCGTGAGGTACGTGTCCGTGTACGGTACGGGTAGATTAACTCGGACGCGTGTGGAATTCGCTGAGCAGCTAGCTGTAGACCGGGGGGGTTGCACGTTTGGATCCGGGTGTTGGTACTCGGTGCCCTGTCCTGGTAGGGGAGGTAGCACTAGGGTTTTTGGGAAACGGTTGCAAGTTGGGCCAAGGATAATAAGCCGTTATATGGCGTTTTTGGATCGCTGGGGGTTGGAATAGTTGTGGAAATTCATAGATTATCTGAGATAGTTTATCAGATGTGCGCTTACGTTGACGCGATCCGTGGGATGCTAATTGATAAGTTTGGTATACACAAACATTAGTAACTGTAATTAGTTTGTGATCGTGATAGTCTCGGAACGGCCGGCAAGTCACGGGACTACGCCAGCGCGTCCTCTAGCCGTTAGTCCCGAACCTACTTGTCCGCATGCTCCCGTAACCGCGTCTAGAGCGCCACTGATTACTCTTGCCTTAGACAACTGATTACGGAAACCTACCGGTGATATAATAACTCATCCATCGCACAGACCACAAACCCCTCGGATTTTGTATGTGTTATCTTATCATCACCATCGGTGTGTATTCTACTTTATCTCGTACCCAGACTGCGAAAATAAATTTTGCGGCCGACGAGCTTGCGAGCTAGGCTAGAAATCTGGGCGCGAGAGACTACTTTAGCGGTTGCTCGGGTACGCTGCCGTGCAGGATTGCGGCTCTGTTGACGCCAGTCAAGAGCATAACCCCACCAGCGACAGGGTACCCCTTCGCGACGTACATGAGACGTTTTCTTGCTTTCCTCGACTACAAGGACCCGTCACGCGTCTCCGCTCCCTTTCGATCATGCCCTTCGCCCACTTTCTTTTTATCATCATATACTGATTACCATGAGTAGAGTGAGTAGTCCCTTTTAGCACAATAGAAAGTGTATCGTATTGATAGAGAACCAGCTAGTGAAGGTTCCCGAACCCTTCGTACGCCTCCCGAGAAGATCTCGTCAGTCAATTGTACTCGCAAGTCCTCCACAGCCGCACCGTCCACCTTTGTGGTACTCCGACGAGTGGTAAAACCGTCCTTGCCGAGCTTCTCTACACCCACATCGAACGAAGCATCCGGAGGTCACTCTGATATACGTTATCTGGGAAATTAAGGGGTTGGGATCAATCAACGGCTGGCAGGAATTTTGTGCAGCTATGGGGACGGTTGGATCATGGTCTCGGGGGTTTTTTTTACGAGGTCTGATGTTATATGGATTGTCGATGAGGCCTAGCTCAGCTACGGCGAGCTCGATTTTTGATTGCGTACCTAAGAAGACAGTCGAGTTTAGGCAACAGCTATGGGCCTCATATACTGTACCTGTACCGAGCATCAAGGTTCGTACGTTACGCATTACGGAAGGCTCTTGGAAGAGTTTTATTACGTTTTAGCCCACTTTTGGGCATTAGGTATTGAAAAAAACTGTCACGCTCGAAATCTCGTACGAAACTTGACGCTCGGTACAGTAGTCTTATTCTCATCCTTTGGATCACCGTTGTCAATCGCTCTTCGCATCACTGAGTCCGCACTAGTGACGCTAGAACCGGAACAACGAATCTCATTGTCCATCTAACTACATCTACCACGCAAGATGGCAATATGTTTCTCTCCTGCTGAAGTTGTTGAGATGGCTGAAAGGATCATTGGCAATCGAAGTTACTGCATTGCTACCACGGCACTCGAGTACTTTTGGAACTTACGAACGGGTATCCCGGTCTTTGTCAAGGAGTTCTTAGCCTTCTTGACCAAGACGTGAGTAACCCATGTTCTTGGTTTATTGGACCTATGCTTTACTAACTGTGGTTGCAGCACATCCGTCACGTCATTTAATAAAGAGATGGCGGAATCACTCTGGCTGATGCCAAAGTATTCTTCGAAGACGATGAAAAGATCTTTCAAACTGTGCAGGCGCGTGTTCGATGATCTTTTGCACGCAGAGCAGACCTTATGAATCCCAGAACATTGGCACAGCTGAATGTCTGAAAGGCGGTAGAGGATCATGGCATCGAAGCTGGTTCACTGGGTGAAATAGTTGGACTCAGGGCAGCCTATCAATCCGATTGGCTGCAAGCCGAAATGATTTACGAAGAGTTGGCGCTGTATTCGTTTCCTTCTTTGCTTCACCATAGGTAAGCGTGCTCTCACTTTCTGTTCCATTGGATGCTACTAAAAAGCAGCACAGATACTATGAGAAATTGCATTATCCTGACGAAGATGACGGCATCACCCACACCACTGTCCGCAACCTATGTTTCGCCACCTTAGGACTTTTTTCAGCTGCTTTTTGCAAGGACACGAACGGAAATTCATACATGCAGTAACGCGAACCTCAAGGACCTAGAAGCACAGTATGCCGATGAGTTGTATCGTTGCTTGTTCTGCCTTACGGATGGGAAGTGCCAAGTACGATCGGAGTTTTTGTACACTAGCGCTGGAAGAATTAATTTCTTCTGCCGTCGAAAGGTTGGGGGACTGAGATCTTTCGAGATGGTATTAGGACGGATGAACACGTCGAGCGATTTTCGCTGGGTGGAAAGTACGGAAACTGGGGAGTGATAAAAGAGCACATCCTCTTAGATTTCTGGAGTAACTGCCAAGCACCCATGATTACAGAAGACTATATTTTATTAATGGGCCTGACTGACACCTGAGTTAAGATATTCCAGAGCTGTGTCGGGTCGTCCTCAACAATGCGCGGGATAGAATCCGCATTTTCGACTCCCAAAATCAGCCGGTTGACGTTTTAACACTTCTTTATAATTATTTTTGTCTACTCATGGATACCTTATGATCTGATGGAAATGGGCGTTGAATGGGCCGAGGCGTTATAGTACATGAAAACGGTTTTCTCTGGGGGTGATTCAGCATATTCGTCATGACAAGATATTTGTTTTGTCTGCAAAAGGACGATTCCGACTTAATGTGGGAAGCTTTGCTCTCTAGACCCTGAACCCTGGCTCAATGTGATTAGTAACTAAAACTTCGTCGGTGGAGTAGTTCCTTCATCTTTCCTATACAATGATACTTCTATTCACAGTTCTGATGCAGCATAGCAAACCTGCCAAAACATCCCAACCTTTCTCACATCGCTTTCTAAACCTTCCCAGCGCATCGCCTTCGGTCCCTTGATCTCTGCTTTGCCGCCCTTAGTGGACAGATAGAGGAGAAAGCTCTTGAATCATCCCAGCTCACCTTTCTCTAAAAGTATTACCAGGACCGAGACTATGCGAATTGTGGGTTTGTGTTTAGCGATCGAGGCTAAATATGAGGGTGATCACTTCCCATTTCTTCCTAGCACTCTGAACGCTACACTTGCATGTGTATTTGGGTTGGATTTGTGAAAGAAGCAAACAAATAATTAGAAAGGAGTGGAAAAGTGGAAGGGACCAAGGGAACTAGAGGGGGTACTTCGGATGGCCTATGCTGAGGTGGGAGACATGACTACTTATAGTCCCAGGAGCAGTTTCCGGAGCCCGATGTGTATAATGCAATCCCAGTGGGCGTAAGGAGTCATCGTGTGGCATTGTTAGTAACACGGAATTAGCAGATGGACGACGACGCAGGAGAATGAAGGGGCGCGGATGTAATGACGATGGGTTGATGAAGCGCTTGGGTCGATGAGGCTTTCGGCTGTTGCCAAAAGACGGATGGTGGAAAGGGAGTCTTTTTCAGGTTATGGAGGCCGATTTCCACTTCCTCTAAAGGAAATTTCGTAGTCTGTAGATAGGCAGTTTTTGGTCGCTGGCGCTTAGCCCGCCAGCGAAAATACAGCCATCTGATAAACTAGAAATTCTGAACAGGAAATGATACCGTAAGAGGAAAAAGCTAACCGCAAGAGGAATTTTCCACAACAACTGTAAACAGCCCTTTTCATGTAACGGACTGAGACCGGACTTTTCATGACAGCTACCTGGGATGATTATGCAGCAGCCACTTTCACGATCTCGCTTGATGACCGCGCATATGTTTCACCAGAGTTCACTTACCGGTATCTGTGTCTCCCCTGTCTCTCGTAAAGGAGATATAGAAATAGTACTTTCGCTCTGGGGTGGCTTTGGATATTGCTTGCTTCGATCCGGGAGATGCCGTGAACTGTTTCCAATCGTTGCAGATATTCAACTCACTTTATTTTGACACATGCAGCTACAAACATGCTTAATATGGGCGTGCTTCTGTGCCCCTTTTTCTGCGGCCCTCGGACGCTTGCCTGGGTGTAGTATCTATGCTGGACCCTGAGGAGACCCTGAAGGAGGCCAGAGGTACTCTAGCCTGGAAGTTCACTGTCTACTTTTAGTAGCGTCGTTGGAATCTGTACTAAGTACTTAGTGCCTAGGTATCTGGAGAATTGCTTGGTTGTGCAATTCGCACAAAAAATCTCCCAAGAGATGACGATTCATTAATTGCTATTAGAAGTATTATTACCGTTATGATTCAAGGTGGTCTGTCCTACTAGGTGCTGAACGTGGGGGGGTAGAGTTTTCTCGATAGTGTTGCGGAATGGTGTGTGCTCAAAAATGCTAAAAACCAAGCTCAATTCGATCTGGGCAGCCAGAGATATCAAATCAAGTAGTAGTACGCATTACAACCTGCCGCAGCAAGCAACTGGTGGTTTCCCCTGAACAGAAACTTGCATTTCTGCAGCAGGAAGCAGGAGCAAGCAACACACGTTTCCCCAGATCCCAAGACGAATCCAACACAACCAGTAAGATTTCAACCCTCGACAACCACCACCACCCAAACGCGACTTCTCCTGCGAACGTTGGGTTAGTCGCTACATTCTCGACCTCATCAAAAGTCGCGAGTCCCTTTACATACCCACCCCGCTACTAACCGGCCACCACCACGCACGACCTCCACCAGTACCTCTCTCTACTATTGAATGTCGTGAACGAATCCTATTGTTTAACCTCGTTTCTTTTCATCTCATTGCAGCCAGACGACGTCGTACGGTAAACCGGGTTTCCTAATACGCTGGGCGACTTCCCCGGACAACGCACAACAGTTGGACGGCAGTTAGCCAAAGAAACTCCACACGACAGATTATAGCAACGCACCGGCCACGAAATTCATTACAGAGCCATGTCTTACAGAGCCATGTCTTCCTCCACCGGAAACCTCGACCCGCCTTTGGCCGATTACTTTTGGATCGCAGGGATTGATTCGATCTCATACGGAGAACACCTCGCTCGGGGTGGTGTGGAGTCGACTCGGAAGAGCTTTACAGACCAGCTTTTAGTAGCGATAGAGGCGGAAGAAGAGGCTCACGGATCGTCTTTACTGGTACCCTCGACGAACGGTTCTTCGCGACGAAGCAATGGCTCGTCGGATCGATTGTCTGGCGGCAGCATACTACAACCATTTTCGCCGTCGTCCGAACCCCCACAACCTGCGGGGTTGGTGCGAAACAGCTCCAACTCGAGTAACTCGACCATCACGGAAGCAAACCGCGGCAGCAACAACAATGGCAGACCCGTCACCGTGAGAAGGGATTTTGACTTCGACAAGGCGTTATTGAAGTTCGCCGCTGAACGGGACAGCTTTTTGGAAGATCTGTCGTTCAGTGCTGGAACTGTTGTTCCCAGCAAGCCCTTGATGCACCCACGAGCACAGAAGGTCGTAAACGAAGAACCTAAGCTGGAGAAACAGAATTCGCTGAGACGGAGGATATCGCTCCGAGATTTGACCTCAATGCGAAGATCCCCTTCTAACGTCAATAGGGCCTGTAAGTTCTACATTGCCCTGCTCCTCCGCATCCCGATCTCCGCGTTAACGTTATGCGATAGCATCGATACGGACAGCGAGGCGAATGTCGAATTACAATTCCGTGATTCCGGTACCTCAACCCTTGAATACATCACCAAACATGCACCCATTGAAACGAAAGTTTGAGCCCGTACTATTGGACCGTTATCCTCCGAAACATTTAACCGAAGAGGCCAAGCGGCGAGGACCCTTCCCCGATTATGTACCTATGTTTGCATTCCCGAATGATGTAAACATTGTTTCTGCGGACGAGAGGCCGCGGTCAACGTGGCATGGATTCGTAAGTCCCTACGATTTTACATAGTGAGACAGTATCTGACATGCCGTGCTCCCAGACAATGACCGGGGGTGACAACGCCCGGTTACATGGTATATGCGTGATAATATGGCTGCCGTTGAATCCTAAAGCTGCGGAAGACCTAGAACGGAGATGCGAGGAATGGAGGAGAGACAACATGACAGAAGAGGAAAGGGAACTTGCGGCGAGCTTGGGCGAGAGGTAAGGATCCAGTGTTACGGTATCAATGGGTTCTAGAGTCTCACTGTGATCGTTCAGGTTGGCAACGGAACGGGCAAAACTTTCGAAACTACTGGCCCGGTTGCCTGGCGTTGTTAATAATCACGAGAGGAGGGAGGAATTAGACGAAGAGATCCTTGCAACCGAAGAGAAGATCGGCCTCATGGCAGATCTTTTGCGACCTGTTCGCCATGGTGCGGCAGCAAAGATTGAGGGGTTGACAGATGGTGAGACTGGATTATGGATTCCCAGGGCCTATGGTATTCTCGGGAAGGATGCTTCCTTGACCGGATTTTGGAAAGAGTGGCTCAAGGCGATTGTGGTGCCAATGACCGGTGGTGCCATTCAGCGAGTTCCAGCCTCATCACCAAGGGTTGGTATTTGGGCGCCTCTCGAAAAGTATGGGTACCATATACCCGTTGCGGTTTGTCTTGGGATTGTTATATTGACGATTGTAGATATGTTGTTAACCTCTGTGCGGAAGCACCATCACCCATATCATCCAAGACTCAGGTTGAAGTGGGTGTGAGGGAGCTTCGCCTGTACGCCAGAAAGGAAGCAGCAAATGAGTTGCCGGAATGCCGAAATACAGACCTGTACAGTTTGTTCAGGGCCCTTGATATTCAGAACATCGTGGCCCTATTCGAGTACGCACTCTCAGAATCTCGAATTATCCTCTTGTCATCACATACTTCAATGCTGCAACTTGTATCCAGGGCACTAGTGAGCTTGATGTATCCACTGAATTGGTTGGGGATATATATACCAGTTCTCCCATCTCGTTTGATCTCGGCCTTGGAGGTAAGACGTTCGAGTCTGCTTGCGGAATTAAGACTGATTGAGTGTTACAGGCACCCTGTCCGTACATTGTGGGCATAGAACGCCGGTATGAAAAGCTTGAGCTCCCTGAGGACGACTTCGTTTGTGTCGATCTCGATTCCAATGTCATGTTCAAGTCAGATACCGAGCCAAACCCGCTCCCAAAACAACAGCGCCGCAAATTGATCTCGCTACTTCAGTTGGCGGCACCTCACCACAATCGATGTGGCGTTCCGATGGGACCTCCGCAATATGCCGTCGAAACTTTCCCCTACGATTCTTTCATGTCTGAATATCCCTCCGTCTTCACCTCGAATCCTCCACCTAGCACACTGGCAAAATTAGTGAATCTGAACTCCACAGCATTTGGAGGGGCTGGCGGTTCGGATTTCGCCCCTAGGCCACCAATTTTCAACGCATTCCTGCAGTACAAAGTGGATAACTCAAGCAGGTACGACAGGCCAGGCACCAGCGGTACTATCAGAGGTGGCTCTCCGCCTTCGCCGCACTCTCCACAGTCATCGGTCTATCCTCCACCTCCCATACCTGCCGTACCAAACAGAAGTGATTCTGGGTTCACACTGACGGCTACTCTACGGGGTAAACGCTCGGGAAATTTTGATGCAGCATCCCGACGAAGTTCGTCCTTCGGCTTCGAAAGAACTCCGACTCTGAGGCGACCGAGTGTGCCGTTTGCTGGCCACTCGCCATCTCCCTCAACCTCTTCGCTGGGTGGGTCCTCCGGCGATGCCAATTCGCTGTCTTACTCTGGTAGTTACGCTCCTTCGGTCTTTGCGCCTTCGACATTGGCCGCATCTACCATCATGCCTAATATGCTGGTGCAACCAGTTAGAAATACTGATACATTACAATGGATAGAGGGACACTGTATGAACTTTAAGCTACATGACCTTGAAACACTGTGCTCCGTATGTGAGGAGAAGCCTGAGGATGGTATCTTTACATGCCAGAACTGCCGTGTTGCTGTTCATCCACGATGCGCTCACCAATTGGTATTGCCTTGTGCTGCTGCTTTCTACCCGGACCAAATCAGGGCTGCGTTTGTCCGATGCTTCGCGAGTTTGTTTTATACCTACAGGAAGCATCTTGGACCACCAAGCTCCGATAGCAAGAAGGCTGGCAAGATCTATCGATTCAATATGGAGGATTTCCTTAAGAGTATGCCACACGAAAATGCACTTTATATTCAGATGTTGGAGCAAACGCAGGCGTTCAGTGAGTTCATTCACGACCGTGAATCGAAAAAGGCCACCGATCCATCGGTAAAACTATTTGATGAAGTTATCCTTTCCAAGAAGAATCGGGGGAAGACGGGATTCTTTTCGCGATCCAGTACGTTGATGCCACGTTGGGTAATGGTTTGTTGCATGGCGCTGACATCGAGTGCAGAACCAACATATCTGGCGGATACATCGGAGCATGTATGGCGGACGTCGAGTGTTGTCATTAACCACCAGTCTAAAAATAACGGAGAGCAGAGAGTGTCTCCAAATAGAAGTATGTGCTCCTACCATATTTCTACCGACAAACTAATTAATGGGATATTAGTACCCGCAAAATTGGATCCTATACTCCTTCGCCCATCTAAACCGGCCACGACCCAAGCAGCGCCACCCAACAAGAGCGGGAAACTGAAAAAGGAATTTGCGAACGTGCCGCAAGTTCAAATAAACGGAGAGTTCAGCGGAGGGCGGTTTTAGACTCCTCTACACTACACTTAAACATCCTTTTGGTGCTCTCAGAAAGTGAAGCTTTTTACTTTTTTTCTTTTATATTATTTTTTTGCTGCAGACATCTATAGCGTGTACGTACCCTTCTTCAGTATCTTTTGCCTTTTTTTTATGGTCTACTGTCTACTGTCCAACTGGTTTGTACGTCTTCCTTCTCCTCTTGCTCCCACCGCCACATACTCTGTCTCTTGTTTTTATTTTTACTTTTTTTTATATTATCCGTCCGATGTAATAACCCGTTTTTGAACCTACCTTTTTTTTTCTACCCGCGTTTGCAGTGGGGGGGTGGAGAGTGTTCGATCGAGATCGTTTTTGATACCACGGGTGGAGGCGAGGGGGTGTTTGTATTTTTTACTTTTTCTAAAGGAGAGGGAGGTGGCGGCGGTGGAGGTGAAGGTGAAGGTGAAGGCATAGCGGCGGCGGGTTGGGTGGTTGTATTCGGAGTTGGGGAACGCATGCTTGAAAATTCAGTTTTATCTACTCTACTACTCTACATACTCTTTTTGTTTGTTGGTGGCGGATGTTCGTTGGTGGTTGTGGGTGTGAGACTTGAGAGGAGAGGGGGTGTATATTGTAGGGGTACATACAGACATACAGACATACAGAGGTGGTTTAACAGTGAGGAAATGGTAGCTACACAGGATGACACTCGTTATATTGCACGAAGAGCGAAGGGTTGGGTTTGGGGGGTAGAATGTTGCAGTTGTGTTTTGGTGATGAGATTCAGGGTGAGTTAGGGGGATCGGGTGGTGGGTGGTGGCATTCGCTGAGGCTGGGAAACCCTAACCTGGCTATCGGCTTTGGTTCCTAGTTTTCTTTCTGTGATGAGTGGGTGCTAGATTTCAAAGGTGAGCGTGGAAGGATTAAAGGAGGGAGGAAGAAGGTTCTGCATATGTATATCGTAGGTATCAGGATGTATTTAATGAGTACCAAGGTTTCCTTGAACTGGACCCCGCTGAGGATACAATAAAATGCTCATAACTATCACGACCGGCAAAATTCATACGCCGTTTCAATTTTCCCACTTCGCATGCTCATAAATAACCCGAGAAAATAGAGTACAATCTTTCAAAAACCAAAAAAAAAAAACCTTGTAAGCAATAATTAATACTTTATGCTTTCCACAATCACAATATACATCCCATAATTCCCGCCCATCCGTTCCCCGTCTATCATCCTTCTACTCACACATCTAACCCCAAGGCGCCGGCAAGCTCCCAGAATATCCACCATAAGAACCCACGCCATCACCGGCGGGGAACGCGGCAACTCCACAGAAACAAGCACAATTGCAAGCCCCAGGGTTGCCCCGGTTGTTCCATCCTGGTGCGACTACGGTCTGTGCGGGCGGCGAGGCTGCAGCCGTCGTGGTCGCGGGAGGCGGAATTCCACTGTTATCCACTGACAACGTCACGGCGCCAGTACCCGCAGGTGGCGGTGGTGGTGGGGCGCCAGTACCGTTCTGGGCTATCGCCATGGCTAGGAACTGTTTAAAACTCTTCTCTGGGGTAGCGTTGATGGCGAAGACCATGCCGCTGCCGCAGTGGGGTTTGGGTTGGCGTTGGCGGCAGTACCACCCTATCACTATCAGTCAAGCCCTGGAAAAAGTGGAGGGGGGACAAACAGGTGGCTTCTGGAGTATCGACAGTTATCTCAAATGTAGGCGCATTAACGGTATCATTCTTTGCATTCGGTAGGAACCCTGAGTCCTGACCCGTCGCCAGCTTCACACAAGGCTTTGCGAAGCTGCTCTGCGTCACGGTGTGGTTCTTGGCTAGCATCACGAATTGTACCGTGTCCCCGACTGCAGCGGAGATTTCGTTTGGGTTGTAGGTGAGCCCGGCACCGCCGACGGTTACCTGCTGGTTGTTAGCTGGGTTTTTGGGGAGGAGGGGGGGATGCGGACTGTGTGTGTTACTGCTGCTCCGCCACCGTTGGATTGCTGCGGTGCATCAGTCGCAAGTGGTGCATCAGTCGCAAGTGGTGCATCGGTCGCAAGTGGTGCATCGGTCGCAAGTGGTGCATCGGTCGCAAGTTGGGTATCGGTCATAACGTAGCCTGACGGCATCTCGGAGACGGGGTAGGCCATTGCTGTTTCATACGCTGGCATGTCCTGGGCGGGTGCGGCGTACGTAGGCATCACGTAGCCTTTGGGCTCTGCGGGTTGATAGGGGTGGTTTGCCCATGCTGTGCCGACGGCGGAGAGGAGGGAGATTGTAGAGCTTAGTTTCATGGTGATGGTATTATTGTTCGGTGTATAAAAGGTTGAGAGATCGAGAAACACCGCTCAGCGATGGAAAGTGCAGGAAGAAAAGGAAAACAATAAATTATGGGTATTTCGTCAACGAAGCTAGAAGTGAATGAATCAAAGTCCCTGACTTGATGGGTGGAAAGGAAAGGGAAACAGATGCTTGAGAGGACGGGGGATGAGGGATGAAGAAGAAAGCTGGGTGGCCATAAGTGTTTATATTCAATGCCACCACCAAGGGAATTGGTAGCAGATGCCGCGGAAACGGTTCCAGAAAGTCATCACTGTTACAGAGTTTCTCTATGACATCTTTGAGTTGGGATAACCATATATGGTTGGAGTATCCCAAAATGGTAGGTTCTCGAGAAAAGGCTGAGGCCGTACTATTCACGGTGGTGTAGGTTGTATCAGAATGGACGCGGGCGGTTTCTGGTGTTGTGTCAGAAAGTGCTGTGGTTGGCGTTTGAGACCCATGTGCATTATAGAAACCCACCAGTAATGTGTCGGTTATTCAAACGGATGGCGGTTGTCCAAGATACAACCACACCTTTTTCTCCTAGCGTTTATAAACATGTGCTTTTGTACCCCCTCAAGTTTCCAATTCGCTACACCAAATCCTGGTACATTTTTTGCCGCTTCCTGGTAACAAACTCATGAAGAAGCTTCGTTTCCTCTACATATATCAATTACACTGCCTTAAAAAAAGAAAAAAAGAACAGTAGAGGAGACGAATAGTAGTCCTCACCATTTGACAAGAAATTCCCAGTATATCTATGATGCGTTACGCTTTGTTTCGTTTTGGTCTCGCCCCCCATTTGTAGTAGTAGGAGGAGCGTCGTTGCTACTATTCCGGTTGCTGCTGCTGCTGCGCTTTCTGCTGTCCTTCCTGCAGTCCAGTGTAGTATCCAGCCCAGTACCAAGCCATCATAAGATTCCTCATCGATTCATCATCTACACGATATCAGCTCTGCTGGGATACCGCGCGTTATAATAATGATAACTTACTTCCACCGATAGCATACCCCGCGGCGGGTCCTGCTGGGTGCTGCTGCGCAAACGGGAATGCCGGTGGTTCTATCTGATTTTGCATGACGAGTTCTGGCTGTGGTGGTGGCTCGACGGGTTCCTGTGCGCTTTCGGGCCCCGGTGTCTTTTCCTCGACCTTGATCACCACCGGCTTAACTTCTGCCTCAGCAGGCGTATCCTTCATCTCCTCCTCTGGGTGCGCCTGTGCCGACACGACCCCCCCGCTTTCCACCGTTTTCAGTAACGCCTCCACATTCTCTCCTGTCGCGGCAATACTGTGATATTTCTGTTCATCAGCTCACTCCCTTTCCTCGTTGATTTCGGGGAGGAAGGGTACTTTGTATTCCCTCAACGCCTCATCCCACGTCTCCACAAGCGTGCTATCATCCCAAATCTCCTCCTGCGTAAGCTCCAGCGGTATCTCGTCGGGGTTGTTTGGGTTTGTTGCTGCCATTGGTTTTGTTGCGAGCTGGGGGAACGCGACGCGGCGTGTCAGAGTAGAGGCGGCCAACTTTAGTGTTCGCCAAGACTGGAGGTATAAAAAGTCACCCTTTTTCGTCACGTTCGACTTCGTCACCACACGCCGCGACAAAACCAACGACAACCTTTGTATACTAAACCAAATAAACTACTCTACTCTACCGATCATCAGTATCTCTGGATATGACGGATATGAACCAATTGGCACTTTCGAAGCTTTGCTGTACCTACTCAATGGTCGGTGAAGTCAAAAAGTATTTTAATATTTAAGCCTATATCACGATTACCTTTTTCTCTACGGGGGGAGGGGTAACTCTCAGTATCTGGCACCGGGCTTTGGGGGGACCCTTGTGTGCGTTGCCTCGAGCGAGAGATACATGCGAATTGTTTAGCGACAGTGATGGGGATATATCAATTGGATGATTTGTTCCCATTGTGCAGACCTACACTGATCATGCTACAGACTAGACCCATAGAACCTGCTTCCCAGAAACAAACACAAAACATGATGTGCCAGCACCATCATCGTAAGAAACGAGAAAACCTCACATCCACCTCATCATACCTCCTAGACCATGGACCTGCCACCGGAAATTGCCTTAGAACCAACCGCCCATACGATATCTCCCCCACTAGACAACTCCCAACCCCAACTCCTTCTGATACCGCCCTGCAATATCCTTCGCATCCCTAACTGAGGCAGAATACCGACTGGAAGTCTCTGACTCCACAAAGCGGCCATACAGCTTATACAAACTCCCACTCTCCGACTCCTGCTGGCTCCGGAACGAATAGCTTCGCTCCGGCAACTGGATCGCACCCCCGCCACTCTCTGGCAGCCGCGGGGTAGGCGTCCGAATCACTGGACTCACCCCGTGGCTACGACGGGTCTGTCGATGGCGTCTGATAGAGCGGATGGTCCTCGCGGTGATGTTGGCGTGTTTGTCGTGGAAGACGAATGACTTTCCCACCTCAGCCATACTCTTCTTGTGGAGAGGGGGAACTTACAGCGATGAACGTGCACACACCGACCAAGCTCGTAATCACGCCGGAGGCAACAAGGAGGGTGTTAAAATTCGTCCCCAGAATCTCTTTGGACGCAAAATCCTCGTTTAGGTTTCCAAGGAGGCAGAACCCCACCGCGACTAACGCGAGGCCTTGCCAGACGAGCGTGCTGTCTTTTGAGAACAAGGGCCAGTTCTTTTGGAAGTACCCCGCAGCGAGGGAGCATTCTGAAAGTAGGAGGAAAATGCAGACGGTGGAGAGGATAACGTGGCTGAGGGCATCGAAGAAGAAGAACTGCGATTTGTTAGCTGGGAGGAGGAAGGGGAGAAGGGGGGGGGGGGGTAAACGTGGGTCGCGGTGAAACTTTTGATCAGGGTTGCGGTTGCGGCGACGATGCTGGAGAGGAGGCTGATGATGCTGCAGATCCGGAGGATATTGAGGGTGTAGAAACCTCGGGGCGTGCTGGGGGGGTAGTCGTAGTCCATGGTGGCTGTTTATGGTTCGTTAGGCGCAAATCAGAGGCGGAAGAGTATCACAAAGGTTAGAGTATGGCGGTGATAAACAGCAATGAGGATTTGGATTCGACGGGGTGGTGGGATGGAGGGTAGTGGGATAGTGAGGCAGTGGAGGTATGGGGAATTAGGGATGGGGGAATTGAAGGCCCGGGAAGTTTCGTAGGTTACGGTTGTTAGGCGAGCTTGAGTCGCAGTTGTAGCTTGCCATTGAAGGTCTTGGAGAGCCATTCAATTCTCACTCAGTTCTCGGTTCAACTATGCGTCGAGTGATGGATCGAGTAAAACCCACGACATGGCTGGCAGGTCACGTGACCCCGATGACTCCTACTCCAATTAATATACTCCGTCTTCCGCAGCTCCGCATGCAGTTGCTTCAATGGCCAGCATCCAAGGCATACGGTGGGGGCTGAGTCGCCCTCTCACCACTCGTTCAACCATGGAAGAACCAAGATCTGACAATCCGGCCACGATCCTGATGCCAGCACTAACCAAAAACTGTTTGGTCCGCCGAGCCGCTTCAAGCTAAGTACTCACCACCACCCACCACCGCTCTGCAACTCTCTTCCACCCTTTGTCTTTTGTTTACAACTCGAGTCCAACCCAACATCCACACAGAACCACCACCACAATCATGACCCGCGGAAACCAGGTATCTAAGCCCCACTCATCTCCCTCAATCCCTCAATCCCTCCTACCAGCAAGTACTAACACCACCCAGAGAGAACGCGATCGTGCAAAGGCGCAGAAAGCCGCCGCCGGAAAGGCCACAAAGAGCCAAGTACACGCCTCTACTCCCGTCTCCCGTCCCCGGGCGTGCTAACTGTAACCCAGAAATCCGGCAGCGAGATGTTGCGTGATAAGGACAAAGTGGCAGCAATCATGCGCGAGAAGCAGCAGAAAGGTAATCCACCGCCGTCCCTCCCACCACCGCCGCCGCCCACATACACGCTGGCTAGCTGGCTGGCTGACCTCACGAGGCGTCCGACGAGCAACCTACCCCTCACTCACCCACGCCTACTACGCACCGTATGTATCAATGGGGGCCGGACAAACTGACTAACTAATCGTCACAGCCGAAGAGAAGAAGAAAGCAGAAGCCACGGGCACCGGCGGCGGTAGTAAAAAATGAAAGCTCCCAACCAAAAGTTTTACGTGGCCTACATATATTCCTTTTCGGAAAGCAAAGCACAGTCCCAACGGCGTCATATTGTTTCTTTTTTCTTTCTCACCCCACGGCTCCCTTCCAGCAATAGCATCGGTACCGGGTATTTGTGTTTGTTTGGAAAGGCGTAGAAAGCGATGGAAATTCGGAGCGTTTACTTTTTTCCTGCCTTACTTTTTTTTTTGCTGTGTTGTGAAAACTATTACTAAAGTAACCCCCTTCAATTGACCGTATTGACAATTGGCCTACTCTACGGTTTATAGCGATGATGCTACGTGGCCGATACACTGCATGAGTTGTGCATAAGTATACATACCTTGCCTGAGGAAACATTGGTTCATGTAACGTCACCTGTTATCGGAATGTGAATGAGATGGCCAATATACTGAGAAATAATGATGAGGGAGACTCATCAATGGGGCCGGGACCGTCACTCCCGAGTACTCCACCATCCCCAACATTGCCACTATCGAGTCATCGCCCACCCATCTATTGTGGTATCATGAGCTCCCCCACCACAGGGCTCACTCCATTCATTCCCTGCCATGGAAGCTGCATTCAAAGCGTGATCAACCGTAGAGAGCCAAGCATCAAGGGAACTCTTCACCGAAGATCTGTGGCGAGTGATATCAGATAGAGAGAGAGTAATTTCTTGAGCAATCGACCCCATCATTCAGACCCATCGTGTAGAATTCGCTGTGAATAAGGGAGGGTTGAATTGTGTATAAGGACTTTAGATTCGGAAGACCCAGATGGTTAATGATACAATAAGTAGATGTATAGTTAGATGATGTCAAAATGCAAACTACATGCCGGCCGGATTGATACAATACAGGATTTGTATGAAGAAAGAGAAAGGAAATGCCCAAACGATGGTTCGACTCCAAAACCCACAAAACCCAAAACCTCTAACGATAACCTCCATACCCATACCCCCGCCTCCCCGTAAACCACTCCGAATACGTCGACATATCCCGAACGGTACTAATCCCCAACTCTCCGGCAACATTAACATACCCATGCCGGCCGCCCCCCCCCCCCCCCCCCCAAACCCCCCACAACCGGCCCCCCCCCCCCCC
>Ga0307515_10004762_pt1 | contig 27806 bp, 29 predicted proteins | sample 17_EM_MG_FD_194513 | JGI IMG/M metagenome (GOLD analysis project Ga0307515, IMG submission 194513) | Populus trichocarpa ectomycorrhiza microbial communities from riparian zone in the Pacific Northwest, United States - 17_EM | ecosystem: Host-associated > Plants > Roots > Unclassified | place... | reverse complement strand
AAGCTGCAATCAACACTTGAGGCCTCTGGAATCGAGTGGCCGGCATTGAGGAACCACATACCATGCATGGCGCATGTCATACAGCTGGCTTTAGGTGCATTCATGAGCAGTCTCTGTGTGAAAGGCCACACCAAGTCTTGGGAAGCCCATGAGCGCGATCAGCAATTTGGAGAGAATGAAAGCATGGACATTGGGAAGAGTCAGAGACTTCGAAAAGAGGGCAATGCTTGAATCAACAAGGTGTCGGCCGTGAAACCAGGTTTAGCGAAGATAATTGAGAAAGTACATATTTCATGATATTTTGAATGTCCTGAAGCTGACCTTCATATAGCAGAGAATGCTTGCTGTATTGATTACGCTAACACCTGGTCGCCGAAACGAGTTCATAGACTGTCAAACAGCTGAAGTCCGCATCGCAGTACTTCCCATTATGGATGTGAAGACATGTTGGAACTCTACACTGGAGTTGTTTGAGCGCGCCTACTGATTACGGGAATTCACACACGAGTGGCTTCAATATCCAAAATACAGTGAATACTGGCCACTGTTCACAACTCAGGATGAGTGGACGATTGTCAAGTATGTCATGGAAGTATTGAGGCCATTTTGATATTGAACCCTTTGGATGTCGAAGAGGCATACAGTCACATTGCATCACGTCATCACAGTGTACAATGACATGTTCGATCACATGGATGGCGTAATGCGAGCTTTGGCTAAGAAGAAGACTCAGTGGAAAGAAGACTTGATTTTTGCTGTGAAGTTAGCTCGACAGAAGCTTTCCAAATCCTACCCTGAAGTGACTCCAACGACGGGCATGCTTCTTATTTCCGCACACATTCTCGATCCTTTCCGGAAGATGCGATCGTTTAGACAGTGGGACACGGGAATGGATATTAATCCTGAGGACGAGACATCCTACAGTACACAATACCAAGAGGCCTTTCTGAAGTAGGTGGAGAATGAATACTGTGCCAAACATCGACGTGTGCCTGTCAATCAACTCGAAACCGTACCGAGCAACAATCTTCTCCCCTCTGCAACAGCATCAGGGTCCTATCAATCAACTTTTGATCCATATGATTTGTCCAGCAATGATGAGGAATACTTAACGCCTTACACTGTGGCTGGGACGACACCTGGACGAAGCGATTGCGCAGCCCGCTTATTGACCTCCGCCAGGCTCTATTTGAATTCGCAGCCTGAAGCACCAAAGAACTGCGGACAAATTGATCCAAACCTCAATGATTACCACTACGACCCAATGGAGATTAGTAGTACATTTTGGATACCGGACATAACCGATTGGTGGCGCCAACAGGAAGAAACGCATTCAAAGTACGCCGATCTCTCCAATGTTGCGCGCGACATATTCTGTATCATACCTAGTGTTAGCAACGGTTCCGTTTTCGGACCGTTTCTAATAGAGTGGTTCCAACAGAACCCGGCCCCAGCCGGTTCGGTCTGGGTTTGTACCAAACGGTTCCCTCAATTAAGTCCATGGATATTCATCACATGATTTAGTGTTTGGTATATGAAATATGCAGCTTTGGACGGCGCATCTTTTGGGTGTCTCCGATTTTTGATATCTTCAAAACTCAGCGAGCTGCTTTGAAATTATTGCCATTTTCTGCCCAAAAACGAGGTTTTTTGGGCTACCGCTTGCTGAGATTTGAAGATATCGAAAATCGGAAAACGCCAAAAGATGCGCCGTACGAAGCTACGTATTTTATGTACCAAACACTGAACTCTCTGATTAATATTTGTAGCCATAATGCGATGGTGCGCTTGAAAAATCGACGATTTTTGATGGGGTAAGGCCATTGCCATGCAGACCTATAAAACCGGCCGGGTCCAAAACTGGAACTGTTGCTCACACTAATCATACCACATGGTGTGAGAGTGGAGGCCAGTTTTTCCCTTGGCCGAGATGTTATTGGATGGAGGCAGTCAACAACCACAGGCGAGACACTTCGCGAAACAGTCGTTGTAAGGCAGTATGCTCGAGCCAATAACGGGATTTTGGCAGGCACTGACCCAGAATTGGTTACAATGAACACAGACAACGACTCGGAAATGAAGAAAGAGGCGGAGGAAAGGAAATTGCACAGAATGGCCAAGGTTCACGACTTTTTGGAGATGTGGCAGGGCAGCCAAAATCTACGTGCTACCCAGAAAGAATCTCGCAATCAAAACAAGCAGATGACCGCCATGAGATACATTTCGGATATGGAAGAGATCGTCAAAGCATCCTGGCCACTCTTTCAACATGATGGTGCGGCTGCGTTTAAATTGTCAGAAAGATCACCTTTGCCACCACCTTTGTCTGCAAAGGACCTCCCTGGAGGACAAACTCAAATCTTAAATGTCTGCTGAATCCGAAGAATCAACCATCATCCAGTCGAAAGCGATCAGGATAGCGCACCTGAAAGCATTTCGGACACCGATGATTGGCTAAACTGGAATGGCGACTTGGATAATCCAATTGACAGCGAAGATGATTGCGCAGTGGACGATGAATCCGATATAGAGCAGAACAATGGCATCGAGGATCCGGAATGCCCAGAGCAGCAGGATGTGAGCGCCGCGCCAAATGTGCCCGGATTGGTTCAGCCAACACGGAAGTCAAAGAGACAGGTTGAAAAGTTGTTGGTGACGGTCAACGCAGCAGAAACGCGGAGAAATAAAGGAGGGAAGAAAAAGTAGGACAGAATGCGTCAATGGTTCACCAGCTTTATGTAGCTTGACCGAGAGTCTCAGTTAGAGATATATTATAGGCAAATGGTAAGAAGTAGCGTGTGATTATCGGTTCATAAATAGATATATAGCAGGCGCAATGAATCTTTTGGCATGATACATCATTTTTAGTTGTGTGAGAGTGAACAGTGCAAGATTATTCTGCTGCTCAGCTTTGCCACAGGGCCGAGTCTTAATCATGCAGAAACACAACTAATAAAGTCAAGTCAGGATGAAAACAATTATCGACGGCAGCAGATGATGAATGGACAATACATTAAAATGAGCATCAACGGAGCGTCAACGATTTGTGGTCTTGTACGTACCGTAATTCACCAGTGACTTGGTCATTGTTATGCCCAACGGACGTATTGGCAGATTTTATTGGTAAAAGAGATAGCAACACGGTCACCGCCCCATTCTTGGCATGAGCATCAACGGAGCGTCAACGGTTTTTAGCTTTGCATCTTGGGTATGTTATGTTCCGATTGGTTGCAGACATCGAGTTATCAAATATTGGCATCCTCTACTGGCAAAAACAACAGCGACACGCTCCCTGCGGCATCCTGAAAATGAGCGTCAACGGAGCGTCAACGATTTTTAGCTTTGCCTCTTGGGTAAGTTATGTTCCAATTGGTTGCAGACATCCATTTATGAGATATTGGCAGCTTTTACTGGCAAAAACAACAGCGACATGCTCCCTGCGGCATCCTGAATATGAGCGTCAACGGAGCATCAACAGTTATAGGACTTGCATATTCCGTAATCAAGGCATTGCATGGATCTTCGCGTGCATAACTGTATTATTGACCGCCTTGCTATGCAAAAATACCATTTATCGAAGTTGAAACACAGATAACAAATTAATCGATATTGCAAACTGCTCAACAAGCAAAAGCACATTGTTGGTTGCTGAAAACGCGATTCTGATAAAATACTATTAACACATTGCAAATACAAGAGCCTTGTATGAATCTATAGATGGACCCGCGGGGCGACCCGCTTACTACCCGCCCAATGCAGACAGGTTGGGAGTTTATCATAGAAATGTACCCGACTGGGCAGTTCGGGTTGATTGATGACCCGGACTGCCAATTTGGCAACGGTTCGGTTTGGACCTGGACCCGGACTCAAAGTGACGGTCCGGAACCGTTGCTAACACTATCCTCAACGCTCCCAGAGTAGCAGAACAGAATACAAGAATATTCTAAAGAGTATGAAGTCATCTTCGGAATGCTATACAATCATGCGTTTGAGTTGGTAAAATTTCGGAGCTGCTGGGACTACGACACTCGTCACAAAGGCGATTCCGCTCCACCTGGAGCCAGACTCTCCAGGAGTGATAATATATAACGTCTATATCAAAAAGTACAATTTGATAAACCATCCCACAGCTACACACCTGAATCAGGCATTCTCATCTAATTAATATACAGTCCAGTAGGTATCTAAATCGACATGATTATTTACATGCAATACACTATCCATGGCATCTGCTGCAGCATACTCCTGCACCAAATGTGCCGGTCCGACTATTGCTCCAACGGATACAATATGCATCTTATTTGACTGCCTGACAACCCGGATGAACCTGTCAACACAATCAGCCCAGCCATGAAGATCTTTGTACTTTGTTGGAATCACCACTAGTGTTAGCAACAGTTCCAACATGCTAGAACGGTTCCGGGTTAGGGTTGGAACGGGAACCGAACTGTTGCAACTGGTCTTACCACACGAAAACCCGGACTGTTGCAATTGGGCCGGTTTTACTACCAAAAACCCGGCATTTCAATCTGACAAGTTTCGCTCCAAATAAGTATTTGAGTGCTGATCATATCGTGCTATGATCAATATGTAGATTGTGCAGTTTTACCAGCTCTTTCGCCTCCGGCTCTCAGAGTCGCGATCCAACCAATATTTGTAGAGTAGCTATTGAAAACCCGCGAATTTCGCTTGAAATGTGCCCTTATTTCACAGCCACCCAACGAATATCAGTCGGATTGCAAATCTGGATGTTGGAGGTGAATTGGAGGCTACTAGTGCGCAATCTACGTATTGATCATGTCACGATATAATCAGAACTAAGATACTTAATTGGAGCCAAAGTTGCAGGAACCATTATATGGAACCACGGTCCAGGTGCAATGCGGCCAAATATCCGCAGGTTTATGTCCGCTCTGGTTAACAACCCCGCCAAGACCAAGCGGGTCAGGTTTTTGGACGGTTCTAGAAGCTAACCTAACTGTTTATCCGGTCCAAACCCAGACCGCTGGCGGGTTACCCGGAACTGTTGTTAACACTGAATACCACCGCATATTCTGGAAGTTGAGGACGTAATACCCATTGTTGAATCTTCTTGCACCTCTTGGACAAGGTCGATATTGCTTTCTGGGCTGGCAGGTGCTCCCGAAATTGGAGGATCGGATTCGGTGGAGTCCAGCTGAAGTATAATGCAGGAAAAGACGGAATTCATCCTTGGAAATTGTTATCAAGGCCATTCTCTTCTCTTTGCGTATACTGGACCGAGATGTTATGAGCTTCAGGCATCATCCCTTGGTTGGCCTTGGTATAACCTACCTTGGAATCAAGTTCCAGACACTCAACAGATGTAGGGCAGTGAAATGGTTGACGGTAATACAACAGCCAATTCTGGAGTTGAATGAATATACAGTCTATGAGTACATTCTGATCATATCTGACCACGAGTCCGATAACTTCGTGTCCCCAGTCCTCTTGAATGTGCGCTCGGAATAGCTGTCCAAAGTTGGGAATTCCGAAATCTTCTGATGCATCTCTGAGTGAGGTTAATTGGATACTTCCGCACACTCCACAGACATGCGTTTCTCTCAAATGATATACCTGCTGTGATGCAGGGTGGATAATGGGCTTCTCCTGAATTGTTTGGTGATGTAACAGATGGGCTCTATGTGTACTTCGCCGTTTATCGGTAGCGGACAGCATGTTGAAAACTTTCGCAGAGTTAATATCGTACCAGCCTTGGTGTGCAAAATATGACAGTGTCTCCTCCATGTAGTCAAAACTGATACACCGGTAACCATTGTGCTTAAGCATCTGTCAAATGTAATTGACTTTGTTGCTAGATCGATATGCCTCTTTCAGGTTGGTGATATCTAGCCGTTCAGAAATATCGGTGGTGAAATTGTCACCGGAATCCATTCGCCAAATTGACTATGATATATGGCTCACAATATGCATCTTTGCATATGCGAAATGTATTATGTGTTGTTCAATGGTTGTCCGGAGCACCTGAATGCCGAATGTCTTCCACCGAGCTTCAAACTCAACCAAGCGGATGGAGAATTCCTTCTTGAACCGCTTCTGTTCATTCGAGGTGATGCCATGAATCGCTCTCTCCAGCTGGTTAGTGATGCGCTCCGTGCCAGCCAAGCTCCAGGTCCTGAGTTCTGTCTCAGCATCGAATAGGTGGATCTGAAATTTCAGTCCCTTGTCGGCAGTCATGTTTGCTGCCTCGTAAGCCTCATCTTTGGCGGCAGCTTTCCATAGGGCGATTTCTTTGGTGAATATTAGTGTTAGCAATGGTTCCAGACCGTCACTTCGGGATCAGGTCCAGGTCCAAACTGAACCATTGCCAAATTGGCAACCCCGGTCGGCATTGAATCCGAACCGTCAACTCCTGCACGGCTCGATGGTACGATCCCAACCCGTCTGAATTGGGCGGGTTGTCAGTGGGTCGCCCAGCAGGTCCATCTATAGATTCGTATAAGGCTCTTGTATTTGCAGTTTGTCAATACTATCTTATCAAAGTCGCGTTTTCAACAACCAATAATACGTTTCTGCATGCGTTGCAGTTTGCAATATCAATTAATGTGGAATCTGTGTTTTACTTTTGATATATTGTACTTTCGCTGATCAGGGGGGACAAGAATTACCTTATGAGTGCAAAGATTTGTGCGATGCCTTGATTACCAAATATGCAAGAACTAAAACTGATGACGCTTCATTGATGCCCATTTTCAGGATGCGGCAGTGAGCATGTCCCTGATGTTTTTGCCAGTAAAGGCTGCCAATATCTGATAAATGGGTGTCTGCAACCAAGCGGAACATAAATTAGCCAGGTTGCGAAGCTAAAAATCGTTGACGCTCCGTTGACCCTCATTCGTAGAATGAGGCGGTGACTGTGTTGCTGTCTCTTTCGCCTATACAAGCTGCCATTATGTCGGTTATGCATACCAGCAACCAAATCATTGTTTAATTACCATAGTTACCAAACCACAAATTGTTGACGCTCCGATGATGCTCATTTCAATGTATTGTCCATTGAACATCTGCTGCCATCGATAATAGTTTTCATCATGTTTTGGACTTATTGGCTCTCTTTCTGACAGATTATGACTCGGCCCTGTGGCAAAGCTGAGTGCAGTAACATCCTTGCACTGTTCGCTCTCACACAACTAAAATTTCTATATCATGCCAAAAGATTCATTGCGCCTGCTATCCATCTGTTTATCAACCGATGTTCACAAGCTACTGCTCACCATTTGCCCATAATATATCTCTAACTGAAACCCTCAGTCAAGATACATAAAGGAGCTGGTGAAACATTGACGCATTCTGTCCTACTTTTTCTTCGCTTCCTGATTCCTCCTCGTTTCCATTGCATTGATCGTCACCAACACCTTTGCTGCCTGTCTCTTTGACTTCTGTGTAGGCCGAATCAATCCGGGAATATTTGGCGCGGCGCTCACATTCTGCTGCTCTGATCATTCTGGAACCTCAATGGCATTGTGTTGATCTATATCAGATTCAATGTCTGCCGCGCAATCGTCTTCGCTGTCATTTGGATTATCCATGACCCCATTCCTGTTGAGCCAATATTCAGTGTCCGAAATGAGTTCAGGTGCACTATCCTCATCACTTGCAACAGGATGACGGTTGATTCGTCTGATTCGGCGGACATTGGATATTTGAGTTCATCCTCCAGCGACGTGCTTTGAAGACAAAGCTGGTGGCAAAGGAGATCTTTCTGACAATTCAAATGCAGCAGCACCATCATGTTGAAAGAGTGACCAGGATGCTTTGACGATCTCTTCTGTGGCTGAAATGTATCCTCTGGCTGTCATCTGCTTGTTCTGAGCGCGAGATTCCATCTGTGCAGTACGTAGGTTTTGGCTGCCCTGCCACATCTCCAAAAAGTAGTGAACCATGGCCATTCTGGGCAATTTGCTTTCCTCTGCCCCATTCTTCATTTCTGAGTTGTTTTCTGTGTTCGTGGTATCCAATGCTGGGTCAGTGTCGGCAAAAATCCCGTTATTGGCTCGCGCACACTGCCTTAGAACAACTTTTCTTCGAAGGGTCTTCGCTGTGGTTTTTGACTGCCTCATGCCGATACCATCTCGGCCTAGGGACACACTGGCCTCCATCCCGACTCCATGGGGTATTATAGAGAAAATGTCACACGCCACATCCGAGAGATCAGCGTACTGTCAGTGCCTTTCCTCCTCTTGGCGCCACCGGTTGGTTATGTCCGGTATCCAAAATGTACTGCGAATCTCCATTAGGTCGGAGTGGTAATCATTGAGTTTTGGATCAATTTGTGCCCAGTTCTTTCGTGCTTCAGGTGGTGAATTCAAATGGAGCCTCACAGCTGTGAATAGGCGTGCTGCGCAATTGCTTCGTCCGGGTGTCATTTCAGCCACATTGTTAGGTGTCAGGTATTCTTCATCATCGCTGGACAAATCATATGGATCAAATGACATCAGCAAAATGTATGTTAGTCACTGGGAGCCTCTGGGAGTGTCTGAGAGTTGTCGGACCAGAATCCCAGGGTGGTCAAATCCCAGAGTTTACTGGACCAATGCAGTGGCCATCAGGTGCACCTGGGAGCACCTGGGAGCGCCGGCAACAAGCCTGGGAGCAGCTGGGAGCGCCAGTGGCAATCCTCTGAGCGTTTACCACAAGCCTGGGAGCACCTCGAATCACTGTAGAGCTGTGTGGGAAAAACGTCATCTTCTTTGGGAATGCTGCTGGTGCACCTGGAAATCATAGCTACTACTCATCGTTCAACAAATTTTAAAACTCATGTATTCAGTTTGTATTCTCATCTTTGTATGTATGTATCTATATAGCTATCCATCTACACACAGTATATCTAGACTGGCTGCAGGCGGTGCTTGCGAGGAATTCAAGGTGCGCCTGAAAATGACAATGGAATGAGCTCAGAGATAGACTCCGAGGCCGTGGTCGAGTGAGTTTGGAGATGTACTTGGATGCCAAGATCGAGTAAACTCAGAGATGCACTTGGAAGCCGAGATTGACGGAGTTTGGAGAGGCATTTGGAGGCCGTGATGGAGCGAGTTTGGAGATGCACTTGGAGGCCGAGATTGAGTGAACTCAGAGATGCACTTGGCGGCCGTGATGGAGCAAATGTGGAGATGCACTTGTGGAGGCCTTGATCGAGGGAACTGAGAGATGCACTCCGATGCTGTGATTGTGCGAGTTTGGTGATGCTCTTGCAGGCTATGATCGGGCGAGATTGGAGGAGTACTTGGTGGTGGTTGATCTGGAGACAGTCAATGGGAGGCGCGCCGGGTGCTTATGAGACTCTGTTGATCTGTTAGTCAACTTGAAACTGTGGGAATGTGACAAGGTGACTTTACCTTTGAAGCAGTTATGGCTAGCTGGTTGGTGGCGGTCGATCTGTAGGGAGGCACACTTGATGATGAAGCTACATTCAGAGGTCAACTCGTACTTGTGAGACTGAAGGGATGACAGACAGTCCTAGGTATATGCTATGCTCTGTGTATGGTGCACTCAGTGTATGCTGTACTCGGTTAGTGTTAGCAATGGGTCCGGGTAACCCGCCAGTGGTCCGGGGTTTGACTAGCGGTTTGGTTTGGTTTTGTTTGGTTCCAGACCCAGTCCAAAACCCGACTCACTTTGCCTTGGCGGGGTTGTTACCCGGACCAGACATAAAGCCACAGTTTTTTGGCCGGGTTATACCTGGATTGCAGCTCCATTTTACTGTTCGTGCAAGTTTTGCCCCAAATATGTGTCTCAGATCTCAACGTATCACGACACGATGAATACGTAGATTGTGCAGTTTCATGCCCTCTTCCACCTCCCATATTCAGATTTGCGATTTGATCAATATTCGTTGAATCGCGGTGAAATAACACCAGAATTTTAGGGAAATTTGCGGGTTTTCAATAGCAACTCAACGAATATCGGTCCAATCACAAATCGGGCAGCGGGAGGTGGAAGAGCGGATAAAACTGAACAATGTACATACTGATCATGTCATGGTATGATCAGAACTCAAATACTTAATTGGAGCCAAAATTGTGAACTTGCAATGGCTGGGTTTTGGTGGTAAAACTGTCCCATTTCCAACAGTCCGGGTTATTCAGGTGGTTAGACCTGTTGTCACGGTCAGGTTTTGGTTTGAACCCCACCCGGAACCGTCCCGGCAATTTGGACCTGTTGCTAACACTGTATTTGGTGTATGCTGCACTCAGTGTAATGCTGTACTCAGTGTTAACTCATGATCATGGCATGGAGAGATAGAGAGGGATGACTTGACTTCGTCTTCTGCAATGATGGTAGAGATGTGGGCAGGAAACAGAGAGATGGGGGATGAGGATGAGAATGATATGGAGGATACAAGCGGATATGAGAAATCAGGAGTATGACATGCCTGATTGGGTTTAGAAGACCTTGTATCGTTTTATTACCAGCCGGATCGGGACTGGTACCTGCCGTATTGGGGATGGTAAATTGACTCGCACATGAAATTCTCTTAAGTCCCAGTTTCTCATGATGATTTCCCCCATCTCCTCTCATCTCATCTCTCTGTTTCTTGTCCTCTACTCTACCATCACCTAAGAACACAACATTAAGTCATCCCTCTCTATCTCACCATGCCATGATCCTGAGTTAACACCGAGTACAGCATACACCAAGTACTGCATCATCCCAAGTTTGACAGTCTCCCGCTCGCTGCCAGTTTCTCATCTCTTGGCGGATGTTGCTGTACGTAGCTCTGTACATTCCCACAATTACAAGTTAACCAATGAATAGAGTCTCAGCTCCTGTTGCGCCTCCCTCCTAATCTACCGCCTCCAAGTACTCCTCCAATCTTGATCCATCATGGCCTCCAAGTGTATCTCTGAACATGCTCAATTACAGCCTCCATGTGCATCTCCAATCTCGCTCGATCACGGCCTCCGAGTGCATCTCTGAGTTCACTCGATCACAGCCTCCAATTGTATCACCATACTAGCTCGATCATGGCCTCCAAGTGCATCTCTGAGGTCACTCGAACATGGCCTCCAGTGGATCTCTAAACTCGCTCGATCACAGCCACCAAGTGCATCTCCAAACTCGATCACAGTCTCGTGATTCATCTCTGAGTTCACATGATCCCGGTTGGCGAGTGCATCTCCAACCTCGTGCGATCACGGCCTCCAAGTACATCTTTAAACAGCAACGGCGGGTGTACGGAGATACCGGGGTAACAGTGTGGGACAGAGCGACAGGGAGTATATAGTTGGGAGACCCCGGGGTGGTTAGACATCATCTCATTTTCATCCCATCCTATCTTACACCGAAAATTCACACTCTATCTTTTCAAACTTTGGGTCTCACTTGCTCTTTCCGTGGTTCCACGCAATTGCGCGGATCCTCACGGCCGGGTAGTATCATATATCCTCACCCTCTTCCTACGCTCCTCGAGCCAGAACCACTCCTTGTCACCATTTCTGTCTGGATGACGCGAGAGGTGAGGTGGAGTGTTCATGGTGGCATCTCTGCCTTCTAGCTCCGTCATTTCACCACAACGGCCTGCAACTGGTGCATCTCTAAGGTCTCTCCATGGGCGTCTCCCAGTGCTCCATCGATTATGCTTGACTACCATCTGTGGCCAGATTGACCGTATGTATATATAGAGAGACTTAAATAATGCATGCCATATTATGATGCAGAAAATCCTGTGACTGTAACAAAGACGAATATGATACACAAAAGGCCTTGTGGTTATGGAACCATAAGAATCAATGCTGTGAGAGTACGGCACCAAGTCTCCCGCAGAGCTTCCGCAGTGGTCTCCGCAGCGGTCTCAGCTGCTCTCAAAGTTTTCCGCAGACCTGCACAGAGGTCTCAGCTGGTCCAACATTTGACTATCCTATAACTCAAAGCTCGTAGCATCCTGAATGCACCTCCATAACTGCAGCTGTTTTCAGGAGCACCTGAGAATGCTCTTGCAGAGTCTGAGAGCACTTTGCTTAGCTCCAGGGGGGCCTGGGAGCATCTGGAAGTACTTAGAAGCACTTGTGAGGTCAACCGGAGTATCTGGGAGGGTTGGATGTGGCTTCCGGACCGATTAACATTTTGCTGATGGACGATTGACCGGATCCTGATGCCATTGCGGAGGGAACGAGATTGCTACTCAGTATGCTATCATGTTTATTGACCGGCACATGTCGATGTTTGGCACAGTATTCATTTTCCACCCACTTCAGAAAGGCCTCTTGGTATTGGGGAGTATAGGATGTCTCATCCTCAGGATAAATGTCCATTCCCTTGTCCCACTTTCTGAATGATCGCAACTTCCGGAAAAGCTCAAGGATATGTGCTGAAATGAGAAGCACACCTCTTGTTGGAGTCACTTCAGCATGAGTTTCAGACAGCTTCTGACGAGTTAACATCACGGCGAAAAACATGTCTTCCTTCCACTGAGTCTTCTTGTTGGCCAAAGCTCGCATAACGCCATCCATATGATCGAACATGTCGTTACAGACTGTGATAACGTGATGCATTGTGACTGTATGCCTCTTCGACATCCACAGGGTCCAATATCGGAATGGCCTGAATACTTCCATGGCATACTTGACAATTGTCCATTCATCCTGTGTTGTGATGAGTGGCTGGTATTCACTGAATTTTGGATTTCGGAGCCACTCGCATGTGAATTCACGTAATTAGTAAGCTCACTCAAGCAACTCTAGTGTCGAGTTACAATGTGTCTTCACGTCCATAATCGGTAGTACTGAGATGTGGACTATGGCTTTTTGACAGTCAATGAACTCGTTTCAACGACCAGGTGTCAGCGGAATCAATACAGCAAGCATTTTCTGCTATACTATGAAGGTCAGTTTCAGCACTTTCAAAATATTTCGAAATATGTACTTTCTCAATAATCTTTGCTAAACCTCATCTCATGGCCGACACTTTGTTGATTCTAGCATTGCCCTGTTTTCGAAGTCTTTGAGTCTTCCCAACATCTATGCTGTCATTCTCTCCAAATCGGTGATTGCGCTCATGGGCTTCCCAAGACTTGGTGTGGCCATTTACACTGAGACTGCTGATGAATGCATCCAAATCAAGCTGGATAACGTGCACGATGCATCGTAGGTTGTTCCTCAATTCAGGCCACTCGATTCCGGAGTCCTCAAATGTTGTTTGCAGCTCACATGTGATTGAGTAATTTGAGGAAGCATTATCAGTCGTAATTTGAAGCAAACAGCCATCGGTAAGCTGAACACGAACAAGCACGTCTTTCAAATGCGCGGCTAGCCCTGCTGCAGTATGTTGGCCCTTGACCTATCATCCTTAATTAGCTTTCCAAACTGGAAAAGCACAGGCGATCAACCTCATCAAAAGCGAGCTGTACTTCACGCAATGCCCAATTGTGATCGACATAGTAAGCAATGACCAACTTTATGGCGAGTTTGTTAGTTGATGTCAATCCGTCCAAAGCTAAACTAACTTTATATCATAATGGCAATTGCTTGTTGATTGCATCCACAGTCAGTGCATATTCCCTGCGGCAAATGTTGCTAAGAGTTGCGGTGGACGGCAGCACAAGGTCACTCTGTCATGCTTGATATGCCTGTCATTGCTCGAAATTTGAGATAGCATTCCACTGCTTATCTGCGGAAACAAATCCTAACATGAGGTAGCAATTCCACGCATCTTGGTTAAATTCGGAAGTTTCATAGTCTGTAGCCGCTGTTAGGGGGTTACTTTCCATACAGTATATATACTTTTAGAAAGGCCCTAGATACTATCACCTTCCTAAGCATATCTCCAGTTGAAATTGATTGGTAACCAGTAAAGATCAAATACAAAAATGGGGCAAATGGTAATCGTAGTTTCGGATGCATCTGAATTAATTGCAACCAAATCAAACCGTGGCGTTAAGCAATGTCGGCAGTACATATAACCAATCGATACCGTTTTTTCATTTCTCGATGTTCTACAATTGCTTCCTTTCGGCTTTAAAATGTTCCTTGGTTTTAATTATCAGGTTGACCCTTCCTTTCCGAGTTCGCAGTAAAGGATCAGCTTGAGACTGATTTTGCGCAGGTACCTCGTATTGGTCTGACACTGATCGTTGTTGAATATCTTGGGGCGTTGTAGAAATATCTCTTTAGGTAATAACTGGATCTGGTTCCTCGATGTCGGCCTGTAGTTCTCAAGGGAACTTTCGGTTCTCTACCAAGTATCGTGATGCGAAATCCAGCGGAACAAAAGCAGCTATCCACCAAATGCACTGAGCAGCAAATAGGTATTGGTGTTCCTCGAAAGTAGCTAATAACTTCGCAAAGGTCCACAACAACATGCCGGCTTTGCGTTGAAAAGTAATATTCATCTGAGGTGCGGGGCTGCCGCTACAAAGCTATTAATAATATGGTATAATAATATTGATAGATATATGTATCATGAGAACACAATAATATTTTAAGGTGTTCTTCGCGGGTATGTTTTTCTGACTGTTCGCTGCTAGAGCTTGTCTTTTCATTGCTGGAACAATGAGATCTCTTCATAGTCATGTTCGAGGGTCTCCAGTGCCCATAATTCCATGCTATGAGTCTGATGCTGATGATTGCTCTATTGCGATCGCGACTTCATCAGCAAAATGCAATTCTGTCCAGAAGCCACACGCAATCCTCCCAGACACTCCGGGCGACCTCACCAGTGCTTCTAAGTACTTCCAGACGCTCCCAGACCCCCCTGGAGCTAAGCACAGTGCTCTCAGACTCTGCAAGAGCATTATCAGGTGCCCCTGAAAGCACCTGGAGTTATGGAGGTGCTTTCAGGATGCTGCATCTGGGATAGTCAAATTTTGGAGGTCCTGAGACCTCAGCGCAGATCTGCGGGATACTTCGAGTGTGGCCGAGACTGCCGCGCAGCTTTGCGGGACAATTGATGCCGTATTCTCCCAGCAGTGGTTGTTACATAACCACAAGGTGTTTCGTCTCATCATATTCATCTTTGTTACAGTCACAAGATTCACTACATCATAATTTGGCACGCATTATTTCAGTCTCTCTCAATATATACATACGGCCAATCTGGCTGCAGATGGTACTTGAGCATGGTCGGAGGAGCACCAGGCCACACCCATTGAGAGAACTTTTAGAGATGCACCATTTGGAGGCTGTTGCAGTGAAACGATGGAGCTAGAAGGCAGAGAGCCCACCATCAACACTCCGCTGCACCTCTCGCGATATCCAAGCGGAAATAATGAGAAAGAGCGGTTCTAGTACAAGGAGCGTAGGAATCGGGTGAGAAGATAAATACTACCCAGCATTGAGGATCCGATGCAATTGCGTGGATCCATGATATCACGGACAGAGCAAGTGAGACCAAAAGTTGGGAAAGATAGAGTGTGTATTTTCATTGTATGGTGAGATGATGCCTATCTACTCCGGGGTCTGCCGAATATATACTCCCTGTCACACGTTCCACCTCCGTTAACCCTGTATCTCCATACACCCGCCGTTGCTCCTTGAAGATGTAATCAGAGGCTGTGATGGAGCGAGTTTGGAGTTGCACTTGAAGGCCGTAATCGTGCGGGTTTAGATAGACAGTTGGAGGCTGTGATTGAGCGAACTTGGACGCCGTAATGGAGCTAGTTTAGAGATCCACTTGGAGACTATGATCGAGCGAGTTTAAAGATGCACTCGGAGGCCATGATCAAGCGAGATCCGAGGAGTACTTGGAGGCGGTTAAACTGGAGGTGGTATTGTGGGAGGGAGGCGCGACGGGAGCAGAGACTCTTTTCATTGGTTAACTCGTGATTGTGGGAATGTAGAGAATTGTGTACAACATGGTCTGCCAAGAGATGAGAGACTGGCTGGGAGCGGGAGACAGTTGATCATGGGATGATGCAGTATGCGGTGTCTGCCCTACTCAGTGTATGCTTTACTCGATGTATGCAGTACTTGGTGTATGCTGAAGTAGGTGTATGCTGTACTCGGTGTTAACTCTTGATCATGGCATGGAGAGATAGAGAGTGATGACTTAACTTCGTGTTCTGACGTGATGGTAGACTTGAGGACGAGAAACAGAAAGCTGAGAGGAGATGGGGGATATCATCATGAGAAACTGGGACTTAAGAGAATGTCGTGTGCAAGTCAATTTACCATCCCCGATACAGCAGGTACGAGTCCTGATCCGCTGTGTAATTACACCGATATGAGGTCTTCCCAACCCAGTCAGGCAAGTTGTATCCCTGATCGCTGATAACCGCTCGTATCGTCCACATCGTTCTCATCCTCATTCTCCATCCGTCTCTTTCCCGTCTACAACTCTAACATCATTACAGAGTACAAAGTTAAGTTATCCCTCTCTATCTCTCCATGTAATGATCATGAGTTGACACCGAGTACAGCATACACCGAGTACCCAAGATTGTTTGTCTTCCCTTTGTTCTCATGATTACGAGTTGACCCCTGAATGTAGCATCAGCTTCTGGCGTGCCTCCCTATACGATTGACCGCCATGAACCAGCTCTCCATCAGAGCTCAAATGTAAAGTCACCTTGTCACAGTTGCGAGTTAACAAACTGATGAATAGAGTCTCAGCACCTGGTGCGCCATGCATCGACCTCCTCTAAGTACTCTTCCACACTGGCCCGATTACGGCCTCCAACTTCGCTCAATCACGGCCTCTAAGGGTATCTCCAAACTCGATCGATTACGGCCTCCCACTGCATCTCTTAACTCGCTCGATTATGGCCACCAATCTCGCTCCATCACGGCCTACAAGTGCATCTCCAAACTTGCTCGATCATGGCCTCTGAGTGTATCTCCAAACTCGCTCGGTTATGGCCTCCCAGTGCATCTCCAAACTCGCTCTATCACGGCCTCCAATCCTGCTCGAACACGGCCTCCAAGTGCATCTCCAATGCCGCTCGATTATTGCCTGCAAGTTAGCACGATCATGGCCTCCAAGTGCATATCTCCAAACTCACTCGATCACGGCCTCGAAGCGTATCTCCAAATTCACTTGATCACTGCCTCCATGAGTGCATCTTCAAACTCACTCGATCACGGCTTCGGAGTGTATCTCTGAGTTCACTCGATCGTCATTTTCAGGCGCACATCTAATCGCTCTGAAGCGCCGCCTGCAGCCAATCCAGATATACCATGTGTAGATCGGTAGCTATATAGATACATAGATGAGAATACAAACTGAATACATGAGTTTCAACAATTGTTGATTGATATGTAGTGGCTATGATTTGCAGGCGCACTAGCAGCATTCCCAAAGAAGATGTTGTTTTTCCCAGACTGCTCTACTGTGATGCGAGGTGATCCCAGACTTGTCGCCGGCGCTCCCAGACTTGACGCTGGCGCTCCCAGGTACTTCCAGGCTTATCGCCGGCGCTCCCAGGTGCTCCCAGGTGCACCCATAGTTCTCTCCGGCATTCCGAGATGTTCCCAAACCTATTACAATCCCTCCCATGGTACTCCTGTAGCAGTCATCACAGATCCCAGTTACTCTGAAGGCCGGCCGGAATGCCCTCCTAGGGTCTGATACTCTCCTGCAATTGACGCATCTAAGTTTACACTCCACATCTTCTCAGACACCCCTGGAGTCTTCCAGTAAATAAATTACATTTTGCTGATGTTACATTCTTACGAATGCGCCCGGTAATAGATTGCCACGCATCCCTTAGGTCATCGTGTTCATATGTTGTGGTTTCAAAGCATTACGCTTCTTATTATGATCAGGCCATCCAATATATTAAAATCATGTCAGACAAAATATCAGATCATACTTCAACTTGGACATGTTGCTTCCCATTCATTCAGTAGTTGGAACAGCTTATGACATATAGTCTTATCAGTTGTTATTGCAATTTTTAATCACTCCAGGTTATTAAATGCCTCGCCTTTTAATTTGGCTATTCTGGAATCTGTTCAGAGATATTAGCCAGCGACCAACCCATACTCCGCCAAAGTAGATTACGACATGCCTATGACGTTGCAATGCATACTGACTCAACCAAATGAGCAGGTTTGCTTCTGGCCTCTTTTCTACAGCCAATGTCATTAATCCCTCAGATACAGCATGTTTAGGTCTCGGCACTTCCGTACACCGAGGAGTGTTACAGGATGAATCCCTGTTGCTCAGCGACCAGGCCTGTAAATCCCTACGTACTAGCATTTTGCTTATCATCTGCTGCATGCGTAACTCTGCATCTTTGCTATTTAACTGTGTGTTGCCCCGCTAGATAAGATATAGTAAATGTGGCCAATAACTATATGCACTGCTGAAGATTTTTCACTTCCCAGCAATGGCGACATAGTTGCGTCATCACATTTCAATCTGCTAGTGCGAGCTGACTCATCACTAATTGATCGTCACGGGGCCCAGGCGTAATGCCGCTATAGTTCACCTGACTGACAAACAACCTGATGCTCTCACAGATAGGTGTTACGCAATTAAGTATCTGCTAACCAATCCCCATTGTATCATTACCGCTGCTAGGAGAGAACCCCTAACAGCTGCCATTGTGGAACATTTTGTCTGTGATTTCGATCAATATGGATTGTGTGGGATCTCAAATATGAATATCCTCTGCGAACTTACTTTTGTAATTCCTCGATTTCCTTGCCTCTGCAGGATCGCCAAAGCTGTTTCATCGACCGTTGAACTAGATAATTCAGTAACGTCGGACCCGGTTGACTTGTTTAACTTTGTGATGTGAGCTTTTGCCAGCATGTGTTTCCCCTTTGAGCTGGTGCCATGTTCCAGTCGATGGCGAAGAACTTGATGACAAACGATACATCTGATTTCAGGGCTGCCAGTCTCCCCAATTCCATAGTTCAAATAACATCGCCATGAAGACGCATGACTAGAGTTATTCCCACCAATAGAACATTTCGAACGTATATTCATTGAAGCCCACGAAGCATCGAAGAGGATTTGCAATGTAAGGTAGCTCAAATCACAAATAAAGACATGTTCATTTTTGGAAGATATCATAACCTCTAGCAATGAGGTATTTAAAGATGTTGAATCCGACATAGTGGTAGGAATTAGAACACTGGGTAATACGACTTGAGAGACTGCTCAAAGTAATGTTATAGTAAAGCAGACTGCGGATTCTTAAATAATAACTCCAGAGCTAGAAGCAAAAAATGACATCTGTGAGACATTGCATGCATATTTGTGAAGATGTATACAATGACATATTGCAAAGACCGACCACGTAAAACACAATTTAGGAACAGCACAATGCACTTCGCTGCTGTGTTGCTTGCTGAGCCTCCACAGAAATCATTGACATTGCGTGGGCGCTCAATTGTAGGAGGCGGATGCGATATGGTCACTAGCATTTTTGCTGATTAAGGCTGCCAGTGGGTTGATTGTGGGTTAGCTGCGTTCCATTGCCCTTAGAGTATCCAAGATGCAAGATCAAAAATCGATGACGCTCCGTTGACGCTTATCTTTGGTCATAGTTAGAATGTTGTCAGAAGTATATTGCCAAGAAAGACGGCCAATTGTAAAATCATGGATTAATGTGATTGCAGTGCCCTATTATTTTCGAAGATGCAAGGCCTGAAATGGTAGACACTCCGGTGAGGATTATTTTTAGCGCATAGTGACGATGTCGTCACACACATTGTCGCCTAGAAAGGCGGCCGATAGTTTGATTGTGGATTAATGTTGTGGCACAGACCCTTGATTATTGAAGATGCAAGGCCTAAAATCAATGACGCTCCGTTGACACTCATATTGAGGACATAGCAGCAGTGTCGTCCGAACCATTTTTGCGTAGAAAGGTGCCCAATAGTACGATTATAGGTTAATATCGCTGTACAGCCCAGGGATTATCCAAGATGCAAAGCCATAAGTCGTTGACGCTCCGTTGAAGCTCATTATTAGAACATAGTAGCATCGTTATCTCAACCATTTTTGCCTAGAAAGGTGGCCGATTGTTCGATCATGAGTCAATGTCGCCACGCAGCCCTTAGAGTTATCCCCAATGCAAGGCCAAAAATCGTTGATGCTCTGTTGACGCTCACAGTAATCACATCCAACCAGCCTTCATACAGTGAATGATTGTACGCAACAAATGGTACATGCATTGATGACATCCAACATTGCGCTTGCAAGTATTCTCATGTCCATCAAGGATCATTGTTACCTCTCAATGTCTGATCATCCTCAATCCACGTTATCTGAGTGAGAGATGACGTGGCCCTATCACATTCCTGTGCCTTTGGCTGGCAATTTACGGCATGTAGATCATTTCACTAGTTTTTGGTAAACATAGCTTGACTTCCTCACCTTTCCTCATCCAGCTCCTTCTTCTCGATTTCCATGACGTACCATAAACAATTTCAAATATCTCAACCAGGTGCAACAGGTCTGTGCAGAGAGTTATGCAGTTACATACATGGATGAATGCAGCATGACGGTCGTCATTCAGACAGATTCGTATTGATCACTGACCGCTCTTTCTAGAACTCGTATGACAACATTCACTCAAATTTTGTTAGTATATTTTGTCCGTAATATAGCTTTGCTTTCTCACTTAAAAGCAATCAGCAAACAGAAATCAAACATGTTGGCCATTATGAAGTCTGATTTGGATTCTAGACGTTTTGCATGGTGCGTTCAATCCTTGCACATGCACAGACGAATCATCATGTCTCACAATTTGGTCACTGAAATCAAGAACAACCTGACATGTAGCAAAATTCGTACTCAAATTGCATTTCACAGATATGTGACATCAAAAATTCAAATCTACCTCTTAATTCCTCCGCTGACTCAGAAGCCGTCACCATGTCTTCGTCTGAATTCGATTTCTATGTGGTGATCAGCTGAGGAGGCTAGATGCAGGGGTGAAAGCTTACAGGTTCAACTGGCTTCGGTATTAGCAAAGGTAACAAATCGGGCCTTGTCGCAGGTGCAAGTCTGGGTATACCCGTGTTCGACTGCGGCTTCCCAGAACCTAGCCTCATATGACTACTTCCTGGTCAGGAAGTCCATTACGGCATTCGCGATATTGCTGGGACAATGTCAAGACACTACATAAGCTCTCGAAACTTTGTCGGTGCAGGGGCCACTGTATCATCATCCGTTTGCGGTTGAACAACTGCTGGAACTCTCAATTCTGATGTGCCGTACTTCTTGTCTGTTTCACGGAGATAGTCGGCTGCATCCTTCCATCCTGGTTGTGTCAATTCGTCAAGCTTCATCTGCTTCTGCCGAAACCTCTCCCTGCGCTCCTCCACCGTTTTGGTGATTGTGCCCATCACCCAGCCCGGTTCATCATCTTCACTCAGCTGGCCCTGCTCTGTGTCTTCATCATCCTCATCTTCCCCATCCTCCCCATCATTGGAACCTGCGATATTGCTCAGACTGTCTCCAATAGCAACGATTATCCCATAAAATGTGTTTTCAGGCACTCTGGTCATCAATCCTGTGTTTTCAGCCGCCTCTGTGTCTTCCTGCTCCTGCCTGATTGCTGCCTCTGCATCGTCTACTCGCTTTCTTGCCCCAGCGGTTTCTCTCTCAACAACAGCCTCAATCCATTTCTCTTTCTCTTCATTGCTTAAGAAGTGCGTTTCAGGTTATTTCTCGGCCACAAGCTTTGTTTTGGGTCGCTAGCTGTGCAATGCCCAAGGGCTCAGACTCTTTCTGCTTCCAAGCCACTCTTGCCTTCATTCGCTTGATGACATCGTTGGGTGGACGACTTTGTCGATTTCCATATTTGCCCGCCAGAAGTGGCAAAGAGTCATTGTTCCGAGCTCTGACTGTTGTTGTTGGCGTTAACTTTGTTGTTGGGCGAGATGTTGGATATTGCAAGTTATGGACAATATGGAGGCAAGCTGCGTCTTTTATGTCAAGGTTGGTATGTTTACTCATCTTGAACAAAGCAAAATCTCCCATCTGACTGTTAATAAATTCAGAATAGTTAAGCTAACCATACCACATAACTTGATTGTTAGCGTCAGTGTCACGCAATAACCAGGGGATTATTTGAGACAAACATCCGCAGACGTCCTTTCCCTCGAACAATATCCTATTAATATCTGACAATCATGCGATTTCAGCTGTCGTATACTGCAATCAATCCCTGTTAACAAATCAACAATATCTGACCGACATGTTGCAAATTGCGGGGCAGTGGGAAACCCCTACAACTTACAGCCATACTCAGCAGGATTCATCTTGAGTATAACAATCATGTTGGCTGCTACTTATTCTAGTCTGACATGAAGCTAACTATATAGTCCTCAGGGCTTCCCACTTCTTTTTGTTATCATCTTCCTCTCCTACTTCACACCAGCAAGTCATTGATACACAACCACCTCAGCCAGGTGAGAGCGGATCTAAATCCAGCCGATTGGTGGGCGCTACATCAACTACAGCAATCATTCGCACACAGCAAGAATGCAGACACCAGTTAGTCCTCCGCGACGCTGCCAATGCAGCCACCAAACATATGACCCATGATGCAAATTTCAAAATTGTCCGTAACACTGGAAGCAGCAAGAATAAGAAGCAGCATGCAGTTAGATGTGAGTATATCCAGATCAAGGCAAATGGCCATCAACTAACCGTACGATGTACAGCAGGTGTCCGTAGTCAGCTACGTGAGCAATTGATCACTGTCTGTAACGTGAACCTTGCATGGTCGAAAAAGGCATTTGTTCGCAAAGTTCGCGAGATAGAACATCATGATGTCATCAGCTCCGGGATTTTCGCAGATGAATTTCCTCATAAGCATCCCGATTAGTGGATGAAACAGACTGTAATCACCTTAGAGGAGGCTACAGAAGAGTACATGGTAGAGGTAATAGCCGAATCCCATTGTTAGAAGCAGCAACTAATTGCTTGTAGGTTTTCAATATATCTGCTACAATGGCAAGGCAAGGAAGTAGGGTACAGCTGGAACAGTCCGACATGTGCCTCACCCTGAATATGGCCAAAAAGGCCATAAAGGGGTTTCCCATGCCGCAATCAAGGAAACGAAATATCTCATCAAGAAACCTCGCGCCGAGGTCTGAGATGAGAAGACACGTGGTGTTGAGTCTCTGGGGTATCGAAAGGTGAAGGCTGCGATAGAAAGACACCCGGCATTGCTTCGTCAAAACCACACGTCTGGATGCCTTCCTTGCCAAAATGGCACTGCAAAGAATCCGCAGATAATGTTAGCAACAGTTCCCACACACTACTACTGTTCCGGGTTAGTGTTAGAACCGGAACCGAACTGTTGCAATGAGTCTTACCACACGAAAACCCGGACGATTGAAATTGGGCCAGTCTTACCACCACAAACCCGGTATTCCAATCTCACCACTTTGGCTCCAATCAAGTAGTTGAGTTCCGATCGTATCGTGACATAATCAATATGTTCAATGTGCATAATTAGCCGCTCTTTCACCTCGCACGTTCAGATTTGTAATCAGACCAATATTCCTTTAGTCGCAATCGAAAACACGCAATTCTCGCCTTTAATGCTGTGTATTTTGAGAGCCACTCAACAACTATTAGTCGGATGACTGATCTGAATGCGGGAGGTAAATGAGCGGCTAATTCTTTACAATCTACGTATTGATCATGTCATGATACGATGACAACTCACATACTGAATTGCAGCCAATGCTGGAGGAACCATAATATGGAACCGCAGTCTGGGTACAACCCAGCCAAAAAACCACGGGTTTATGTCTTGTCCGGGTACCAACCCCGCCAAGACAAAGTGGGTCAGGTTTTTGGCTGGGTCAGGAACCAAAGCGAACTGAGCTGCTTGTCAAAACCCGGACTGCTGGCCGGTAACCTGGACCCATTGCTAACACTATCCGCAGACACACAGGAGACTACTGTTAGCAACAGGTCCAGGTAATCCGCCAGCGGTCTGGGTTTTGACCACCGGTTGGGTTCGGTTCGGGTCCAGACCCGGGCAAAATCCCAACCCGCTTTTTCTTGGCCTGGCTGTCACCCGGACCGGACATAAACATGAGGTTTTTTGGCCGGGGTAAACCCGAACTGCAGGTCCATTATACGGTTCCAGCAACTTGGGTTCCAATTAACAATCTGAGTTCTGATTGTATCGTGACATGATCAATACGTTGATTGTGCAGTTTTGGCCGCTGTTCAACCTCCCGTATTCAGATTTGCCATCCGACCAATATCAGTTGAATCACTGTGGAATGACACGAAATTTTGCGCGATATTCGCGTGGTTTCGATAGCAACTCAACCAATATTGGTTGAATCGCAAATCCAAAAGTGGGTGGTAAAGGGGCGGCTAAAACTGCACAATCTACATATTGATCATATCACCATTCAATCAGAACTCAAATCCTTAATGGGAGGCAATGTTCGTGAGGTTGAAATGCCGGGTTTTTGGTGGTAAAACCGGCCCAATTGCAACGGTCCAGGTTATTGTGTGGTAAAACCCATTGCAACGGTTCGGTTCCGGTTCCAACCCTAACCCGGAACGGTTCTAGCGGGTTGGAACCATTGCTAACACTACAGGAGACGCAAAGGAATTGGTGCTTCTCCACCTGCCCGACGCTGACTGCCGACACCACCTCTGCCTGGCATGCCACCTGTCCCAACCTGTAACAATTCCGGAGCACAACGTCCCCGATTAGTCAATCAGCTCGCCGGGTATGCGTATTCACATACATCTCTTCCCTAGGCGGAATTTTTCAATCGTGATGCATCTGCCCAGGATAGCCATCACGATACAGATTGTGATCCGGATATGCTCACTGATGAAGGAACATCCACTCGTTAGTACACTATCTGTTGTGTGGTAATGCAGCTAACATCCATTTTGAAGACCAGAGCAGCCTATTGAGCAAACCTGCAAGTGATGACGAGCATTGATCGAAAGGCACAGGATATTGGACAACATAATTATTTATCCATAAGTATTATTAAAGAACAACGTAGCGATCAAGATGAAAGTAAATGAAAATGCTAGAAAGGCTGCCAAAACAATGTGACTGATGGACTACGCCAAATCAAATGATTGCATATTGTGGATACACTTGTGGCAAAATGAGTGTCAATGGAGCGTAAACAATTTTAGGTCATGTATGTCTGGTAATTGAAAATTGATTTGGTCGTGGTTATACATGACCAAGGTATTGGCCGCCTCTTTAGGCAAAAATTAGAACGACACACTCCCTGCCTCATCTTGAAAATGAGCATCAATGGAGCGTCAACAATTTCTGGTCATGCATCCTGGGTAATCACACCGCCAATACGTTGCAGTTTGTCATAAAGGAACTTTTGGCCGCCCTTATAGGCAAACCAGATTTCAATACCCTCCCTGCCCCATCTTGAAAATGAGCATCAACAGAGCGTCAACAATTTTTGGTCATGTGTCCTGGGTAATCACACTGCCGATAGGTTGCAGTCAGTCATAAAGGAATTTTTGGCCGCCTTCTTAGGCAAAATAGAATGCAATGTGCTCCCTGCCCGAGGATCAAAAATGAGCGTCAACAGAGCATCCATGATTGTTGGTCGTGTATCTTGGGTAATCTGAACGGCGACAGGTTCCATATAGTCATAAACAGAGTATTGGCTACCTTGATAGGCAAAAGAGAAAGTGAAACGCTCCCTGCCCCATCTTGAAAATCAGCGTCCACGGAGTGTCAACAGTTGGTGGCCTTCCATTATCGTAAATCACTGCGCGATGTGGCCATTATGGTCTATATGCATCGTTTTGACTGTTTTATACAATAACAGGCTCAAGAATACTTAGTGGTAGCTCTGTAAATGAAATATGTTGTTACTGTCCCAGAGGATGTGGCGGGAATATCCTATACATATCTGCCTACAAGGGCTGCCATATCATTGTTTATGGGTGCTTGAGATCAAGCGCCACTCATATTACGGAAGATGCAAGACTAAAAATCATTGATGCTCAGTTGGCGCTCATTGTCAGGATGTGGTAGGGCATGTCAGTCTCTTCATTTTGCTCATTGAAGCGGCCAATACATCGAAAATAAACTGTACCATACCAATGTCAATATTCAACGATCAACAGTAGCATATCTGAATGCGAACATAAATGTGACACCCGAAATGCACAACCGCAGATTGAAACTGACTGTTCTTGCCAAATGGAGTGAAACCCGCAGGTTGAATGTTATGGGTCTGGGTTTGGCCCGCCAAGAGTCAGTGGGTGGGGTTTTCAGACTGGTCTGGAACTGAATCGACCCGTGTGTGCAGACCAAACCCGGACCGCTGGTGGGTTACCTGGACCCATTGGTAATGCTAGATTATCGCAATTTTGCCTCTCCTTTAAAGGCGAAAAGTGTCAATTCGGGGTCTCAGAGGTCAGCTTCCTTGGGTTTGTCCTCACCTGAGACTGGATCGGCATGCAATCAGACGGAATCGGAACGATTGAGCACTGGCCGACACCAACATCATTTCGGGATGTACAGGTGCTCCTTGGATCTTCCAATTCCTACTGGAGATTCATTAGGAAATACGCAAAGGTAATGCTACCGTTAACAGAGCTACTGAGGATGACAGAAATAATATGGATTCGGAAAGCCCCTCGAAAGGCACCCAGGAAGCCCAATAAACCTCTGCAGAAATGGGAATTGCCTCGGGAGGCCGAACTAGCGTTTCTGATGCCTATGAAGGCCTTTACTGATGCTCCGATGCTCCTGCATTTCGATCCAGCAAAGCTGATCATTTTCCAGACCGATGCAAGCGGCCTAGTAAGCGCCAACATCCTTCACCAGTATAACGGATTCGGAACTCTACGACCAGTCAATTTGCGCTCACGAGAATGCTCTGCTGCAGAGAAGCACTAGGACACATACGCTCGGGAACTCCTCCCGATCGTGGAAATGATGTAGCAATGGTGACTCTACCTTGAGCGGGCAAATCACAGGAATCTGATACAATGCAACCACAATAATCTTGAGTATTTCCAAACATCAAAAGTGTTCTGCAGAAGACACGCTAGATGGGCGGAGATTGTTTTTTCATATGACTTCGTCATGGAGGATCTGGCAGGAAACAGGAACCGGGCAGATGGACCCTCTAGATGACCTGATTATGAGATTGGATAAGAGAGACCTACTGCACAACATTTAGCCACTTCAACAGTTGTGGAATCTTACGATGATCTTGTAACAGTTATCAAGACAGGACAGGCTCCCGACACGCTGGCTCCCGACGTGAACAAGAAATTTGTCGATGCCCCAATGGTTGGTTTACCATCACCTGACAGAGAATGGTAGGGCGGAGGGTGAAACGAACTCGTATATGAATTGGGAAGTCAACTCATGAGCCCGGACATATGCAGGGAGGATATATGTACCAGGACCTTTCCGCAGCAAAGTGATAAGTCCTTTTCATCACAATCCCGAATATGGCCACTTTGGAGCCCTTAGAACTACTGAACTCGCAGCTAGAGATTTCTACTGGCCCGCAATTGATGTGACGGTAGGAAAGTACATTGCCGGACGCAATGTATGCCACCAAATCAAGGCACCGTGGCGCGCATGCCACGGAACCAACATGCCACTGCCATCAGCAACAACCGTAGTTTCCGTCTGAAACACCGGGGTGTTCCGGACGGCTCTGACGGCTCTGACGGAACCTTGTACCCTCTGACGGAGAATTACACGCTGCCCGTCGCCCAGGCGACGGGTCGCGTTGCATAGCAGAGCACCTGGGAGCGCCGGCGACAAACCTGGGAGGGTCTGGGAGCACCTCGAATCACAGTAGAGCATTCTGGGAAAAACAACATCTTCTTTGGGAACGCTGCTGGTGCGCCTGGAACTCATAGCTACTACTAATCGT
>Ga0307515_10004761_pt1 | contig 27810 bp, 21 predicted proteins | sample 17_EM_MG_FD_194513 | JGI IMG/M metagenome (GOLD analysis project Ga0307515, IMG submission 194513) | Populus trichocarpa ectomycorrhiza microbial communities from riparian zone in the Pacific Northwest, United States - 17_EM | ecosystem: Host-associated > Plants > Roots > Unclassified | place... | reverse complement strand
AACTAAGTTAATTAAGGGGTCTTTCCTTTAAAGATTATAATAGGTCAAATTAATAGGCTAAGGGTAGAGACTAGATCTGTAATAGACACCTGTATACAGTTATTTAGCGACTTTATAGGAGTCTTCTTTTTAAAGGCGTCTCGTATACTTATTAAGCCTATATAAACACCCAATACGACACTAGATTTGTTTATATTTTAGGTATTCTCTATTTATATATTGTCCCTCCTTTGCACCCTCTTATAGGGATGCATATAAACAATATAATCGCCTAAAATTAGTGCTTATAATTATATAAAGACTCCAATTCCAAGCCGCTCGGCCTTTAGGTATGCGATTATATACCTAGGTAATAAGTTTTCTTTAAACTAACACTATTAGTAAAGGCAATATATTATAAATAGTAACTTTTTATAGTTATAAGTGGCGTTAATTTTTTTAACTTGGTCTAAGCGTAATAGTTATATGCATCCCTACCCTTTTATAAAGGCCATAAAACTATTAAATTTGCTTTAGTTATGCTCTATCAATATATATACTCTCTATTAGTTAGCATAATAAGGACTTAACGCGAGAATTATATTAAAAGGTAGCTAGACACCTATACTTTGCTAAGGGCTTTGGTGTTACTATTTTAACTAAGGATTTAGGCCGCTATCTCTCATAGTTATGCATATAAGGGAATAAGTCCCTATAAGTCCTGCTCGAGTACCCAGTTAGTAAGAAAGTCTTTTTATATCCCTTAAGCTGGCTCTTCGGGTACGATAAAACTGGCCTACAGTCTGTCAGACCTCCAGTGTCCCCCCCGCGTGTGTGCGCGCGAAACACACAGCAATTTCGGTAATCACTAGTCAAGTGCACCATCCAGCGTAGATACTGTGCGCTTGCCAAAAGAGACGTGCACCCGCAAGAAAGGCAAAGTGTTAAATTTTTTAAGCTTAATCATAAGGGTTAAACTTAAAGTTCTCTAGTGTGTGTAGAGCGAAATTGCTGTGTGCGTTGCGCGCGCACACAAGGTGGGGGACACTGGAGGTCTGACAGACTGTATTTAGCACGTGCGCAACCCATTTAATCGTCAATTTGTTTACTTCAAAGCAACACACAGAATGGCTCGATTACGGTCTCGCAAAGCATAAAACGCACTTATACGACAGTATACGCCTTCTCTAGACCTTGCACTATATATTAAACAAGCAAAAACCCCTAGCAAAGCGCTGTTTTTACGCTACAAGCGCTTACGCGCAAACGAGATCTTACACTTACTTAAAAGGAGATTTAAGATATTACTGGCGTTGCACCTTAAATTTAGAGTTAAATACTCTCTTTAAAACAGCTTCGCATACGGTATAACTAGCCTAACGCAGGCCCAGACCCTTATAGGAAACCTAGGTCTCTTAAACACTCCAAAACAGCCGTAATCGCAAATTATTTTAATAATAAACATATCCCTCTTAACGATAAAGGCGCGCCTTAGATTAATGTCATAGACGCTACTAGCGTTAAGCTTCCTTCCTCTATATACTATTAAATAATTTAACAGACGTATAAGAAGGATAAAGGGATTATAAACGCTGTCTATAAAGAAGAGAAGGAGTTAACTTAAACGCAAGCCAAAAATTGTCATAATTTTATTAATATCTAACCCCTGTAATAACTGCATTTAAAGAATTAGGAAGACGTAGCTTTTTATAATAAATTCTACTTTAGAATTAGCCCTTAAATTATAAAGCGTATTAAATAATATAAGGGTTCGGTAAGTCAATATAAAGGATATAATATTTAAAGGAAGAAGGTTATAAGTAAAGATACTAAAGCTAAGGCATAAGAAGAGGACTTAATTAAGCTCTTCTTTTATAATTATTAGCTTTAATTATAAGAAGCTAGTTATATACAAGGTTCTAAATAAGGTTAGGAAAATAACTATAAACGTTTATATTAACTATATTCTCCTAATAATTCTTAACAATTTCTACTTAAAAGGGCTTACTCTTTATTAAAATAAAGACTCTGCTTATAATTTAAGAGCGATTTATTCTTAGGCAAAGAATTACAGTCTCTTAACTATTACGGGGCTAGGAAATTCTCCTAATTTCTTAATTATTAAGTCTTAAGCTTAAGGGTTAAAGAGGAAGTTTTATTTAAGGCGTTATATAACAAAGAAGGCTGCGCTAGCTTAATTTATATATATATATTTAAGGAGGAGCTATATTAAAAGAAGGGTTAAAAGCAGTATAAGTGGTATATAAAGCGGTTATATAAATATAGACGATTAGACGGTTAAATAATAAGATATTAGATCTAATATATATAGTGTTCTAACTCTTAATTTTTAGGGGTTGCGCATATACCAAATGGGCCAGTTTTATTGTACCCAAAGAGGCTGGTAGCTTCCTATAATTATTAGACCATACGCAGAACACCAAAACGCTAGAATCAAAAGTACGCGTATTACCTACATAGATTTAGATATTATATATGCCCTCTAATCGTACTTCTAATAATATAGACTTTATTCCACTAACCCAATATTTAATCCCACCGACTTAAAAGGCCAAAGAACCCCCGCAGCCGTAGCTATTGCCCTCCTTTAAGCCTTTATATATCGCGAATTTTAACAACTATAGCACCCTAAATCTTCCTCTAAACCTCGCTGTTTGCAAAATTCCGTTCTATAGAAACGATAAATATTAGTTACCCTATCTTAAGCGACTTAACTCCAAAAATTAGGTGTATATAGCAATTGTATATGGAAATCGGCAGATTCTATGACCTCAGTTCTCTCATCACGGAGCCTTGACCCCACTGATCCTGTTGGCTAGTTCTTATTGATAACGGTAGGACGAATTGTACCAGTCCAAGGGATAGGGGTCAGTTGCTGCTCGTGTTCGTATTGGTATGCAATTTGTCGTGGCTTCTTACCATTCAATCGATCGTTGAAAGTCGACGGAGGAATGCCGTACGCTATTGCGGCTTGTCTGCTAGATTTAAATTTGCCGGCTTTGAAATCAGCAAGTGCCATTTGCAAGTTCTGCTCATTTTGATCCATATTGAACGGTTGGTTGTGTAGAAAATAGGTGGGCAAGTAGGTGATTTGATTTTGGTAAGATGACCAACTTGAGGGGGTAACCGAGTTCTAGGGGTTCGACCTTTTGTCTATTCCTAGCTTATGAGAAGACTAAGGAATAAGAACTAAGGTTGTATTGGACGCAAATCAAACCACTGGAGCTCCCGCACAGGACACGCATCCAAGGTAAACGTTCCGTTGTGAAGGGTTTTGCGGATGAGTCAAGGGGTTGTCGAAGGCTATTATTGTCCCGCATGTTGTCTTGATAGGCTCTGAATGCGGCGCGTAGAAAGCACTACAACGTGGTAACTTCGCTCTGATTGAGTAGGTGGGGCATCGCGGGCTGCGCGAAGTGGGATGGGTGGGCCAACCGGAAGTGGCAACTTTGGGGTTGCATCGGCATTTGCTCGCTGGTAAGAAATCCTGTCTTGTTAATATGTACAGTCTCTATGTCCATGCATGCATTTCGCAGTCGCCGGCTAGAAGTGTTGAAGGCCGGGTATTTTCATATGTTAGGTATTTACGTGAGTCCGCTATAGGGGATCAGTTATAGTTTGTATGTAGGCCTACGCATTGAATAAATACTAATCTTCTGTCATGCAACAAAAACCTACTGTGAAATGGACCACGAACTCTATTTCGGAAATTATTAGGTCTAGAAGCGACCGAGGCGGCAGTGCTTAGCTGTAACTTTATGATTCAAGCCTAAGGGTTGTTCACGGAAGGCTTGTCAGAGGCAAACCATGACGCCGACGTTTATTTCGGTGGCAAGAAGCGATCTCCAGCTGCGGATGAACTTGCCAGGCTTGCGGCAGATCTTTTAACTGAGATTTGAAAGCAGAACGGCTATCTAGAAGCCACTTACGTCAGTGGAAGAACCCTAAGAAGCACATGGTTGTTTATAACTTCGAAGTAAGCGGTAAGGCGTTGGTCTGGGAGGAAGCTTGGTGCTTCAAGCTTTTCTATCGTGAAGATGCATGCGAAAAATAAGCTATGGGGAAAATTATCGCTCGTATTTGCTGGGCCCCAAAGAATTGCATCGGGGTTCGCTCAATGCGGGATTTTAAAACTCCTGTATCGCTGATCTTCAAAACAAACAAGTCTGCGTCAACTTCGAATAGCATTCTAGAACATGGAGCGCCACGGCTGGAGCGTTTCTAACGCGCGTCGCGGACCGACGGTTGCGTAATTGCGCACTTCCAAGCATGGCTGTGCAATCTCCATTCATATGAAAAACGGTCCAACCAGCTAATCGAAGATGGTTGTCGGTAGCCAATGAGACGTTTCTCTGAGACTCTGTCGTCATAGGGCACTCCGAAATCTCGTGGCAGCTTGAAGAAAACATCCTATTGCTTGGCCGAGAGCGACAAATATGCCCTTGGAGACGGGAGTGACATATAAGGGCCTTCTTGACTCGTATGGAAGGGGGTCATGTGCGATACCTGCAAGCTTATTGCCGTTCTTAGCGGCGGGCGTCCTCCGTGGATGTCAGGTATAAATCTGCACAGTTTTCGGTCTTTACAGGCCAAGGCTGTTGGTATTATCTGGTATTAGTTGCCTCAGTCCCAGGCGTTCCGTCGGATCGTGTCCTTGGGTGGATCCCGTCCCATTCCCTGGGGCGACAAATTGCATAGGCCCAAAAGGCTCACTGGCGAAGCAACCCTGAACCTTTTAGATGTGAGCATGTCGAAGACTGGCACAACTTTTCGTCCACCAGCAATTGCCTTCTCGAACTATGCTAACGGAGGGCAGTTGTTCTAAATCGAGGGGTCGAGCCGTTCAAAGTGGGCTGTAAGCGATACGAATCAGCAACGGCACAGGGTGGTTTTACGGCTGCAGAGAATCAATGCAGGCGCCGCCGATTTCACCAGAGCGCATGACCTATCCCCAGATTTTGGCCCAAAGTGGGTTAGTACAGTGCAGCGCTCGAACTAACAGATGGCTAGCGTCCTTCTGGCGTGAATTGGTCTGGTGGGAAAATAGCGCCATCCACGTCCGGCGCTGCCAGCTTGTTCCGACACCTGCTCGTGTCGTCTATGTCTACCGATGATTGTCCATCGTCATACCCCAAGTTTCGGTGGCAGTTGGAGCTTCCCACGCCCGATCACCTCCGGGAGAATCGCTACGGTTTTCTACGGCTGGCTCCCTGCCACGTCTTGATCGTTCCGATGGCGTTTATCGCCCGCAGAGCTGCAAAACCCGCGGTTGTAAGCAGCCTTGCAGGTGTGGCTGGTTCCGTCGTTTGGAGAGACCCATCTCGCCGGCCTCTCGCAGCGCCGTCCTTTAATTCCACATCCAGGGCCCCAGGGGGGCCATGAAACTCGATCTCGGAAGCCAACGCAGCGTCCGACCCGTCCCATCGCCCGACTATCGCGATTTTTATTGTTGCGACACCCCTACGTTCATGACGCCCTCAGGGACATTGCTGCTTGTTCGCGAACATTAATTATTGCTCACCAATTGGAAGAATGTTAGTCTAGCCGAATTAGAAGGCCTAATGAGTGTCTTACTATGTTTGACGCACGGGTGGAAGTTATTTCATAGTAGAGCCAGCATGGCTGGCCTGAGAGAGAATAAAGAACACTGGATATACTAAAGTAGTAAGCCGAAATGAAAATGATACAGCTCTCGTATGAAAATGGGCCGAGACCTCTGTCGAGCAGGCTTCCCGTCACTACCAGGACGGTTTGGGCGTAGCACGCAGCCACGCAATGCCGACTTCCAGACGAGGCCGGCTGTGAAGATGGCTGGCAGTGCTGGAGAAAGGATCAACAACATGGCGTTGGCGAACTGGTGATGGACGTCGTCAGAGCAGCTCGGGAAGGGCTGAGGGTGAATCTTTGCCCTCCCCAGGAAGCTTTCACAGAGGAATGGCCAGAATGTGCAGGTCGGCAAGACCTCGGTCTGGTCGCATACGACACGGAGAAGATTCGCGAAAAGGACTAGAGTATTTGAGCCAGGAAGCTGCAGGCGGAAATCCCTGCCAGCGAATGCCCAACGGGCCCCATGGTGTAAAGCAGTAAAGTACCGTTTTGTACTCAGATGAAACAGCCAATCCCGAAGCTCTTGATCCTGCATGCCGCAAGAGGCGTCAAAGTGCCCTTGTCCATGCCATGCCGTCAAAAGGCACCTGGTCTAGGACGTTGACTGCTGTGTCATGCAACATCTCATAGGACCTGGTTCGACGGATTACGAGTACCGCCTTGGGGATCTGCTTACAGCGAGCATCATCGCTTAGAGAAGAGCTGCGCAGAGACAGTGCCCATCATTCGTCATTGTTTAGAGCAGCTTTGCGAGTTTTTCCTTTTGGCTCATTTTATTTCGCCGTTGAGAGTCGAAGCGTTGATCCTGGCCTGAGCCCGGTCATCGTTCTCCCCAGCTTTTTGTCCTCCTGCGGCCTGGGGTCCACCAGCCAATCCACTGCGTCGAGGATAGAGCTTTCCATTCACTGTCCTCCGACGCTGTGCCTTCACCAAACTGGCTTGACGGCTTGCAACGAAACGTCCGGAGACTCGCCGACGCCCAACAGGCTGTGAGAAGTCTTGGAGGCGAGCTGGAGCAAAGTACTCGTTTGTCCTCAATCGTTGTCCTCCAGCGTACCCAAGTTGCGGCACCACAATCGCCACGCCTCGATCTCGGTCGCCGCGGGAAGTTGGCCGAACACTTTGACTTTGACGGCCGACTAGTCAAGCATCTTTTGCCCGCCTACGCAGCGCGAGTGGATCGACTTCTTTAGCAGAAGTTTAACTCCGTTCCCAGTGCCTGTCTCCCAGGCAGCTGACTTGGAAGAACGCCGCTTTGTACCCGCCAGCTGCAATCAGCCTCATACCATCCCTCTCAAAGATACTCCTGTATTCAAACGTAAGCCGCTTAGCCTCTACTCAGCAAAGTCGAAGCCCGTCTCCCGTATCGCCCGTGTTTCAGCTCGATTGACTGCGAGAACCCGTTCTGGAGGCCGTAGTTGACCGCCGGTGTTCGGAGGCCACCTGCATCATTGCTGGTCGACTTCGGCACCTCCAGGAACACGCAGCGTCGCAGGAACGCCTGGCAGGTATGTTGACCTCGTATTAGCTGTAAAGCCTCGCTGACTCACCCTCTTGGGCCTGCCAGCGTCCTTGTCCCCGTTATTCTTTGTTTTCATCGCGAAGGCTGAGCTGATAACTTGAAAGTTCCGATTGGCGGTGATAGTGTCCAGAATAACGACAGAATCAGCTCCAAGAGCTTGGAACGACCTCCCAAAGCTTAATTTCCGTGAAAATATCTCTTGGACTCAGTCAAGGTTTCCTTTGAGCTCTGCCAACGCCCAAGGCTGCGATTCAAGGAAAGAGCATAGTAGCAGACGCTGAAAACTCACATGATTCTACAATGGGCCCGTCAACCACTCCGGCGAGCACCAATAGCGCTGGCGGTGCAGGAAATGGTAGCGGTGAGCTTAACAGCATATGCATTTTCCTGCCGAACTCTACTGACATAGCACATCGGACACAGCGCCAGCACAACCCGCAAAGACAGATGGTCCACAAAACACGATGGCCAGTTTCCCACCTCCCAAGACTGATAAGCCAAGACCACATGTATGCGGAACGTGTAGTCGATCCTTCGCGAGGCTGGAACATTTGAAGCGCCATGAAAGGTCTCATACAAAAGAAAAGCCATTCGAGTGCCCGCAATGCACGAGGTGCTTTGCGAGGCGGGACTTGTTACTCCGGCACCAGCAGAAGCTTCATCAACAAGGTGCTGCATCTACCCGGCCTAGAAATGGTCGACGCGAAAGCACGACCGGTTTGCCTCCAAGCGGCACCGGTAGGGTCCGCAAGAACTCCGTAGCAAGCAGCATTACGGGTACATCTGGTGTTTCTGGCACCGCGGGGATGAGGCCACGGGCAAACACAATCAGCCACATCGATGGTACAGCGTTCAATAACTTGCTTGCTTCGGCCAATTCATCCGCGGGAAGAAGTGGTGGGCATTCCGGGCATAGCCACCATTCCAGCTTTTCAGGCCTTTCTGGGGTTGGTGGTTTTGATTATAGGGGCATGTCTACCTCTTTAGGAAATCATGGGAACCAACACGGTTTACCAAAACTTGATACGCATCTTGGGCTCAATCTAGGCGGAGGTCTCCGCACTGCTCCCATTCAAGGATTTGGCGAAAACTTCGATATTGATAAGTACTTTGGATCATCTAGCTCAACCATCAATCCAGCCCAATTGCACTTCGGCTTGGGTGCTCCGGCTTCGCCTTTTCATCCTTTTGGTGGTCAGCTTCCTGGAGCCACGGCAATGGAGGAAGACGACAGCTTCGGCTGGGGTGCTGGGCTGGATAATTCTATGGTGTTCACCGGTGGTAATGACAACGCTGTTGATGGATCCTCACCATCCGCAATCAGCACAGCTAGTCAAAGCGGGTTCAGTGAAGTAATGTTAGATGGTTCGGGGCAACAGACTTCCGCAGCCATGTGGCATAACCAACTAGTAACGCAAGCCGGCATTAACCAAGCTCCATATGCTTTAGACACGATGGCTCCTATTTTCCCAGAGCTGATGCTTAACACCGTGTCCCCAAAGGATCTCCATGAGCAGAATGGCTCCAATGATTTTTACATATCATCTCCGCCACCGGTATCCGCCATGACTCCGACTGCGGGCATTCCTGGAATGCCTAACCAATACTTTCGGCCACCGATGACCTTCAATTCAGACACCACCAGTATCTCATCTTCGTCAATAAATGGCAGTGCACGTCATAGCTCAGTCACCTCTGTCTCTACAGACTCGATAACCGACGCGACTCGGCAGGCTTTGATCATGAATTTGTCTCAAGCATTAGGTTACGGGCACAATCAGCGGAAATACTCGCAACCTCAAGTTAGCTCTCCTTTGTCGGCCTCCAGCACCGGAAAGTCTCAAAATCAAATTGCCTCAGTTCCGAGCACCATTGAGCTCCAGCGTTATGTGAACGCTTACATTCAATATTTCCATCCGCATCTTCCTTTCCTGCACATTCCCACGCTCTCTTTCGATACTCCTGCTTATACTTACCAAATGCGGGCTGCAGGCAGTTTTAACCACGAAGGCCTTGTTGGAGATGGTGGGTGTCTAATTTTGGCAATGGCAGCGATAGGCGCACTTTACGAGTTTGAACACGCCGTCGCTAAAGAGCTTTTCGAAGCTGCTAAAAAGATGATCCTCTACTACCTTGATGAACGCCGTAGGGCAGGTTTGTCAGCTGCTGTGAATGGGCCCAATGCCGCTCACGATTCCATCAACAAACCTCCTTTGTGGCTAGTACAAGCTATGATACTCAATCTTGTTTATGAGCATAACTGTGGGGATAAGCAGGCTGCTGAGGTTACGAGCACTCATTGCACAGCCCTTGTCAGTCTTGCAAAAGCTGCAGGATTGGATAAACCGGAGTCAGACTTGGCCAGCAGGGATCCCTTCTCCCAAACTACGCTCAACAAGTTTGATGGCGATGTTGAAATGGGCGACGATGGCTTGCCTTCGGACCTTTTCCAGAAGAGTTCACATTCGGAACATCTTGATGAGCACTCACAATGGATCCAGTGGAAAAAAGCTGAGGAACGTAGACGGACTTATTTTGCGGTCTTTGCGATGTCTAGCTTGCTCGTTTCTGCCTACGCTCATGCGCCGGAGATTCTCAACTCTGAAATTCGATTGGACCTTCCTTGCGAAGAAGACTTGTGGTCTACAGATAGCGCTCAAGCCTGGGTTGCCATGGGTGGACCTGCAGTTGCTCAGCAAAAGGGATTGTCCTTTAACTCTGCCATGACTTATTTGCTAGAGGCAAGTTTGCGACAGCAATCCGACCAGCGGGTACACAACTCCTGTTCACGGCCTTTCGGGTCTAACACCTCACTCGACGAACCTGTAGAGAGTGATATCAAGCCCAGCACTTTCGGGTGCTATGTGCTGATTAATGCCCTTCACGTATACATCTGGGAGACAAGGCAAAGGCATACCGGACGCCTCTGGAAGACGCAAGAGACAGGGGCGATTCACTCTCAAATAGAACCAGCACTAAAGGCTTGGCAGGCTGCTTGGAGGGCCAACCCAAATCACAGCATCGAACGACCGAGCCCATTTGGACCATTATCCACAGACAGTATTCCTCTACTGGATCTAGCATATGTACATCTCTTCGTGAACCTGGGACGTTCGAAAGAGCTCCTGTGGCAGCGAGATTTTGATGGGATGGCTGGAGAACTCGCCAACGGGGTCGAAATCGTCATTCATGCAGAAGGCTCTCCAGATCGTTCATCAGGCCCAACAGACTCAACCAGGACGTCAAACACATCAACCAGTTCCCCTGGGGCGGTCACTTCTCCCCAGGACATCGACGCTCTGGGCGAAGCGAGCCCCGGTCAGACAGTAAATAGCCTGCAGCCGAACCAGTCCTCGAAACGAGAACGATATCTCCGGAAGGCCGCTTTCTACGCCGCAGACTCATTATCCATGGCTGATAAGCTCGGAGCGACTTATGCTGAATTTACAGCAAGAGAGCTGCCAAATTCGTCCGCAATGTGCACCTTCGACTGCGCCCAGATCCTTGCAGAGTGGGTTGCCACCGTCCAGGATCGCGTGGGCCGGTACCTTGGGGTACTTGGTAAGGATGAGATCGATTATACAGCTGTTCCCGCTATAATGCTTTTGGAAGAAGAAGACATCAAACTACTGCAAAAGATCTCGGACATCCTGAACCATGCAGACCTAAAACTGACGTTCGACATCACGAGCATGGGGTCTTCAGCTGCAATGCCGATCCCGGGCGGTCTTTCGAGCCTCAGCCCTTGTGGCTATGGAACCAAGCTTCTGATGGTGATAGCATACATGCTTGAGAAGGCCGCTGTATGGCCTGGTAAGTCACCAAATTTATTTATTCTTGTGCCCATGCTAATTACGCCATAGTCACCCATGTCATGGCTCGTGCCCTGGAGGCTCACGCTGCGCACATAAACCAACGCGCCGAAGCTTCTGCGGCGGTGTCGTAAAAGTCGTTATCTTCATGCTATCTACACGATGTCGATGTATCATTTACACTCTCCTTGTTGTGGGCTACGTTATATACTATCTTCATGGGTGACTACCTTCACGAGTAACATGAAGTCCGGCTAGCGATTACGCGTTCACAACACTAAAGGAGAAAGATTACCCGCCTGGCCAGGACGAAAATATGGCAATATTGCATCTCGCTAGGCTCTGCTGGGCAATTTGGTCCAATTCAGTAAAACCCTCCCTTCTCAAGGTCCTATTTCGTTTTGTATATTTTCATGTTTCTGAAAAACCCCTCCTACCACCTAACCCTTTGTTATGAGTAAAAAAACCTTCGGGATGCGGGCTCGGTAAATATATTTCCAACATGACGAAAACTTCGAAATACGCCTGAACACAAATAAACAACCACATTCTTTGAATCTCATCTACAGTCCTTGCCCCTTCGGCCTCTGGAGGCATTTTGATATTATTGGTAATGCTTATCACGAATTGAACGCGAGCGCTTTGTAGTACGCTATGCTATGCTTTTCTCACTTCGCTTTAATCGTGGATGTGGTGTTTTCCTATAATATTATCCTCGATGCATTTCCTGCGCGGTGCGGCGGAGAAATGCCGGCGATACTTATGGATTGCAGGATTTTGGGTGCGTTCTGCGTTGATCGCTTACTTTTTCTTTTCTGTAGCTGGCGAACAAATGGGTTTGGTTGGGTCTTTTCACGAGATCGATGTGATTTATGGCTATGTCAGATGTATTTACGAGACAGAACGGGAATTTTGGAAATGGGAACGGAATATGGGATGAATCTTTCCATTTGGGTTGGATCTGGATAGGTCAAAAAGCGCTGATTAGGAATTGAGCTTTGGTGTTCGCTTTCAAGTACCTTGCTGTGAGTTGCAATCTTACCCTTACGAGCCGTGCGACTGCTATGAGTAGGCCGGGTGACCATAGTTGATGGCCCGTTACAATTCGTACGATACTATCACAGTACCCACTATTTCACTAAACTTGACCTCGCAAATGGACCGGGCCTCTGAACCGTTTTCAGGTCATTGATGTCTAATTGTTGTTCTATGCGCTTAAATTGCAGTGCGTTACTATCATCAACTCGGTGCTGCTTTAACCTTGTAAAATGAACAGGAAACGGCTCACACTTTCGTTCAGATCGCAGTGTAGTCAGTATGCTGGCGCTGTTCATGCGCCTGTTTCAAGACCCTCTGCGCTAAATCGTAGTAGATCGTAATACATGACTCGCATTCCGGAATGTCACAGCTCGTCCGTTTACTAGGCGGTCACTGAGAAGCAAATCTTTAGGTCGGTACTCCATTCAATTACAGCACTCCTAAATACGCCAAGCAAGCTAGGGCGGACGCCTTTGAGCACCGTACAGGACCCCTATTGGGTAGGGCACCATTTCTGAATACCCCTGTACACGAGGGTGAAACTAGAGTCCTCATTTATGCAATGACCTTCGCGGCATGGGTCCGGCTAACAAACATAGGATATTCTCTGCAGCACCCTTCAGGGTCCACAGAAAATGCACTAACGCTGAATCTGCAGGGAGGACGGCATAGAAATCTTGGGCTGCGACTACATGTATGACAAAAAAGGTGATGTCGCAGACTCCTCTTGATATTAACATGTTTCCATGAATGCTACCTTAATTTAACAGAAATAGTCGCAGCGCCCTAAGGAAAACGCTGCGGGAACTTCGATTAGTGAAGGTATTAGGAAATGAGAAATCTATTTGTAAGATCTAGCAGAATTGGATTTTCATGCATCTCTAAGAAAGCTGGTTCCCGAACGTCGTCTGCCACGCTCTATGTAGCGTACAGTGGTGTTCACGGCTCGGCTGAGCGCCCGCTCAGTCGCTGAGCCGCACGTGACACATACAACCCCCGTCGACATTCGCGAATGTCCACGGCCAAGCCTACAGCCAAGCCGTGGATATTTTCGAATATCTTACCCCCCCGGCTAATCGAGCCGCTGATGCGCGCGTACTATTAGCCTATTAGGCCAGCCGTGCGCCTATGTATTTACCCTATGCGGTAAGGTTACTTATCCGCTCGCTGAGCGGCCGGTAGGTATACTTTCTCTACCTCTCCTCCCCGGTCTACGTCTGTCACGGGACTCCCGTTCCATGCGCTACGCCGTGCGCGTAGCTGGCGTCATAGGATTCCCTTTTTTGTTTGTTTGTTTATTTGCATTATTCGGCAGATAGTTTATCCGCCCCATTGCCCCTATATAGATTTAGCCGCAGCTGCATTCCTATTGAGCTCTCTAGCAATCCTCTTGAGTCTCCACGACAGCCGTACGTAGCTATCAATTCTTCGAATCTGATGCCTGTTCATCTAGCGTTCGCATGTGATACTTCGTCATCGTGACAACACGTTACAGTAGTATTATATATCTATTCAATCCATTATAGGCCCTAACGTTGCTCTTCTTAAGCTATATTATATAAGACTTAGGTTTTAACCCCTAGCGGTAAACCTTAACGAGGGAGATAACTAAAAGTAAAAGCGTACTAAGGGGCTACAGTTTCTTATTAAATAGTGTGAGGTGACATTATCGATAAGAACTGGGCAATAGGATCAATAGGATCAAGGCTCCGTGATGAAAAATATGAGGTCGTAGAATCTGCAGATTTCCATATACAATTGCTATATACATCCAATTTTTGGAGTTAAGTCACTTAAGATAAGGTAACCAATATTTATCGTTTCTGTAGAACGGAATTTTGCAAACAGCGAGGTTTAGAGGAAGATTTAGGGTGCCACGGTTGTTAAAATTCGCGATATATAAAGGCTCGAAGGAGGGCAACAGCCACGGCTGCGGGGGTTCTTTGGCCTTTCGAGTCGGTGGAATTGAATATTGAGTTGGTGGAACAAAGTCTATACCATTAGAAGTACGATTGGAAGGTATGTACAATATCTAAATCTATATAGGTAATACGCGTACTTTTGGTTCTAATGTTTTGGTGTTCTGCGCACGGTCCAATTACCGTAGGACGCTACCAGCCCAAGGGATAGTAAGTCGGAAGGAGAAATAAAGAAACGCGCTCTACCACGCTGTAGTATCTACAGTTCACTAGAACATAAAGCTCCTATATGTCCTAAGCACCTACAACCTCCTATATCTTAGAATTAATTCAAATACTTATTATTGTGGCTCGCATTAAGCAAAAAGCGCGTCGCGCGGATACAACCTGCTTGTATGCATCTCCGTCAGACTAAACTCTAAATTAGCGGACCGAAGTAGAGACGTGTACTTCCCGGTACCATCCGTGCAATCTAAACATAGAAAAGACCTGAGACTTCCGCATCCCGAGCCCTAACGTTCCCCGTAGTGTTAGAGGCGGACGCGGGCGCGGAATCCTGGCCCAGCTAGCCCTGGCGAACGCGATGAAAAGCCTCAACGGCACTAGAATCGCGGTACTGTAGGGTTTTTGTTTGGCTTTTTTCTTCATTCGGCTGACAAAATGTTCGGCTTTCGCAACAATTGCAGGTCATCTCGGAGGTAGTTGACGCGGGAGTCTGGCTACAATTATAAGTACGCAATCGACAATCTCCTGGTACGTGTTCGATAGGGTAATGCGTACCGACTTTTGTATGCTGAGATGTCGTCCGGGGACAACATCGGATCTATTGATCCCGAGCAAACGCGCTAGTCTTACCTTTTGGCAGGATTTTCTCTATTACTATCTAGTAATAAGGCACTGAAATTAAGATCTTATTGGAATGTGCAACCACCCAAAAGTTCAAAAAAAGAGCTAGACGCCGCCCATTCTATCTATACGTCCGGAAGGTCCAGAAAAACGCACGCGTCAACAGATGCGAAACGCTATGGTCCTGTCTAAAGATAGCTAGCTACCCTAGAAAGGTCGAGCGCTTAGGTTTGAGATATCATACCCATAAGACAATATCACAAAAACCGTTCATATGCCAGAATCTAGATGCCAATATCCATACGCCATCCATAGATAATGTTCAAAAATCGGAATAGCACCTACGAAATAATCTAGTCTTCGAGGTCACTCTCGCTGACCTCTTCTAATTTCTTTCGCTTTTCCTCGTCCATCTCCTTGTAGGTTGCCCAGCTAAGCAGTATGAAAGCACCAATGATCAAACAACCGCCGACAATAGCTGCGGGCGTGAGCGGGGAATAAAGAGGTTCAGGAAGAAGCTGGTCGACGAGAGCAACAATAAAAATGGTTAAGAGAGCTGCGACGGAGGAGAGGACCGGAGAAGTTAGAGAAATAAGGATGAGGAAGGAACCGGAAAAAGCTACGAATATGTTAGTTGCGGGGTCTAGGCAAGACACAGCAGTATTAACTTACTTGCATTAGCAAGAACACTAATGGCCATCATCCATGCCGCTTCTCCTGTCGGCAGTCCGAACTTCTCCAAACCCAAAACATGCAAAATCGGGAGAGGGATCCAAAGAACTAGTAAAGTGAATGATCCAATCAAGCTACCAAAGCAATTGGCAAAGATCATGCCCCGACCTGGGCTGCAGCCATCTGGAGGACAAGCCAGTTTCTTGTATAACACTTCATAGAAACCATAGAGAACACTTCCAACGCCGATAATGAAGTTTCCTAGGGCTCTTTTATTTGCTTCTTCAGGAGGCGAGGCGTTGCCTCCTCCTGCGGCGCCTCCAGATTTATTGCCATGCTTTGCTAGCGATGAATCGCCATAGGCGACGACGAATACGCCGGCGATCGCAACAGCTACAGCAATGATCTTAGATACCCGAACCTTCTCGTGAAGTAGCGGTATGCTAAAAGCGTAGGCGAAGAATGCAGAGCAATTGTAAATTGCTGTCAAATCACTTGCGGTCGTCATATTCACAGCAACGTACCAACTTCCTCCGGCAATTGTAAGAGCGCAAGTAACGAAGGCGGTCATCTTGATCATGTACGGGACCGGCGATCTTTGTGAAGCTCGCACTGATGGGTGGAGAGTGCCATGCTCAACCATTAGAGCAGTGCTTCGAAGAATTTGCACATGTCTCCGCCAAAACGTCTGCCATGGCATGTTCCATTTCTGTATCCTCAATATTAAGAGTTGCGTGGGCCATAGAAGGGTCCAGGAGCCGTGCGTTAGGTATCTAATGTGAAGACGAATATCAGCCTTACAACAAACTGATGGGCCTGATAAGAAGATCATCTGCTTGTGATGATTGGAATTCTAGTTCGAACTGTGCATACTCACAGCATGCAATACGGTTTCTCCCACTCCAACTGGTGTTGGATGTATACAGCCGTCTCAGTTTGCACCGTGAAGCTGACAAGACTTAATGCCAAAAATATAGCCGCATATGTATACCTCTTCCTCGTCTCATATGTTGCCTGTGTAATGGGGTCTCGTTCGTGGAAAGTCGACCGACGGGTTAAAAGAGCTGGCCGGGTTGGCGAGTCGTACCCTGGTGCATCAGCCTTGGATCCTAAAAGTGGTGTCTGCGACCTTCCATCTGTAGGCCGATGATATGAAGGTCGGAGATCGGAAGGCATGTCGTGATCGTTGACTTCTTGGTCGTTCCAGTCCTCGAAACCAAAATCGCTGTCAAATGCCTCCTCCCTTTGAACACGCTGTTCTTGGCCCCACTCGCCGTATTGGGGAACTTCTGAGAACGGCGACGATGTCCCGGAAAGCTGCCGTGATGACGACTGAGATATATAGACAGGGGAGCTTAGAGGTTCTGAAGACGCCGAATCGTCTTGGAATCGGTCTAGAGGTTGTAGAGTGGACTGTAGTGCTGACTTTGTCTTAAGAGATATTGGTTCTTTAGGCATGCAAGCGACTCAGCAGGACAAGGCACAGTGGCAGTAGTGGTGTGGCTGCAGTGCGTGATAAGGCGGTGACAGTGTAGAGTGGTGGCCATCAGAGCAACAAGAACCCCCGTGCCCCGTAGTCGGAGATCCAATGTGTCGGGAGTGACGATGTAGTCTTGGCAATAACTAGCCTGCAGGGTCCACCTCCCTGCACCTATGGGGAAACTCACCCATATCTGCACGAGGCTGTCTCACGAATGAGGAAACCTTCCGGATTGTTCGTATTGCTCACATTGCTCGCATGATTACCTATCAGAATCGTCGACCCATGCAGTTGCTACCTTAATCAGCGGAGATATATTATCTCCGTGGTATACAAAGTTGGTATAAATGGCTCAGTATTTCAGATTTCTCTCAATAACCCATTTAAATACTTTCTTTGGCGTTTCTTCGCTGTGTTTCTCAACAATCCTATTCTTCCTTGTTCTCAAAGTCAACTCGTTATGTCTCGTATCATCCAGAATCCGAAACAACGAATCATTCTTGGTCTGATGACCTTTGGGTAAGCCACGATAACAATATTAAGGCAGGCAACGCAGTCATGTTGATCTTTTTCAAGGCCTGACGAATCCAACGGAGCCCGTGTGACGGATCTAGATGAATTCAAAAAATGCCTCCACTATTTTCAAGCTCAAGGCTACAATGAGATTGATACAGCCCGCATCTACGTTGGAGGCCAGCAGGAAGCTTTTACCAAGGCTGCAGGCTGGAAAGAGCGGGGCCTTACAATTGCGACTAAATGGTATCCACTGAAGCCTGGTGACCATAATGCTGCCACCGTCAAGGAAAACCTTAACAAAAGCTTAACAGAGCTTGGCACAGACTGTGTTGATATTTTCTACTTGCATGCGGCAGATAGAGCTGTTCCGGTAAGTTATTGAACGAGATGTTGATTGGCTGCGGAACATAAAACAGCTTCGCAGCTCCATAAACTTCACCAACTGATTTCGTCTGCAAGATATCCTGCTAATACCGCTCTGCGGGCATTAAAGCTGAGGCAAATCAAAATACAATTTAACGGGCAGAGCTGATTTTTGTAGTTCACGGAAACCCTAGAGGCTGTCAATGAACTCTACAAGGAGGGTAAATTTAAACAGCTTGGCCTCAGTAATTTCTCAGCTTATGAAGTTGCTGAAGTGGTCATTACGTGCAAAGAGCGAGGATGGGTTAGGCCTACGATATACCAAGCAATTTACAATGCCATAAGTATGTCCCTACACAGTGTTTCAATCATTCTCCCTGCTCAGCATTTTTATATTCCTTTTGAGACGATCTTTGTTTCATGTTATCATCATATGATAATCTTCTTTTGATTGCATACCCACCAATTATCGCAACCCTTTACATCCGAGCAATCTGAACATACTACATTCCTCCCAACGCCCTACTAACCAGTCATCTTCTAGCCCGATCTATTGAAATGGAGCTCATCCCTGCTTGCCGACGCTACGGCCTTGACCTCGTCATCTACAATCCAATAGCAGGGGGTCTTTTCTCCGGCAAGATCAAATCGAAAGAGGTCCCGGCCTCTGGCCGTTACAGTGACAAAGACTCCCGCATGGGTGGCATGTACCGTTTCCGGTATTTCAAAGATGCGACATTCGATGCCTTGGCACTCATCGAGCCTGTTGTGGAGAAACATGGTCTAAGCATGGTAGAGGTCGCATTCCGGTGGCTGGTGCACCATTCTGCTCTAAAGATGCAGGAGAAAGGGGGCAATGATGGGATTATTATGGGTGTTAGTAGGTTCGAGCAATTAGAGATGAATCTGGAATTTTGTGAGAGGGGGCCACTGCCACAGGATGTTGTGGATGTTTTGGAGCAGGCGTGGTTGTTAACAAAGGCGACGGCACCGAATTACTGGCACCTTGATTTGTCTTATGCCTATGATACCCAGAAGGAACTATTTGGGACAAATTGAGGAAGAGTGGCAGAGAAAGATCCAAATGCGATGAATGCATGGTTGTAAGGGAGTTAATCGACCAAAGAGTCAGACGATGATCAAAGAATATTCTTGGATGGATAACTTTGACAGATATATACAGCATCCTCGTGTACACTCTATTCCAATCATATTAAGCTCTTATACCCAATCATGCGATAAGATCCATGATATATTATAACAAAAACCCAGCCCCTAACCCCCATTTTTAATTTAAAATTGCCATTTCCTGCGTTACATTGCCGTAGGGTATCTTTAAATAGTCCCTCTGCTACTATCACATCACGACACAGCACCCTCTAAGGGCCTTGAATACCCTTGGCAGCAACTTCTTAACCACCTCCTCAACCTCGTCATTCTGGTCCTGCTGTTGCTGCTGCTGGCCACCATGGTGCTGTTGCTGTCCGTGGTGCTGCTGGCCCCCATGGTACTGCTGCTGGCCACCTTGCTGATAGCCACCCCCACCATGATGTGGCGCAGGTGGCATCTGTGCTGGAACCCCAGTAAGGTTGATATACATGCGACCTTCGTTTTCCTCCGTTGAGTACTGCAAGCCTAGCTCCTGACACACTTGCTCAACGCGTGGCTTTATCTTCTGGACATGGTTCTGGCTATGGTTTCCCTTGCCCACAATGCTTCATGGTACCTCCTGTCAGCGCCTCCTCGGACTTGAGCAAAGAGCCAAAGAGCCAAAGAGCCTTACACGTGGAGATGCGTTTGCCTAGTCTGCTGCGCATACCGAATCCGCTGCTCCAGAATCTCCTCGGCTTCTTCAACAAACTGGCCGTGCAGATCAATAGTATCCGAGTCCACTCTGCCCTCTGCATTGTTCTCCCTAAAAATGTAGTCTGAAGCCTGCTTGTTGTACTTGTCCATTTGCGCGGCATGGCGCTTTCCTTCTTCCGAGAGTTCATGGGCGAGAGCACCATTGCCGGACTCGTAGGCTTGGTGTGCACGGCCGAAACACGAGCTTCGCTTGGCAGCCTCCTGGCGTGCAAGGTCGCGCAGGCGGTCGTATTCAGCCTCAGTGCCGGCCGAGCTGTGGTTGAGGGCTGGAAGGTGTTAGCAGAGATGAAACGGAGGGTTTGAGGGTGACAATGGTCATGTTTGGAAAGGAGGTAGCACCGCGACCGCCCAATTGGGTCATAGGAATTGACATTTTGAGGATATTGGTGGCGGAGGGTTGCGACTGGGATGTTTTGTGGAGAACGATCACCCGCCAAGAGATCTGGACGAGATCCCGACAACAAACACCAAGGTCCTGGCACCCCAGCCCTGTCTTCGGAGGACGGGCCGACTGTACCGTTTCGGAGTTAACTGATGCAAGAAATCCAGAGCTCTTGCATACGAGCATAACTATCATCAAACAACAACCAAATATCCTCAACCATGACACTGCCAAATCAACCTACATCCCTACCCCCAGATTTATCCGCAAAGCTTCCACGTCTGACACCTCGTTCGAAACCAAAGCCTCAGCAGGAGCAATCAGCGCCGCCACCGACAGCCCCTCCACTCCCCGCACCGCCCTCCCTAGAGAACTGGCAGTTCATCCGCCCAAGCCGGCGCATCCTCTCTCCACGCGATCATGAGTTGTTCCTAGCTTCGCCTACCTACTCGCTCCTCCTCTCCTTCGTATTCACCCTCTCCGATTGCGTGCGCGACACGCCAGTCTCTGCCATCGAAGCTTCTGACCTCAACCCTGCCATAATAGCCATCCTACACGTCCTCGACCTCGCCGAAGGCATTCTCCAGAAATGCCCACCCGAAGACACAGGCGGGTCGCGCTTCGGTAACAAAGCCTTCCAAACCTTCGCTGACGGCGTGGGAGACGCACAGGTCGCCTGGCATAAAGAACTCGGCATCACAGACTCTCACGCGGTCGGCGAAATATCAGTATACCTACACAACGCGTTTGGGAATCGCACGCGCATCGACTACGGCTCTGGACATGAGCTCAACTTCTTCCTGTGGCTGCTATGCCTGAACCGGCTGGGGCGCCTTCCGCCTTCCACCTTCCCCGCCGTCGTGCTGCATGTGTTCCCGCGCTACCTGAGGCTCATACGAGCCGTGCAGGCGACATATTACCTTGAACCTGCGGGCTCGCACGGCGTGTGGGGCCTTGACGATTACCAATTCTTGCCATTTCTCTTCGGAGCCTCGCAGCTGCTACACCACCCCTTCATTCGTCCAAAGTCGATACATCAGAACTTGATACTAGAGGAGTATGGCAGGGATTTCATATACTTGGATCAAGTCGCTTTCGTGAACAACGTGAAGAACGTGGAGGGGCTGCGGTGGCACAGTCCTATGCTCGATGACATCAGCGCGGCGAAGAACTGGGAGAAAGTCGAGGGCGGCATGCGGAAGATGTTTGTGGCTGAGGTGCTCGGCAAGTTGCCGGTAATGCAGCATTTCCTGTTCGGTTCGCTCGTGCCAGCTGTAGATGGCATGAGCATGGAGGAGGAGAGCGGGGTCCGGTCGGAAGGGGAAGAGGCAGAAGGGGAAGTTGTGATCATGAAGGATGGTATGAAGCATGTGCATACGCCGAATTCGTGGGGTGACTGTTGCGGAATAAAGGTTCCGAGTAGTATTGGCGCTGCACAAGAGATGAGGAAGCGCATGGGCATGGAGGGGCTAAGAAGAGTACCGTTTGATTGATGAATTAGATTCTTGACCGAAATGCAAATAAAATAGATGTAGTCGTAGTACAAATTGAAGCTAACTAATACTATGAGCGAAGTGGATATCCTCAAAAATGCCTTAGCAATCGGCGCAGAGGCGAAGAGAGACCCCAAGCCCCAACGCCGCCCAATTCCTTCTATCCCACCTCCCTTTATGCCTCGGTTGGCTTTACAACCAACTCCTTCTCAATCGCCTCCCTTAAGTTCTCTGGCTTTGTGGTGCTTGCCCACCTGCCCTTAACCTTGCCGTCCCTCCCAATCAAGAACTTCTCGAAATTCCACTTCACTCTCTTCAAGCCCATTAATCCAGGCCTCTCACTCTTCAGCCACTCCCATAATGGCTCTGCCTTCTCACCATTCACGTCGATCTTGCCGAGCATGGGGAAGCTCACGCCATAATTGATCTGGCAGAACTCCTGGATCTCCTCGTTAGAGCCCGGATCCTGACCACCGAACTGATTGCAGGGGAAGCCGAGGATAATGAAATCTGGGTGGGTCGTCTGGAGGTCTTTGTATAGTTTCTCGAGACTGGTGAACTGTGGCGTGAAGCCACACTTGGACGCGGTGTTAACGATGAGGATCACTTTGTTCTTGAGCGGTGCAAGAGGGTATTCATTGCCCTTTTCTGTGCAGGTAAGGTGTGTTAGAGGTCTGATAACGGTGAAGAGTAACAGATAGCTGGAAAGAACTTACTGTCTTTGGGCTTGAAGTCGAAGAAAGAGGTTGCGGAGGCCATGGTTCTGGTTTGGTATATTGCTGAGGTACCTAAGTAAGATTTATAGTGGCAGAAGCTTGTTGGAATAAGAGGTCGAGCGTGGATACGGATAGCAGTCTGATATAAGAACCTAGCAGGCTGCATGCGAAGCGTGAAGCAGATAATGTCGCGATGTCTAGAGTTCCAAGGTTAAGGTCACTCCGCAAACGTCACCGGCTCAAGCGATGTACCGAAAGATATGAACTCCCACTATATTTATTCTCTACCACCACAACTTTTATAACTTTTATTCAAAGAAAGCTCACTTATAGAACTCTAATATCTTTACAATTTATGTCACACTCTAAATATTATACTCTAGGATGGTGATACAAACTGCAAAAATGCAGTACATTTTCGGTGAGCCCGGATACTTTTTCGTCAGTGCTGAATGGTCTGCAAGTAAGGCAGAGTGGGCGTTTGTTAATGACGTACGCTAGCTGCAGGAAAATAGTAATCTAAACCGGTCTCGCATCACTACACGGCGCTCGATTTGTCACTCTGGGCTCACAGATACATCTAGGCAACTTTTTCAAGTATAAAAATTTTGATTACTAAAATCTACGTAATTGACTACCTTTCAGATAATGCTGAAATACAAAGGCGAGAACGCTATTTCTATGTCTAAACTACAGAGCATAAAACGGCTACTACACAAGAGCGATATACGACAAATAATAAAAACCAGACAATTTGTTGGTATAATGGGCGTCTCGATCCTCATCACGATGGCAAATCTGTGCTGTGGCGATTTCCATATATTGAAGTCCTCAAGCTTCATCTCCGCAAAAACAATCCTTGGTCATTCCAGTCCTTCTGGTCTCTGGCAACGACAGGATATGTCCATGGCAAATCCGGGCGGGATGTGTTCCGGGATAGATGGTAGGTCCTCCCGATGGTAATCAGTGGCCTTGAATCCGGGCTTGAAGAACAAGAGAAAAGGGCATGATGGCAATCATGCGAAACCATAGCAGAAACATTCCTGGCTGATCCATGGCATGGGTACAAACCCTGCAATGTTCAGTACGAATAGGGATCTTTCCAGATTATAGAACCTACTGAAAAGTACTCGGTATTGCATTCATCCGAGTTCATTGAGCCTTGCGGCAATTTTGCTAAGAGCAGCAAGATCCTCATTGGCCTGGAGATGACTGTTTATATCTTGAGGACCTTGTATATTTTCAAGGCGTTGTTGCAACCTCACTCTCCGCTCGGCCCATTCACTCTGCAACTTCTGTTTCTCCTGAGCTAATCGATGCTGGGTAGAAGCAGCTGCAGTGGCAGCTGATGGAGCCTTGGTAGCAGTCACCTTTTGGCGCTTCTTAGTCATGTCCTCAACTGGAGAAGCTAGCTTGCGCTTGTGGGTGCTGTTGTGGCGCTTGGGTCCGGGTTGTGCTGGTTGGACTGGTGGTGGAACCTGCTCAGATGGAGAAGTAGAGCCAGTATAATCGTGTACGCGCTTCATGTGGTCAAAGAGGTTGTAGCGTCTGGGAAACCCATTACCAGGCAGTGACCGCTCACAATCTGCATAAGTGCATAGATGAGGCTTGGAGCCATGTCCATGCATTCCATGTGCTTCTCTTTCATGTCGAAGGAGGCATGCAGTGGAGGAGAATTGAACTCCTACACAAGACTTGACCTTGCACCTAAAGGGTCTTAGGTGGGAATCGACGTATTTGCTAATTAATAAATTAGTTACCCTGGACCTAAAAAGAAATTAAAACATGAGAGCTTACTCATAGTTGCACTTGAGCTTTGTAGGCTTGTGAGTGCATCCAGATTGGCCCTCGTTGGGGCAGTGAAAAAGATTATCTTCTTTTTGCTGCGCCTGATAGAGAGGATGCGTGCGTGCTAACTTTCCCTCGATCTCCTCTAAGGAGTTTTGGGCTGCTGAGCTCTGGCTCGGTGAAAATCCTTCCTCTTCCAAATCATCGTCCTTGATAGAAGGTGCGACTATTAATCCAGCTATAGACTCTTCTTTTTCAACTCTGGTTTAAATGTTAGCGTTATAGTTTAGACGTATTGCGGTACACTAACTTTGAGATGTCTACAAAATGGGTCGATTGCTCAGTAAAATCGCTTCCAGCAATGCTCGCATGTTGAGGATTGCTTATGACACTGCATGTTGGCGACATCATTGAAGCAGACATAAAGCTTCTAAATACTTGTTCGGTATTAGACGTTCTCTGAGAATCATGTTGACCGGCAGAGAGAGGCGTCGACTCGCTCGCAGTATCCAAACTCAACGAAGTGGTGTCAAGTTGGGGCCTGCGGGCACGAGGCTGCCGTTGATTTGAGTTGGCTGGAACTCCAAAATTGCTTCTGGGAGCATCTTGACTCTGATAGACATAAGGTGGGTAGTAGGACTGAGGTATGGTGTCGCGACTCATTTGAGGTGTCTGTCGGAATGGGAGGAAGGTGTTCGCATCCACTGCACGATCAGCGAAGGGCGCAGAAAAAGAAGTGTTCGCATCCACTGCACGAACAGCGAAGGGTGCAGAAAAAGTCTGGGTGTCAGAAGTCCAGCTTTGAGCAACCTCAACCTCACTTGTAGGAGTGAAGAAGCGGGGAAGAGCGGAATTGTCAAATTGGCTGTAGCCCTGGCCAGTAGAGTAGTTAGCGAAGTCAGACATTCCGAAAGGATTGTCCCCAATGTCCGAATCTCCTGTGGCAGGCGGAAGCAGCATCTGGTTCACGTCGGATTGTGAACCATGGAAAGCATTTTGACTATCTGAGCTCAAGGAAGGCGAATACATGCTATTTCCTAGGAATGGTTCAACCATCCGGCTTCTAGATTCTTCAGAACTCCTGGTTTGGTAACCTTCAGTAGCACTTGTAAGTCGCCGGGTAGCGTCTGACTGGCTATTATAGCCACTGTCGCCCGTACTAGACGAGATGGAGACAATATCATCCCTGGGAAGAAACGATTCCGGGAGATGCCCCGTCATGTCTGGAAACTCCTGTTGGGAAACAAAAAAGAGATCCTTCCCGGAGATGGGCGCTCCTTCAACGGACAGATTCCACAATGGTACGGCCAATGGATTGAAGAAAGAAATATTTCCAACTGGAGATTCGTCGGAAGGAAGCTCGCTGAAGGTTGGTGGTTAGTGCCAGAACAACGTAATCAGGATATTTAATAAGACAAAAAAAGAAACAAGACTAAATGCACGACTTCGAATACGGAAAGCAAAGCGCCATCGTTAGTACAGCCAGTAAGCCATGCCAGGGTAAGGGTCTGCATGACACAGTTAGCGGGGCAGAAACCCAATGAGAGCAAATTCAGACGAACCAGGAGCAGAGGTCGAAAAAGTAAGTAGTGTTGCCATACACGGACCTTTCTCGCTTGGCAAACCGCCTTCTACTAACGAGACAGGGGATGCTCAAGTTGTCCTGTTCTTCATTTGTATGAGGCGTTGGTCCTTGGCCTAATCCAGTAACGGAACGGGGATTTTCTCCGATTCATTCCGGGCAAAAAATACAATCACGGATCCGCTTCTGAAATTACGGTCCCATCTACCACTACTCTTCGTGACGTAAAGCTTACGGTATTGATAGCTTCAATAAGCAGGCTACAAGTCAGTCTATACACCAGCAAAGTCTGGTTGGACAGAGTAGGCATACATAAGCCTTAGTGTACGTACTTTGGAGAGTAGACCGTCCAACCAAAATCCTATCTACAACCAGCATTCGACGGCGAGTGCGGCGAGCAATCCTGGACTGAGAATTCCACATCATGGAGATGTAAACCTGGCTCGTGATCCTATGGGAATGATGAAAGGCTTGGTCTATTGGCCTAACCGGAGTAACTCAATGGGAAGGTAACAAGTCCGCAGGGTATCATTGTGAAGCCAGCATATGTCTGTGGCTAAAGACTGGTTCGAAAAATACATATTGTCCTACCCAGTTTACATCCTAGTGTGGCGGACATTCTTCTGACACTGCGCGTGGCACATGGTCTGGTCCTAGAATTATCAGTGGTTGCTGAAGGCCTAATTGTACAGTCATCGGCGTGGAACCATTCCAGGCGGAATTCATACATCGTCCTCATAGAAGCGGTCGTCAGTGTTGCAGGCCGCACAGGCAGGCAAACGGGATTTGAAGCATCTGTGACAGCCATCCTGAATCTAGCTTCCTGATTCGATAAAAAAACCATGCAGGGAGTGAAAAGAAAGGGAAAACGGTATGCCTCCTCGGCAAATTCCTGGGTTGCTGGCATTGGAGCAATCCGCGGTGGGAAACGCCTGGCTGTCCATGGATTGTGGCTTTTGAACTGTATGGCGGCAAAGCAAAAAAACATAGACGAGAAAGAAAGCATTGGTACATGTCAGGCAAACTACATGGTTTTCAAGAAATAAAATAAAAGAGATGGAAAGGTGGAAAATGGACCGTCGGGCAAGTACCTGGTATGGGCTCCTTTGTCGCGGCTCTGATCTTTCATCCTGAGCAGGGGCGCTCTTTGCTTAATTCTCAATCTCAAATCTGCGGGAAATTGCTTGTGTAGTTGTTGTGCTTGTAGGACTGTAGTGAACAATCTTTTAATTTTTGAATTGTAAAGTGTCGAGGGCAGTGGTGGGAGGAAAAGAGAGGGGGAGGGGAGCGGGGAAGGCAACTGAAAAGTAAGTCGAGGGGCCGGTGAAGGCAGTGATGAGTTGTCCAAGGCAAGGTGGGGCCATTTTTCCCAGCTTTCTTCGTCCAAGGCAGATTGGCTGGTCGGGGAAAGCCATGCTCTTTAAACTCGAAGCGTGAGAGGGTGAAGGCGGGACGGCACGGGCGCAGCAACAGGAGGAAGCGCGCCAAAGCTCCCTGGTTGGATATAAGTCCCTCGGTGCCATGCAGCTCACCCGCTGGGCGACCACAGCCAGTTCTGGCAGCTTGGTGAGCGCAGCCTGTGCGTTGCACTGCATCTTTCCAGAAGTGGTGGCCACTACGGGCTAGATGATTGAAGGATTGAAGGAGCTGCGGGTTGAGCAAGCCGCCACGCGCGTACCCTCCAGCCGCTCTGAAGACCCTACTGCGCTAATTTTTGTGCGGGTTTGCGATCGGCCCGTTGTCTTCGAGAGACAGCCCGCTCATTATCTAGATTATTGAGCATTTGGCGCAGTACGATACCATGTATATTCAACAAATATGGCTCAAATTCAAAGCATGTGAGAGATTGATTGACTCAAGTCTGCTGGCCCACCGGCCATTCCCTTCATCTGTCAAGCGTTGCTACTGCTTGGGTCCCTTACCCCAGCCTGCCGCTACGAGATTTAGGCCACCTCTTGTGCCATTTGCTGAGCTCGAGGGAAGCTGCATTTTGACACAGCCGCCTGAACTGCAGCCGCCGTCGAAAGCGTGCTGGAGTCTCACAAAAAGCATTTCAACAATCACAATCCAAGTACGTTGCGCTAAATGACATCGGCGGCTGCGACGTTTGAAGGAATGATGCATTCTAGAGCTGTCCCTACGACGCTGGCAAGGTACTTACCGGTGCTGTTGCCCAAGAATAGCCTTTAGCTCTTATCCAGGGTAGGG
>Ga0307515_10004760_pt1 | contig 27810 bp, 30 predicted proteins | sample 17_EM_MG_FD_194513 | JGI IMG/M metagenome (GOLD analysis project Ga0307515, IMG submission 194513) | Populus trichocarpa ectomycorrhiza microbial communities from riparian zone in the Pacific Northwest, United States - 17_EM | ecosystem: Host-associated > Plants > Roots > Unclassified | place... | reverse complement strand
ATAAAAAGGGCAGTTTTTGTTGGGAGGGTTGTCTCAAGATCAGCTCCCCAAAAACTCGAAAATGTCACTGTGCAGCCCAGATGGACAACTCTGCCCATAACACCCCAAAATATCCTTCAAGCTTAGTACTAAGGACATGCTCTGAAGTCCCAATATCATTACACACAAGTAATCCCATCTGCAATGTGCCTGAGAGTTGAGGCTCAGAGGGGGGATACCAATACCCATTGCACAGCTCTCATAGTGAACAAGGCTAAAACCGACTTTGTTAACCATCAACGAGAGCATTTCATTACCCCTCAACAAGAGCTGGAGTCGTGGGCAACTTTCAGTACACCTTGCGAAGGGAAAGCAGCTGGATTGGTGGCTTTGCCAGCAGGAAAGCGCAGCCAGAAATACCAAATCTCCAGCCAAACTTTGCTAAGCATGTTCAAAATGCAAGTAACTGTGGTGTCTCAATAATGAAAAGCATCATTTTGGGGAATTCAATCACCTGTAAAGAAGAATGGCGGGTAGTGGTGCATAGACATAGGGTGGGTTGCCAGTTCAGAGAGCGAATTTTGGTGGGGCAGTAAGACTTACAGAGTCACATCACATATAATTTACAATTCACTTTGACAAAAAGTTTTATATGCTACTAAAGAAGACTTGATAAAAAGGACAGCCTCTGATGACCATTTTTGGATGTGTGGTGAGGTGGTTGCGCGGGCGGCCCGTATGGGCCGGGAACCGTTACGATGCAGGGGATAATAAGAACGGCAAGCCATGTAACAGCGAAGCAGTCACATAATGCCGGTCGATGATCTCGGGCGAAAGCCCATATCTCCGTCAACGTCAGTTTCGAATAAATCGGTAGTGGGGGTAGCTGGCGTTGTCAAGGTTGTGGGTGTTTGAGTTCGGGTGATTGGGTCAATGAACAAAGGAGATAACGTGATATATTTTGACAAACGCCGGTGCTTAACGTTTCACCACTTGTACGCCCATCCCAATTACAACACCCTCGATATCAACAATCCTGCCGCGCTAGAACACAACTATCAGCAATCAAACCTCGCCCCACTATCAGTTGCATATCAAAGAACATCTTACCCCTTACTTACCTTTCCTGGCTAGCAGCTTGGTTACTGAGCCCAACCAGGTCGGAAACAAGCGAATGGTAAGTTCCAAATGTGCCCTCCAATATGAAGTCTCTATCTTTGATCGCAACTTTTCCTCTGTATTATACGTTTATTAACTTCAATCATATAAAAAGTCAAGCATTTCTTCGTACCGCCGCTACTAATCCTCCTATCATGCCTCTACCGTTCTTGCTGAAACGCGAGTACTCTCGCGAAGAGCAACTAGCAGTATTTCCAGCCGAGAGTAAGCTTCTCTTCTTTTACAATAGCCATCTTTAACCTCGTCTCTAGTCCTTGACCAACTTCACCTTCCGGAGGTGCGTGAACGAGTGCTCGACTCTGTGGTTGAAGATGCTTTGAAGATGTTCAGACAGAAGCACCCTCACGGTGAGCCTTTGGAAGTTTTTGAACACTGCGCTGCGCCTTTTAGAGGGGAAGAAGGTGGTGACAGAATGGAGGAGATAATCAAGGATGCTCTGCAACGAATCTTGCAGCGGGAGAAAGAACAGAAAGAGGGGAAGGGAAATAACCAGCATGACACAGAGAGAGAAAAGCACCTCAAGGATGAGACGGAGGAAAAACACATCCAGGCTATTGTGGCGGCGGTCAGAAGAGGCGAACTTCACAGCCATATACCGATCAGAGGGAATACCAATAACCGTGAGCTTAAGGGAAATAAAATGGCGGCCAAAGATGAGATGGGAAAGCGCTACTGGGAACACAATGACGGATGGTGGAATTGGCCCGGAGAAGTTCGCTGGGAAGGAATGTAGGGGAATGATGTGTTGCGTTTTAGTTGGATCTTGGTCAGGTCAATGAACGATGGTACATTTCAGACCTTGGAACGCATGTATAACCTTGGATGCTGGAATCGGAAACTACCGCTTGAGACACCCTCCCTATACCTCATGTATTGATGATTTTTATGCGATGGCTGACAACGAATCATCGGAGGATAGTTTCCAAGTACCAATCTCCACAGCCAGGATATAACACGGTGTAGAATTTTTAGCAGTAACAATACAATTGTTATGCAAGTATTGTATATTCCTCTGTCCATATGTTCAAATACCCGTCATCTCATCAACAATATCACTAAATCCCATCCACTATCTGCTCGAATATCAATATTCCTCCCATTCCTTGGATCCAACTGTATACTTCGCCCCATTCTTCTCAACCCAGAACGTCTTCTCATATCCTCCGATATAAAATCCCTCATCTTCGGTGTAAACCCTCATGCGCTGTTCTTTGACAGTAGTTTTCTTCTTGGCTCCAGCATGTATATTTCCGGACTTCTTCTTCGAGTCCTGTTTTTCTGCCTCGCGTAGAATCTCACGAACGCTCTCGAGCTGTGTAGCAAGAAGGAATGGCGTGATTTCGATGGCATTTTCAAGAGGAGTTTCTTCGGAGGGCGAGAGGGCGAAGCGGACGACGCAGTTGATGAGTTGCGAGGTGAAATAGTCAATTGGGGGTGAGGGCGAGGATGACATCGCGAGAGGTAGAGGAGATGTCGCGGAGTTGGTGGTGCTGTTGAGATTTGTTCGGTATGTGGTACAGAAGGTTGTAGTAGTGTTTGTCGTTATTGGGCATCCGGGTGATGCCATGTGATATATCAGCTTGAGTCGGACCTTCGTCACCATTCCTACCCTCGCTTGTAAGTCTATCACCTTAACACCGTACCGCAACATATACTGGCTATATTTTGCTTTCATTGTTATCAGCTTATATTACTTGCTGCCTGTACACGGTATTTCCCCCAATTATAATCGCCACGAATTTATGTGATTCTGTTTCATCGCTGACAGTGGCCTAATTTCCATAGAGTAGAAGAATACGAATTGGACGGCCGTACATTGCTATTAAGCGCTATTATTATTTGTGAAGAGTGTGAAATCCCTCATCAGAATATATCAATCACATATAATACTCATACGATGCTTGCCAGACAAAAGCCCGTCAATCATGTATGGTCTCCCAAAGTCTAAATCAAAATGGACGAGGATTCTTAAAGATTTGAGTACACTACCATCAATTGAGCCGTCTGATGCACCACTTCTACCGCCCACAAACTCCTCAATTCCAAGAACCATGCATTGCTACAGTTGCAGAATTTACGTGGAATGTTTGATATGCAGTTTTCTCCGCTGGAACTATAGTATGGTGGACATCCACAAGGTGCTGGAGCGGATAATCAACAACGCACGGATTATCCGGTTTTGGGCGGGGTTTCCATTACCATATCCCGTCATTGCAAGGCTCGTAGAGAATGTTATTATTCGAGCATACGCCAACGTGGTTCTCTTCGACGGCAGAATAACTGTAACACCCGAACAGGATCCATACAACAAAGAAAGGCTGATTCCCGGGCTCTTCTACTGCAGCGGGCCATCTGGCCCCGCAACTAATACAGGAAGCGAGTCGTTTCCGGGTGACCCCCCTTCGATGATCCATTGGATTTCAGGATGCATCAGTGAACGTCTGGCATACGAACGTGAATCGGAAAGGGCGATGGAGGACGGCATACTTGCACAGTTTCAGGCTGAGGAAGAAAACCTTGTCCGGATGTTGGAACGCCCAATCGATATCTACAACCCACATATTCTCCCTGAGTTGACACCCTTGCCTCCTCCCAGTACAGACGAAATGGAGTTTCTGGAAGCCTCGCCAATCGAGACAGCGAGACAGTTAGAGGCGCAAAGTTCTGGTGAAACATTACACCCAAACCAAAATCATACGCGAACGTCTAAAAAACCCCAATTTACACTAGTGGACAAGACAAATTCGGGAATTGATTCACCCCAGCCACTACAGTCCCCACCGGCGGAGCATTTAGTCAACGAAATTCCTCCGGATATTTCTGCCAGCCACGAGCAACTTTCAGCTGAGAGTGGTAATACAGACGCTAATGAGCTGTCCCAAGTATCGACGCAAATACCTGGGTCAAAGGATATCTCCGATTCCAATAGATATATGGCTTCAGATAAAAAAGCGTTGGCTAGGGGTCCTGGTGAAGGAAGTGTTGTAGATTATGGTGACCCCAGGTCCCTGCGCTATCCAAACAGGAAAGATGGTAATGAGATTGTCGAAGGGAACAAGGGAGCCAGTTGGGGAAGCCCCGCGGCAGACGTAGGTAAGAATGATGCTTCAGACATATCTAGGAGTGGGAGCATTGATATTGCTTCGCTAAACACACCTCATGGTCTTGAGGAGAATTCGACAGAAAATGACAAACTACGCCGAATTCTTGGAGATAATCCAAATCATGCCAGCCCCGCAGCCTATGAAAGTTACACACCTCTATCCGGGAAGCAAGCGCCACAGACACTAGAGCTCCAGCAACTAACATCTTTGGAAAGCGAGAGCAGTAAAAATAAACGTCTACAGCCCCAAACGATCCAAAAGGGGGCCCAGGTCGAACCAAGCGACTATACTCCGCTGACAGCGGTTGAGATAGGTCACATTCTTGCACTACGCAGGCCGCATCCAGAAGAGCCTCCAATTCCCCCGCCACTTATCAATATCCGCGACCCACATATAAAGTTTCAGGCGAGGTTAAAGAATCGCCTTGACGCCATATTTATCAAAAATAAATACTGCAGCCACACTATGAAAGTCCTTCAGGGCGATCTGCGTGCAATCTTCCATGGTAATCATCCGGGGATGGGGCCGGATGAAGAGCAAAAAAAGCAACTGCTGCATTTTCTATGGAGAGAGTATAATAAATTTGCTGTGTTGCATGAATCAATGAACCGGAGAACACAGCTGCTCCGTATGTCGTGTGAACTAGAAACGAAGGAATTAGAGAAGGCAGCCTTGACCCACCGTATTCACTTGATTACTTTGGGACGTTTTTATGCAGGACTGCTGGAGCCATGTTACGGATCTATCTATCCTGAAGTCAAGTCGTCGACTCTGCCAGCGTGCTTCAGCGCCGAGACAACAGAGATTATAGCCTCGTTGCGAAGGATTGAAGCAAAGATTGAAATGAAATGCTCATCCATGACAAAGACGAAGCGCATCCGACAATATCAATTACGAAATGCAGATGCTTTAACTAAGTCACTACAAGACCAACTGAAACGTTTGAAGCGTTTTAATTCACCTATGGGCAGTAATGTTGCGCAGACATATGCAGCGGAATTCGAAGTAGTAAAGCAAGAGTTGCGTCAAGCTGTGCAGGAATTCGTCAAGCTCACTAAACAATTAGAGGAGGAGAAGATCGGCGAACTTCAACCAATCATACGAATACTTCCCAATCCTGACGAAGACCAGCTGTTGTTGGAAGTAAGGGAGCTCGCTTTGAGAATTATTAATCAACACTTAGATCCGGTGGCTACTGACAACGAAATAACTAGTATCATATCTTACTGGAAGGCTATATCATCACACAAGTTACTACGTGAGAAGTACCGGGATCTTTCAGATGGTTATAACCAAGCATCTCTGAATAAGCTAGACATGCTAGAGAACGAGCAGCAAGAAGTAAGTTCGAAAGACCCAGGTGAAATGGAAAGCGCCGATCCGATGATAGAAGGTACTACTGGCGAGGAGGGTGAAACAGGGGACGATAAGTATGGAATGGGGGTCGAAAACGATCTCTTCGAGGAACCAGTAGTACCAGGTGTGAAACCGCGAGTCTCTACTCCGGCTGGTGGGAAGCCAATAACCTTCAATGAGAATGCATTGGATGTACCCGAAGAGCAGATCTCAGGCTGTGAGAGTGATGACCTGAGTATCGAAATTACGGACGAGACATCCGAGAAACCGATTCTACCGGGGTCAAAACTTCAGGATACTACTATAAAGAATATGGAAGCAATAGCTATGTCCATGGTCTTCTACGGGAGGGATGACCAAGATGGTACGGAAAGCAAGGACGGGATTTCGGAAGAAGTGACTGTGCCAGGTTCAAAACTTCAGGGCACAACTACAGCTAACGGAGAACCATCATACTTACCCAAGGATTTAATCCCTATGAAGAACTTTATCGGTACACTGGAGAAGCAAATTTCTACTACCGACAGACATGGCATTGATGATAGGGAGCGTTCGGTTGAGACTCAGGATGAACTAACACCGAGCAGGAACAGCCAGGGTACCGATCGAATGCCCGGAGAATGGCCGATAGCGGTTGGCAACCCAGTGGACAATCCAGCCATGGGAAGTAATTTGGTGGGTTTGGTGGGCGAGAGTTTGCCTAAAGGCAACACAAACGTCCTTGACCCAAAAAACGATGCAGAAAATTCAAACAGATGTCAGTGCTCAATTTGCTGATGCTATACCGGGTGGAATGGAATTTCTGGTGTTTGAGTTTCTGGTGTTGAGTTGAACTGTAAGATTTTTGTTATTATTATTTTGGTAGAGGATGGACTCATCCCATTTGTATGACATTCATTTTGTGTTAGAATTAGTGATAGACAGTGTTTCAGTGCAGATAGGCACGATGAAAAATGTGTTTTGACAGGTGTGGTTTGTGAACAACTCAGAATTTTAGAATTTAGATATTGTTTGAATTGTGGTGTATTGTGGTTTGCGCGAGGCCTGTAGATGTTTGCAGCGCTGTCATTAGTTATAAATAATCTGTACTGCGGCGTTTAAAATTGATTTTCTGATGCGCAAGATCCGAGTAGTAACCCTCATAGCTTGTTCTTAAGTTTTGCAACAAACCACCAAACAAATCCAGATCTCGTAAGACGCTCACTCCCCTTCTACCATAATCTTCCTACAGTTCAGCTCCAGCAGTCCCACAATGTGTTCTACACTTTCACACTTACTAGTAACTCACATTCTAGTCGTTATCGTCAATCTGTCGAAATCATCTCCCATCCCCCTGAGACATTAAAATAATGGCATCTCACGCTGACGGCAACAAGCATCCTCTCAAGGCTCGTCTTTCGCGGAGCATCACCATGTCCGCCCTCCGCAACCGCGTCCCAGGCTTCACCAACCTTCCTGAAGACGTCAAACCTCCCGTCCGCTCCAGGAGTACCACGATGTCCACCCTTCGCAACCGCGTTGCGGGTTACTCTACCCTCCCAGACGAGAACTCCCCGCCTGCGGTTCGCACCCCTTCTCCCACGCCGATTAATTTCGACTTGGGGCCGAAGTTCACCGCTAGCAACGTCAGCGCCGAAATGATCAAGGCCACCGAAAGCGAATCTTCTTCGGAGGGAAAATCCAACAGAACCCACGTCGGTCCCCTTGTATTCGAGAGAAAAGTCAAGGACGATGTTGAGAAAGGCATTGGACGTCGTCAAGCTGAGCAGGATCAGATTTTCGCCAAGTGGAGGGAGTCGGCTCGGAAGAATATGACTACAAAGCAGAAGGATCTCGTTGATCAAATGATGAAGGAGTCTAAGGATCCTAGGAAGAAGTAATGGGTTTCCTTCTCTATATTCTCTTTGTGGTGGGGTCATTTCAGGATTTTTGTTTTTCTCTGCATTCAGGTTGTGTTACCTTTGTCCAGTTTCCTGAAATGATTTTGGTACAGACGAGATGGTTTTCTACTTTTACATTTCCTTGCTCCTTTAAGGTTCTGGGGCGATCTGTGAAGTTTCTTCTACAATTACGAATTGTTAGCTTGCTTCTGCATCCTCTTAAACATTGGTGTTACTGGATTTACAAGGCAAACAAAATCAATGTTTTCATTCGAACCATTTCAGTGAGCTCAAGGAGGCAGAGAGAGATCTTTGGTCGACGATAGATTAATGTTTTCTGTGATTCAATCCAATATTGCTCTTTCTTGCCGGGCAGAATATTTGCTCAGCTAACTCTAAGCATTATTGATTAAACATTTTAAAATCTGCTCTTTGGAATGACGCAGCTGAAGTCTCGGAGCACAAGTTTTCGAGACCAAGGCAGCTCCACTCGAGCAAATTGTAGAAGATTTTCTCGATGGAACTATCATTGAATGGCATCACTACTATCATTGTTCCATCGTGAAAGCCAACGAGGTGTTAAAGCCGTCACTACCAGTCGCCGAGTTCCCACAATTGATTTCATTCGCCAACAATCTCGGCATACAAACAGTTCTTAAACCCTTCTTTTCGCACCAAAACTCTTCCCCATCCTTCGTGATCACTTCAAAATCGTCAACATGTCTTGCATCGACTTCTGCGCCGTTTTCCGCACAAGCCGGCCTAGCAAACCACTCCCGCCAGCGCAGCCTGATAATGGCGACCACCGTAAATCCGTCACCTTTCTCACAGCTCGCGAAGAAGTCCTCCCGTCGTCCTACTCTCTTCGTAGACAGTCCGCTTCACTTTCCATCGCCTCTGGGTCCTACCAACGCCCGAGAAGTATGCTCTACGTCCAAGCCGCCTCTCGACGACCTAGTACAACAACCCTCGGTCCGGATGACCTCATGTCCCTCTCTGATATCCTCCTCGAAGGCATCCAGCCGCCAAAAGTCTACAAGCAGCGCCCAGCTAGTATGCAAATATTTGCGTATGAGGAGTACCCGTTTTTGCCTTCTCCGATCGTCCGTGTCCCGACTCAGGAAAGGGTACGCTTTGATGGGTACGACATCAATCAGGGCAGATCCAGCAAATATGGCGATGCCGACGGAGGTGATGATGTGGATCCGTTGTGCACTACGCCGGCCAATCAGATGCAGGAAGTTCGTCCTCGGGGAAGAAGTGTTGGTATTTCCGAGGGAATGGATGGAGACATGCATGATGGTGGCAGCCCAGGCGACACAATTGTTATGCCTAAGACTCATACGGGATTGGGGATTACATTCTAAAGGTTTCTAGATCTATTGAGATCTAGTAAAAGGGCTTGTTTTCAACTACATCGATTGGTTACATTTGCTTTTCGTTTGCTACTTGATGGTTGTACACTTCAACCGTGTTCGTTGGGTTCGTTTTGTCAATTTGCTGTTTTTGTAACGTATATCCAACGACGAGTGGTGACTGTTTTCCAGAGTAATGTTTTTTAGTTTTAGAAAATCATGTACGATAATACGCGGTGAGCTAGAGCTATTGGGCAATGGTTTTCAGCGTTTGAATTACTGTACTGCTTAGCATCTGCTTTTTTTCATGCCCAATCCTACTCAATTAAAGTAGTATAGTTTTTCGATCGACACATGGACAAGTTTGAGGTACGCAGATGTTATTCCAATATTTGCAAATAATATAGTAGGCGACACAGAGTCACACTCGAGACTAGACGACAGACATAATAGCAAGATCAAGTACCACCAGAAGCATCAACAGCAGCATAGATACCAAGAAGCCTGCGGTTAATCAAGCCCTAAAACCGAAATCATGTTTCCGTTGATCACCTTATCCTCAGCAGTTATCAAAACTGCTGTGGTCATATGGCCTACGGATTCGTTAACGCTCAACAGAGCTATTGCTTTCGCATCCACCATAAGTTCGTTCAGCAGTACATATCGCACTCGCACTTCCAAATCAGGCGCGAACGCTCCGTATTACCGGCCAGGAAAATATAGGAATCCAAACGATATCGCCAGTAATAATTTTCCGGGTTTAATAGATCCTCTGATGAACGAATTTGGCTGAGGACGTGTGTCACTGCATGACGGCAGGCGTTTTTATTATCGGCAATGGAGTCGGAGGTGGTGAAGATACAGCTTTCCAGCAAATATAGTCATGAATTGTAAGGGCATCAATCACTATCTTCGCGGAAACCGGCAGAGAGTTTGTGGACCACGACGAGTGAAAGGAAACTAAGTCTTTGGGGTATAGAGACATCTTCGTAGAGGTCGGCTGTTGAATGGTGGTGGTGGTGGTGGTGTAAGGACAACGGATAAAGTGAAGAAGTCTGAGCAATATGGGGGTAAGGTGTTGAAAATACTGATTGCTTGTCTATTTTAAACTATAGGAACAATTGTGTGATCTTATATACGGTATTTAGAGTATGCCTTGTACGCATGTATGCGCACTTAGCTGGCATCTCTAGCTGAGTCTGGAACGACTATTATTATTGTGAGATTATGATCTCTATCAGCTTAGCTGAAGCCCATAAGCCGTACGTCAGGGAAGCGATCCATATATGCAACATAAGGTGTTACTTTGGATGCTTCTTAGACTTGTTGATTGACTTGATTGATTGATCCTCTCTATCTCGAGGGCCAAAGGCCCGTATATGTACAATCTCCCATACGCGTACGCGTATGCTCTATCTGACATGAGATGCATCACCCTGGTCCTGATGCATATCCTCATACAGCCACCATCTTTATACAAGTCTTCATTCTCATACAAGATATCAGATGATGTTGAGACTCTTGATCGAAGTACACGGTGAATCAGCACGATGAAGTGATTTTGTGTGCATGAAACAATGTCCCCAACCCGTCTAACGATTGTATTTATTATTCATATAGAGAATATCATATTCTGTTCACAATTAAGATTTTATTCGTTTTCTCACTAAGTAATTGGGCCCCAACTCTAGAAACAATCCAAGGCAGACGCCTCATTACGCGTTGTGACCCTAGAACCCTGTTGGTGATGGATATCAATGTAACAGACATTCTACCGAACAATTCATGCGGCAGAACGGTTAGGAAATGATCTATACGATGGATTAGGGGCGGGGGTTGGAGTATCTGTCATTGATGACCATTTCTGCATCCTTCTTAAGACTTATTAATTCTGCAGTAAGCATTGCCTATCATATGGACTTCTTACTCGTTACAGTAACGAAATTTTGCTGATATGAATAACTGCGGCAGTGTATGTACATAGATTCCTCAGCAAATGCCCAAGTGTCTCGGCGGCAACTTTACTAGCTCCCCACCTCCCCACCATTCCTGCGATATCACAGAAGTGGCAACTATGGCATCTTTCCCATCTTGCATTGGCTTCAACTTGATGCCTGCTAGCAACAGCCTTCACCGTGGCCTTCACCCTTGTTTCAGCAGGTGTTGGTACATTACCTTCATACATCTCACGTTCTTGCCGCGTAGAGAATCATCTTGCATATCGTTGTTTGCAGATATCCACCGACAACACCGCCTAGCCACCTTTGTTATTGCTAGTTTTACCATCGATATAATCAGTAGCAAACATCATGGCTCTCAGAATGGACGCACATCAGCTCGATAAACTCCTTGTGGACTACTCGGGCAGCAGTCCTGCTGTTGCTCTCGCTCCGTTGACAAGTATGTATTGGTCTCAACCTTATTCTGCCTATTTGGCTGCGAGTCGAGAATATCAAATTTCAGGTCGACCTGACTGTCTTTGGCTTTTTGTTCTATAAGAAAGTTTTTGATTACCATGAAAACTAAACGAAACAGATGCTCGCACGATCCGTGCTCCTACTCAAGAAAAGTTCGAAATCTACAACGATACTTACGGATATTATCGAGATTGTCGCCCTGTTAAGCGTCCTTCCCCAATTTTCGAGATTGATGAGGATCAGAACCCAAATGAACCGGAAGACATTTCAGAATACCTTTTGTTGAAGTATGGCAATAGTCCAGATGGAATCTTTGATCTCGATCACTGCGATCCTGTGAAAGCCCGCTCAAGAGCAACCCCGAGTACTTCTCTAGGTGTCATTACTCGTCTTATGGATACCCCTGACCGTAACTCATTCGGCGACTCATCTTTCCGATCCGACGAGACATGGTATGCAAAAAGCCGACATCACGTAATAGTTGCTAATGTATAATATAGGGACTTGTCCTGGGACGCTCTTGACCAGCGTTACAATGATTCTGTTGGTCGCTCTATAGACATGGGCATGGGCGTTACCCCCCCCAAACTAGCACTGTGCCGACGACGTTTGTCGTTTTGTTCGCGCATTCCGGGTGTCACAGTTCCCAAATCTCTTCTGGACGAGTTTGAAGCCGAGGAAAAACTTGTTAAAGCGTTTAACTGCCGTCACTCACAGATAGTGATTGGCACCCCTATCAAACCACCTCACATGCGTTGCGCATCAGTTGGTTCTTATGAGACCAGTTCCCCATGCGCTAATGACCATCACCAGTACGACCAGGAATGCGACATTATCGACAATAACAAGTCTGGATATGTTACAGAAGCGGTCCTCGATGACGAAAGATGCTGGAAGGAAGGGTCCGATGGCAAATTGTCCAATCTCCAGGAGTGGTCTTTTCCCACCGGAGATGATCCTGTGACTGGAGACAAGTATGATACTACTAATAATATAGCTTTCGTTGAGATTGTTTGAATTCCAGGTTAAGGGAATCCAACGAAGACCTTTAAGGCACCGTTGGGAAAAGTTTGAAGGAAAAAAAGGTTTTTGAGTCCCATGTTTTTTGGATATCAATTTAATACCTTTAAATTTGGAAGTTTTGTATGCCAGGGCCATGGGCTAAAAGAGGGAAACGTTGGTTGGCAATTTTTGGGCTTTATTTAGCATGCAGATCAAAAAAATCGTTCAGCCAGATTTCTGTTGAGTTTCTGTCACAGACGCTTTGGTTGCAATCGCATGCGAGCAATTATGCCCAGGTATGATGCGTGATAGCGATGATTACCCTTGTCATGGGTGTATATGCGTGATACACCACGACGCCCGATGCAAATAAAGATTAAGCGACCCATCATTTCGCCACAATACTACTTCGGTTTTTGAACGCTTAAACCGCAGTACTAAATACCACAATATTTATCCTTCAACCTATCATGAATAGCAGTGCAAATAAACTATCGGGTTTTAATGGTGGGTATCCTTGCTTCATAAAACGACGTTTTGCTTTCCGAATACCATCAATACACCGGGTAGTCTAGGGCATGCATGGGTGATGTTGTGGTCCCCTCGGTGTCATAGTAATAGTCACAGAAAGGCTGAATAATCCCTTGATAATCACGGCTGGCTGTACTGGTGTTGATTCAGGCGTTCTCATATAATTCGGGTGTAATGCAAGATTTGTTGAAATAGTGATTGCTAGAGAAGTTTGTATATTCTCACCTATGAGGGAACTTGTGTGATCTTATATACGACATTCAGAGTATGCCTTGTACGCATGCATACGCGCTAAGCTGGCATCTCCAGCTGAGTCCGGAATGACCATCATTATCATGAGATCATGATCTCCATCAACCCAGCTGAAGCCCATAAGCCATACAAAGGAAGGCGATCCATATATGCAACTGATTTCTGCACACCAAAACGAGTGATAATATTCATGACAGGCCTTCATCTCCCCCAAGATTAGCACTGGTATAAAAATTCCAAGATAATGATGTGGCACGATAGCAAGTTAAAAGAACTGGGTGGCGCTACAATATTGTGGAATATCTGATATTGCTGCGTGGAGACCCTTCATCATTGGGTATATGCCGGGTGGCAAGTAGACCAGAGCTTTTACCATTACAACTGAAGGCCATCGTATGGTTGCCTTCCAAGAGCCTTAATGTAGAGCGTATATACCATCTTCTGATTTACTTAAATAGGTAAGTAGGTAGATTTTGTGCACTATTGAGCACTGTGAGGCGTTCTACTATGCACGATGATTCCACATAGTATTGGAACTTCATATATTATATTTCACAATTGTCCGCCTTCATCCAGGCCTGGTAGAGTTCCAATGAACTTGCTGCGTTCGTTTCCATAAAGCTGTGGAAAGTAATGATATACTAGAAATAACATGCATTGTATTGAGTCCTAGTGATGATCATAGTTCGACGCTCTTCTATCTTTGTAACCCTATCTAATGTTTGTCATATGTGCATGTGACAGTTGCCCTGCGGTGAGTGCCTTCTTTCAAAACTTCTAATCAATGCTTCGTCTACAACCCCCGCCACCCACTCTATTAAACAGTTTTCCGCACTGCCGCGTACACAAAAACTAAATTCCCGTCACCCTAGTCTCCTTCAAGTTTTTTGCTCGTAACCTGCATGCCTCCATTGTAATGCTTCCACTCTTACATTCACACACAGCGGGGAACGAGCATAACGAGCAACATAGTTCTGACGAAGTGGGAGCCACATTCATCGTCGATTTCAAAGGCTCGAACCCACCAGCAGTTCCCAACATTACGCCACCTAGGGTGCGCGTCAGTATTTCACCTGAGGTAGATTCGGTACCCACCGTACGTGGCCGCAAGTCTGACAGGAGAGAGTCAACTGCGTCGCGTGATTCAGAGGAAGACAGTGACGGATCATCCCGAAACGGTAGATCCTCGGATGCTGGTAACAATATGCGGTTCAAGGATGATAAGGATTCCATTGCAGGGGGTAATCAATATACCCAGTTCTTTGGCTCCTCTCCGACCATGGCACAAAATATATTGAGATCGGCGAGTCAAATTTCAACGCTGAACGAAGGGGAGCCAGATGTTCTGCCACCGATTTGTACTGAGGGTAGTCTGGTAAGACAAACAGACCTCACACTTACTACGCCAACTAATAGTTTCCAGCGAATTCCAGAGCTGTCTCGTCCCGCTACTTCAGCCAACTCTATCATCGGTGACAAAGGTATCTACTCGGATAGTCACCCCCAATCTCTGCCGCCAGCATCTGTCTTTGGTTCCAGTAGTCCCGGGGCTCCCTTGGAACTTTCCTTCAGTCTGCCTTCCGACGGTTTTATCAATCCCGAAGCCCCCAATATGATGACATCAAGTCCTCCTCCCTACACTCCGCGAACCCAACGGGTTAGTCTATTAATCAAACACGAGTCTACTGACACCCAGGCATCGTCATCTGCTCTTGCGGAATCGAGCTCTGTCGCAAACTCTACCAAGCGATTACCGTTTAGTCGACCGCAAATCTTGACTCCGCCTCAGCGCCAGGATATCAACGACACTGCTGTTAGGCACCATAAAAAAACTCGGCGACGTTACAGTAACAGAGGCCGAGCATCCGCAACCCCCAAAGAAAAACCTGGAGATCACCACACTGAGCTTCAAGACGATTCGAAGTTTAAGATCGAACGGCTGCTTGGAAAACGTACTCGTCGAGGAGTTCAGGAGTTCTATGTTAAATGGTTGGGATATCCACTCTCGGGAGCTACATGGGAGCCGGAAAACAATCTACGCACAGATCTGGAAGACGGAGACGGCGATGATGAGGCGTGGATGTCATTATTGGATACCTTGCCGAAGAAGAGAAAGAAGGCTTAATATCTTCCTGAGGGGTGGTTAATTGTGCACATACTTATCGGGTCATTAGGGAGTACATAATCGCTGCTCTGAATAGTGAGTAATCTTCTGGATTCGGAATACCTTTGTACATGACTGGATGTGGAGGCTACATTCCACTGAAATAATGGCTCCTGGGTCCTCTTACTTGTACTCTTTTTTCTTGTGATATCCAGGCTTTAAAAATGTAGAACGATGTAAGGATTTATTGAGTTTAGTGGGAAGCAGTTAATACTGCAGTAGGGTGATCCGCGGCATAAAAACGGAACAGGAATCCCGTGCAAAAATCAACCCGCGTTTGTGCCAAGACAGGATTTCCCAGACCCGGCCAATCACGAGATTTCGACTACCTCAGAAATCTCGGGCATTACCGCCGCGTAAGAAGAGTTGCTCCAATTAAGGTTCGGACAAAACGGGCTAATAGAGCTCATGGAGTAGATCATTTGACGTCAAATGAGCGATCCTTCTCAAGAATACCTTCTCCGCAGGAACTCCCAGGAAGCAACTACAGGCAGAGCTGATGTGCTTATGGGAAACTGGCTTGTCGATTGGTGCTGCGTTGTGCCAGGTACTTCCGTTGGTAACGTAAGACTCTCCGGAATGGTTGTGCGGAAGTCTTATTTTACTGCGATAGCACTAGATGAGAACGGTGTCTTATTCATTATAGTAAAAAAAATGGGGTTGTGGCACATCTGCCTATTGTTTGATGCTTCTGATAATCGTGTAGAAGGATCAGGTTCAAAGCCGGAATGTATCTTATGAGACTCGAGGCCTGTTGTGTTGATGAATTTTCTATGTATAAGCTACTCTTTGCGTAACACAAATTCAAGTTCCTCTGAATGTTCTGATTCAAAGCATCCCCAAGATCATAATCCTCGCTTGCAAGTAGGATCCCTTCATCTTTTGCTCATTATCACAACTTCCATCTACTAGCAATGACATTCAGGAGTTGTCCGTGGCGGAGTCATCTTTGGTTTCGCAGAACTGCAGGATGAAGCTGACAACTGGATCTAAGTAGTCGGTTTAATCAGTCTCACTGTCGTACAGTCTCGGAACCTGCATGACAAGCGCCGCAACAGGGATGTACGCCCAGCAGTAGGCGGCATAGCGAGCACAGTTTATCAAATCCTCGACATTATAATGGTTACTATTTCCGCCAGTCAATACTGCATCGCAAGAGACCAGGGTTCAATTCCCTGCTAGGGAGTACTCCTTTTCGTTTGCTGTCGTAGGAGTCTGGGCTCGAGATGTTTTTTGTTGTTGTGGGATTCGAGTACTCACCGAGTTCTGCGGCCTGGAGACATGTTCTGAGAGTAGGCTGTAGGGATATGCAAAGTCAGCTGTTTTCGCGAATTAATTAACAGTATTTCGATTGCTGAACGGTAGTAAGTTGTTGATTTCCAGTCAGAGAGGATGATATTTAAAGCGAGTAGGCTTGTGGCTGCGTCCCGACGTTATTCCATTATACGTATATAGATACGGGGTGTCATCATATGCAGTGACCACGAAGCATTCTCATTGGTTGACTGGTGGTACGTACCTGATTGCACTGGGTATCACTCTCCAAGTCCACAATTGCCCTCCAAATAAAAGGCGACAAACGTCTTGGCGAAAGAGAAACAGCGTGATAAGTCGACAACAACGATAGCAATTGAAAAACCGACGGCAGCAATTGATTCTGGAAGTCGAATTGACCATGGCGCAAGCGTCCCAGCACCGGCGAGACCACAGGAGGAGGGTGCTCACAAGGATCCACCCAATTGAGTGGTTTTCAGGCGAAGTCTTGGCCAAAACACAATTGACCCAATGCGTCAACAAACGAGCAAGCGACGACGGGGACTACCTAAGAAAAGAGGCTTGCCTCGCAGGAACAATGAGCTAACCCAGAGTGAGCGAGAGGAGCAACCTGGACACGGGAGTTGGGGGAGATAGGAGGAGCAACACTCCTATGGACGTAGTGATGGAGATGACGACAGTGGCGACACCCACCTCCGCAGGGGCAACCATATTTGAGCCGATGGAGTGAAACGAGAAGGGAAACAGGCGAAGGAGGAGCGAGGCCCCAGCAACAGCCTTGGCCCCTAGCGATTGGGGGAGCCGCATGGAGACAACAATGCAACAGCAGGCACAGGAGGTAATGCAGGTGCACCGAGCTGTTGGACACCTAACACACTTGTTGCAAGTGCAGGCAGCCCACGAAGAGGCACAGTGGATCGGAATGAGGACGTAGATGCAAGAGCGAGCGCAGAAGTGGGATGCCTGCCACAAGGACAACAAGCTGTGGGTGGCGGGCATCACCAATATGATTGTGAAGGTAATGCAAGGAGTAGCACCAGGCCAGGAAGCGAGAGAGAAAGAAAGAGACAAGACTGCGGGGATGGACGGCAGGGGGCTAAAGGCCTTGCAACATGCTGATACAACAGAGGAAGGAGGACCAGGGAAGCGTGAACAGCTGCAGCAGCAACCGAAGCCCGGACTGCCGCTCATATTGCAGCGAAAATTGCAGCACCAAACGAAGCCGAAGTCAGCACCCACATCTGCAACACGGTGGGAGACAGTCCCACCCCGAACTCAGAGTCAGAGGGGACACATCAGCCCAGGCGGGTCGAGCATGGCAGAGAGATGAAAGATTGTAAACAGGGGCAAGAGTGTACTGCTCCCGGGCCCGGCTCCAACTTCCGGCTCAAGTATGGCAGATAGACCCCAGATATTGAAGAGGGACGAAAGCATACCCCTACCCCGAAAGATGGATGAGGAAATCGCATCAGCAGTCAACAGAGCACTGTTCCAGCCCCAGGCCCCAGCACATGTCCGGATTATGAACGCAAGAAGGAATGAGAAGGCCACAATGACCGCAATCACGCACCAAAACGCAACTGCAGAGATGGCTCTCCTGTACCGAGATATCATTATGAAGGCAGCCAGATCTGTGGACAAGGGGATCATCGATGTGGAAGGAAAGGAATCTTGGTAAAGACTGAAAATCCACACCGTCCCACTAGTGAGACACATGGGCAAGGGCACCAAATGGACTACAAATCATGAGGGAGGAGATTCGGGGAGTGAACGAGGGAGTGGCAATTCCGGCTCAAGTGAGATGGCTATCGAACCTCTCAATCATCAGGGAGAGAGAGCAGAGAGGTGAAATCAAGGCATCATCAGTGGTCTTCATTTTGACGGGGAAGAAGGTGGCACAGAGGCTAGTGAACAAAGGTGAAATTGCTGCAGGAGTTCTATACCAACTGGAACCATACACGAATGCGGGCACCGACAGCCTCTGCAAGTTCCGCTGTGGATGGGGCCACATCAGGAGCAAGTGCAGCCACCATCAACAGAAGTGCGGATACTGCGCTGGAACACACCAATTGAGCGAGCACAGGTGCAACGTCGTCCGGTGCGCATCGAAACAAGGGGCAGTATACAGCCTCATGCAAGAAAGATGCCTGAACTGCAAAGGGAACCATAATGCACTCAGCGGAAACTGTGCGAAGAAGATCAAGGCCATCACAATGGCGTGACAGAGCAGGAAAGTGCAACCGATTGGACAAGAGACGAGGGAGGCAATGGGGGCCAATAGAGTAGGGCCCGCCACCAGGCAGGCTGGCAATACAAGAAATGAAGAACGGGAGCCGATGGCCTACGAAGAGGAAGGTGATATCGGGGAGATGGAGCTGGAGGGGGCGGACGTGGAGGAAGACATGATCATCAGTGAGAGCACCGCAGAGATTGAAATGGGAGCTGCCGCTTCCAATGATTAGAGGAATCCAGCACAATTGAGCTGGGTCTTATGCACGGAGCATGGCAGCACTGGAGACAGGAGTGGATCTAAAGGCGGATTTAGTACATTTGCAGGGGCCGCCAGCGGAAAAAGGAAGAATCGGAATCAGTCACCCGGCATACGAAATGAGAAAACGAAAGAGAGTTTGGATAGTAGTGCGCATGGGCTGTGGCGTGGCAACTTCTGAATGAACAGACCTAAAACAGGGCACGAACAACGATGTCTTGGGTACCGATGAGAAAAGAAGCGGAGAAAAGATGACGAGGATTGGCAATGTTTACGATCGAAGAGATGTACAGACTGGAGAGAGACAGGCGAGGAAGCTGAACTGGCAGAGAGCAATCCGACAGGGAGGAGGCACAATGATTGGGGCCGACATCAATGCACACAGCCGAATGTGGGACCCGAGATGCGGGGAGCAACGCGATGTGACTTTTTGGGAAAACATTATAGACGAGTACGGGCTGGAGATTGGAAATGACGACCGGCCCACTCACCACTGGGCGAGAAACAGTGAAGAAACCGAATGGACCATAGACCTGACCCTAGCAACCTGAACAATTACGCGATGGACCATACTGGATGGGAGCCACGTTGCAGGCTCCGATCACGAGGTGATCGTGTGAGAGTTTAACATCAACACACAGGAGGAGGCAGACCATGTGCAAGTCATGGGATGGAATCTGGCCGCCATGTCACAAGAGGACCAAGAAGCAGCGGAGAAACTGTGGAAGGAGCTGGAGAGAGAAAGAGCCCAGCTAGGTGAGGAATGCATGGGTGATGATGTAGAGCGAAAGGCCGAATGGTGTCAATCAACACTGAGCAAAGTTCTAGATGCCAAAGCGAAGAAAATAAGAATCTGCGCTTGATTGAAGAGGTGGTGGAATGGCCAGATCAAAGAGAGGAGAAGCCCACTGGAGAGTGAAAAGAAAAGGGGATGGAGGTCAGAGGCAGCAGCACACGCGAAAGCAGAACTGCAGAAGTCAATTCGCCAGTCCAAGAGCTGGATGAGGGATAACTACCTGCAAAACCATAGGGGTGGCAAGGCCTGGAGGGCAGCGAAGTTCACCAACCCTCGAGCGGACGCCACCGTGGAAGCACTGACTAACAGAGTGGAGACAGAAGCAAATCCCATCGCCGAAGAGGAGGACATCCTCAGGGGAGAGTGTTTCCTACTGAATGATGGGGACCAGTACTACGAACTACCTCCAGCAGCCCAGGCCCATGAACGCATAAGTGAGCAGTCAGTCGAACGAGCTCGGTTTATGCGGTCGGGGCGGAATGGCCCAGGCTCAGACAAGCTGTCGTTCGGAGCGATATGGCTACTCTGGAAGTGGAACAGAATGAGAATTGAAGGACAAATGAAGGCAGCGGTCCAAACGGGTCATCACCCAGCCGTGTCGAAACGCGCCTGCGGGATGGTGGTTCAAAAACCAGGAAACGAGGATTTTATGATGGTGAAGTCTTACCGAACGATCTCTCTGCTCAGTTGCATGGGGAAAGTTGTTGAGAAAGTAGTCGCAGAGCTGCTATCTGACGAGGCTGGGAGAGGAGCACTGCTAACCAACGGCCAATTTCGTAGCAGAAAGAAACGGTCGACAATCAATGTTGCAGCCATCAGGGTCGAGATAGCGCATGCCGTGTGGAAGGAGGAGAACATCACAGGTGTCCTGCAAATCGTCATCAAGGCAGCATTCCCAAGGGTAGCGAGAGGAAGGCTGATCCATGGAATGAAGGTCTGGAAGATAGATGGAGATCTCATACGGTGGACCGAAAGCTTTCTCTCTGAGAGGACGGTGGAGATTGTAATCCAACGCATTTTATTACAGAGTGACCCCATGGAGACAGGTGTCCCGGAAGTGTCACCCTTATCGCCGATTCTCCTTGCAATACACACCACTGGACTGATAAAGCGGGTGGAAGAGAGAGTCCAAGCCGAAGGCCTCTCCTTTCTGGATGACCTTGGATGGGTGGCAATCGGGAGGGACGTGAACCAGGTGGTCGAAAAACCTGAAGCCTGCGCAGCAGAGAGCATCGAGTGGGCCAGCAGACGAGATCTCCAGTTCGACACTGCAATCACTGAGGCTGTACTTTTCACACCCAGCAAAGGCCACAAGAAGCACCTCCATGCGAAACTCACAGCCATAATCAAGTCAAGAAACGGTTTTGTCCGGTTCCACAAGGAGGTGACGCGATGGCTGTGAATCAGGATGGACGCCCACCTAACATTCAAGGAGGATCACAACCGATGCATGAAGAATGCCAGGGTAGCGGAAGGCCGATTGAGCGCAGTCTCGATGATGCATGGAATCGTCCCATAATGGGTATGTGCTGTCCAGATAGCCTGCGTTGAAGCTGTCACGCTGTATGGAACAGAACTCTGGTGGGATCCGCGAGAGATCGGCAGACGAGGGGATCATCAGCTCCTGCTCAATCGGCAAGCTAGATCAACCCTGGGAGCCCTCCCCACAATGCCAATGGGAGCACTTATGAGAGAGTCAGGGCCCACAGCTGCGCCAGTAGCCCTGGACGCCAGGCAGCAACGATTCATAGCGAGGCTCGCAAGCGCATGCGAATGCTCAAAACTCCAGGTGGCGCATGAGCACCCCACCTCTGGCGGACAGATATGCAGATTTATCTTGAAGTAGCACAAGCGACGCCGGGATGCGGAGACCATGCGCTGGCCAAACCCTGACGAAGAGCCGGCTGGTCGGACGATTATACATCACAAAGACACAGCGGCTAAGAGAGAGGCGATCCACTGGACTGGAGATAGAGAGGCTGTGGTAGGTGCAGGGGTGGGGATGTGGCGGACGGACAGGTCGCAATCTGGCAATGGCAGAGGGGGAGCCACCGCAGTGTGCAAGCACAGAGACCGGTGGAAAGCCTTCCGCAGCCACCTAGGCACCGAACGAATTGAGGTCTATGATGCAGATCTGTGGGGAATCGGACTCGCACACCGGGAGTCACTGAGGAAGTGGGACACACAGCAGACACTGGGAGTGACAAATGTAGCCGTCTTCAGCGACTCGCAAGTGGCCATTTGACGAATGGAGCACCTGTCACTGGGGTCAGGGCAGCCTCTGGCCACGTGGATGAACTGGAGTGCGAGGACTCTTCGCAAAGCCGCCATAGTGACAGGAATCCACTTGGTTCTAGGACCCACCGGCATCCCCGGAAATTAGAGAGGAGATCACCAAGCGAATCTGGTGAGAGAAGGCCGCAGATCAGGCACAGCACGAGAGAAAGTATACACCTCGGTGGAGAACAGGACAAGAGAAATCCCAGAAGCAAAGACGGTGGCAATGGCTCAATGGGAAGCCGACAAATGCAGCAAGCATTATGGCTACAGACTAAAAGGCAAAGCTGGGAGCAAGAGACCCATCCCCAGGAATATAGCGAAATGACTGGCAGCCAGGTTCAACCAACTGAAATCCGGACACATGCCAGTGGGACCATACCAACCATGGTTCGGACACCGAGATGACCACAAATGATGGTGGTGCGGGGGCGGACGCAGGATGGTAGCCCAGACGCGGGAGTATCCCTTCTGCCACTGCAGCCGATGGAGAGCCCAGCAGGAGACGCTCTTGAAAGTGGTGGGGAAAGCTACTGGATTGAGAGCCGGCAGATGCCGACAGGTGCAAGACCCTGAGCTGCTCTGAATGGAGAAGTCTGATGAGGCGGTGATGGACTTCCTGATAGCTACTGATATCGGGAAGTTCCCGGCCAAATGTGTGGAGGAGGAGGAGGAGCAGGAGCCAGCAGGCTTTCCCAGATTTCATCATATTTCCGTTGAAGTTTATATAGATCATCAGATGATTTGCTTTCAATTGTCAGAAGGGGACGACGGGTAGTAGGAGCAGAGCTCCGTTATCTAACCGGCCAGCCCAGAGGCGGAGGGGAGTAAGGGGCTGTCATACTCCAAATGTAGTAAATACAGTATGATTAAAACAAAACAAAAATTGCCCTCCAAATTAAGCCCACATGTTTTGGTCTGATCACAAAGTGTTCTATACATGAAATGTGCATCACTATCCATACAGTCACCTCCTTGTCTCCAATCTATGACACTTCAAATATTTGTAGTGTTGCTTTAGATTTAGCTGAAAACAATACTTAAAATTGATAGTTTTGCACAAGAAAACAATGAATATTGGAGATATTATAAATTGGAGACATGGAGGTGAAAATAGGTATAATTATGCACATTTCATATATAGAACACTTTGTAATCAGACCAAAACTCTTGAACTCAATTGGGAGGGAAATTGTGGATTTCGCGATTTTTGGTGCCTCACCTTAGGGGTTGCCTGCTCAGCCTTGCTCTTCCCATGCTTGGCCTTGCTACCCTTGCTCAGCCTGCTACCCTTGCTCAGCCTACAGCACTCCTCAGCCTGACAGCACTTCTTCAGCCTTCCTACACTTGCTCTGTGCAGAGTGCATAATTGGTGCATGTCACCTGGGTAACTGCATTTGAATATATATATTGGTAAGCTCCAACAAATAAACATTGCATACCTCACACCTTATAACTTTATAATGTAGTCGTAGTATATAATCCAAGTTTCAGTATCTACCTAGATTTATTAATCACCCCAATGATGATCAGATCTATCCAAATAAACTGTCTATTCAACTTCCTATTAAAATTACTGAAGTATATGTTAACAATCATATGATCATCTATTAATATATATAGGTATACATGAATATATCTGCATTTATAAATAGTAATGTTGGAGCACCTGTCCTTACTAGCAATGAGTACTTGAGTCTATAAATATAACTGTATTATCTTTCAGTTAGTTTCAACATAATTTCATTCAGGTAATATAAAAATTCATTCAAAAGATACAAATATTATAGTCAAATATCATTTCAACAGAATGATAGCAATTAAGTCATAAAAATATAAATATCATTGACTATTAATTCTTATAATGTATAGTATATGATTGTTGTAGATTAACCAGATATTAGAATATATAATTATATTCACTAGGCTTTGGGACATACCTTGAGGTATTGGATACCATAGCGTGGAACGCCATTCCTGAAGTATCATTTGTGACAAGCTATCGGTAACTAGGTGGCACAATTGACTCGATCCATCATTGCATCACCAAATCACAATAGTTAATAAATTCAACATACAGAAATTGACAATATAATGGACCAACTATACATCTTTTCGAAGTGGCAGTTAAGTAATTGATTTACACAGTAATAGAAACCTTTTAACATGAATGTAATGGCAAGGTCTAATCAGATTGGTTGAATGGGGCACATGACCAAGACAGGATAAGCATGTAGTGTAATGAGCAGGGTTGGACGTAGGTGATATTGGTAACAGTAATGCGATGTCGGAATCGGAACAAGATGCTTCGAGGTTTGTATCGAGGGACTCAGGACAGGGCAAGAATCAAGGCTGGGTGAAAGTTGTGCTTGCTTTGCCTATACAAGAGAACGAGTAAAGAGAGAAGAAAACGAATTCCTCCAACGCCAAACAACCTCTCGTAATATACACTTCGTCTGCCACCCTCGAATCATACCCCATGCCCCTACATACCATCCGAATAACCGACAATGATCTTACACACCACCAACACAACTCTGATCAATCCAATCACGCTATAACGTCCGATGTTTCAACCCCTCAGACCACTTCCTTATCATATCAAATTATACCGCCACCATCTTCTAACACTCCTATTTCATCCCCACATCCGCCCACCTCTCCATCTTTCCGTAATACTGAATCCTTCCATCCGCCCGATACTTTTCCTCAGTACCTATCAATCTGTCACCTGCAGCTTGGGCCGTGACATGTAGTATATAATTCTCAACAATGTTGTGGCACTTAGATTTTGATATATTATCCGACCACGTATGTCTTGGTATATACTTGCATTGTGTTGTAAACAACTATACTATGATACCATATATCTACCATCAAAGGTAGATATATATGCTATTACTTCCATTAGCAACAACCCTAGTTTGCGTCTGAAACACTCAGGTGTTCTGGATGGCTCTGACTGCTCTGACGGAACCTCATACCCTCTGACAGAGAATTACACGCTTCAAATCACCCAGGCGATGGGTTGCGTTGCCTACTTACCTCTATTTCATTGCACCTTGTATACGGACCATCAGAATGACATGTGTGTTACACTCTTCGCAGGGGCTGCAGTTATGCTGTAGCCTTTTACAAAATGCCTGGCGATGTTTATGCCGTTCTTTGGCCAATAGCCACATTTCACCTCTCCACTATTGCTATATATCGCATGCCACACTCGCCCCATCTATGTTTAGCTTTGAGATTTCGTCGCATATTGCAATACAGTCTTCAATTCGGATACATCGCTTGCCGTTGCATTGGCTTTGCCATTATCGTATTTTAGAGGTCTGTAATATACAGTCTAATCTTCACACGGTCTAGTACTATGCCCTTGGTCCTCCACATGATATGTTGATCCATCATCGGCTTGCGATGCTTATTCCTCCTCATCCGCATCCGCATCATCGCCATGCTCCCACTCATACCAGTCGACATCACTGGTTCCCAGGTCGAACAAACGATGCCCTCAGTCCCCCACTGAGTCATAATAAGACGTATATATCGGATGAACAACTGCGCGCAATGGAGCTCTGCATTTACCATGGTAATCAGGTTCAAGTTGAGGGTTTAGATGGTGAATGCATATCTCAGATGTGACGATGCACAGGAAGCCAGAGCTGGCGCAGATGGGATGGATGGAACAACTGGGTTTGGGTAAGACAACCCCCAAGGAGGTGTTATGGCCCACTGAATGGGTGTCTCCCATGGCAACTGCAACGAGTATTCAATAGCAAAGTCCTGAACGAGGATGGAGATTTCGTTGAGTACTGGTTAGCCGTGGCGCACACCACAATACCTGAAAACTCGGGTAACTTGGATCCCGTCTCGAAATTTGTACAAGTGAGAAAAGCACCAGCAGCCGTGGCTTTGCATGTTTTCAGCGTGGGAAACATTGTAGGCTGTGCCCACGTCATTCCAGAGATAGCTACTAGTAGTAAGACAGGATATGGATGGAACGAGCGATGGATTGTCAATACTCACACAGATCCGGCAACTTGGAATCATGTGTATAATTACTAAAGAGAGAATTGCATTTTGTGCGCAGGTAGTAGAAACGCGAGGAGAGACTGTCGCAGCATCACGCATCGCATTGCAATCCCGATGTAAGCGCGTACGCAATGAACCCATTCCAACGTATGGTCACAGTTGGCCACAACGCAAGTGTGATCGTTTAAACTAGGAGACCGACAGAACAAGAACAAACAGTGAAATAGCAATCAGAGAGAGAGCTGGAATGTGACATGTCCAATTGAAGCCGGGTGAGGAGTAGTCCGCCAATGGGGTGTCTCTAAGGGCTCTGACGGACCCCGTTCACTCTGATGGAGTCGTTCCACCCGGACTGAAATGTTTTTTGCTGATGTCCAACTGCAGTAACCAAGTCGTGGTAACTTCACTGTACTTAGTGTTAGCAAAGGTTCTGGACTGTCGCTTCAGGTTCGGGTCTGGGTGGCAACTGAACTGGCGCCAAATTGACGGTCCGGGTTGTCAATAAACCTGAACCATTCATTCGGGTACAGTTCAATAGAACACTTCCTACCCGTCTGAATTGGGCGGGTACTCAGTGGGTTGTCCCAAGGGTCAATCAGTATGTAAATATAATGTGCTTGCCTTTTCTGTTTGAGAATAGTTCTCAATCAAAATCAATTATTTGGCATTGAGGAATCACATTTTGCATGTTTTGCAGGTTGCGATATCGACAATATTTGAATTCATGTATTTCCTTTGATATTTTGTATTTTTGACCTTGGAGGAGGTCAAGAGTGTAATTATAGGCTCAAATATCCATGCAACACCTTCATTACCCAATATGCATCACCAGAAACTGATGACCCTCAGTTGATGCTAGGTTGACAGTCATTTTCAGAATGGGGCTGTGACCGTGTCACTTGCTCTCTCACCTACAATGGCTGCCTATATGTTTGTTACGGATAACAGTGAGCAAATCACTTACCAATTACCGTATTTATAAGACCAAAAAACTTTGAGGCTCCGTTGACGCACATTTTCAGAATCTGGGAACTGAACATGTCGCTTGCTCTGTTGCTGATAAAGGCTGCCAATATGTTGGTTACGCATAACAGCAAGCATATCCCTTTCCAATTGCCATACTTACATTAAGAAAAAGCATTGACGTTCTGTTGACGATCAGTGTAAGATGGTAGCAAAATTGACATTAACCATATCACAAATAACGGCAGCCAAACTTCGATTATCCGTAAATGCCGTAGCACAACCCTTGGATTATACAAGATGCAATGCCCAACATTGCCAATGCTCTGTTGTGGCTCTGTTAACGCTCTGTTGACGCTGATTTTCAGGTGCAGCGACATCCACATTCACAATATTGCCTATAAAGCTAGCCAATACTTTGATCATGGGTAAATGCTGTAACACTGCCCTTGGATTATACAAGATGCAACACCCGAATTCGTTGATGCTCTGTTGACGCTCATTTTCAGACTGGGGCTGTGACCATGTTGCTGTCTCTTGTGAGCATAAATGCTGCCAAAACGTTGATTATAGGTAAACGCCATAGCACATCCCTTGGATTGAACTTGATGCAACACCCAAGAATGTTGACGCTCTGTCGACGCTCTGTTGATGCTCTGTAGACGCTCTGTTGACGCTCTGTTGACGCTCTGTTGACGCTCTGTTGACGCTCTGTTGACGCTCTGTTGACGCTCTGTTGACGCTCTGTTGACGCTCTGTT
>Ga0307515_10004759_pt1 | contig 27812 bp, 7 predicted proteins | sample 17_EM_MG_FD_194513 | JGI IMG/M metagenome (GOLD analysis project Ga0307515, IMG submission 194513) | Populus trichocarpa ectomycorrhiza microbial communities from riparian zone in the Pacific Northwest, United States - 17_EM | ecosystem: Host-associated > Plants > Roots > Unclassified | place... | reverse complement strand
CTTCTTTCTTTATTAATTGCGTAAATAGTTTAATATCCTTTAACTATTACGCTATAAACCTTCTATAGTAATTATAAAACCCTAGGAATAATCTTAACTGCATAACGTTCTCTAGTTCTTACTAATTTACTATAGCCTTAATCTTTTTTAGATCTATATTAAGTTGGCCTAGTTTAATAATAAATCTAACAAAATCGGTCTTCCTAGTAAAGAACTCGTATTTCTTAATTACTACTAGCATCTGTTTTTCTTATAGTCTCTTTAAGACCCATTTAATGTGTTCTCTATATTCTTCCTTAGTTATTAAGTAGATAATAATATCGTCGAGATATACTATAATAAATTTATCTAAGTATTCTCCTAATATATTATTAATACGCTTTTAGAACATTACTAGTGTGTTTATAAGCCTAAATTGTATAACTAATAATTTATATAGTCCTTCCTTTAATCTAAAGGCTACCTTTTATTCGTTGCCTTCCTTAATTCTAATCTAATAGTATGCCTATCTTAGATTTATCTTTATAAAGATTTATATATTACCTATTCTATCTTAGATTTCGCTAATTAAGGGTAAAGGATACCTATCCTTTCTAGTAATACTGTTTAACTGTCTATAGTTAATACACAGCCTTAGTTTGCTATTTTTCTTTAGTATAAATAGTACTGGATAACCCGCTAATAATTGCGATGGTCTAATATATCCCTTTTATAAATTTTCTTAGATAAACTCTTTTAATACTCTACCTTCTTTTTTGGTAAGCTTATAGGTTAGAAAGAACCTTAAACTTATTCCTAGTTCTAACTCTATCTTATAGTCCTATACCGTATAATCTAACAGCTTTTTACTTTCTAGTGACTATAGTTTTTTTTACCGTACTTATGGTATCTCTTTAGTATATAGCTTAGCCCTTTTTCTATTTCTTCATAGGTTGCTCCTACTTAGTACTATACTAACTTAGCTTATTATTACATCTTACGCTATTAAGTATCTTTAATATTAACCTAACCTATAATCTAATCGATTTTTAGATTATATTTCTATAACTAAGGCATTCTTAATACTGCCTTATTATTTCCTAATAGTAATATATTAAAAGACATCTTAATTTATTTTCCCTTAATAGTTAACTAAATAGGTCCTGTTTTAAGATTAATAATACCTTCTCTATAGGCTATCGGATCTCCTAAAATTATCACAAATAGGTAAAGGTGCTCCTTTTTCCTATATAGTAACCCTATTCTTTTAACTGCTATTAGCAAGATATAGTTCCTTATTACTCCACTATCTATTAATGCCTTAAACTGTTAATCTTACCATTTAACTTGTAAATTTAGGTATTATCCTTAAATTCCTTTAAGGGTCTAAGGCTCTACTACTAGTTCCCTCTAGTCCTATAGGCCTCTACTTTTCCTAACTATTAGCTACTTAATCCTATTTATACTTAGTCCAACTTAGGCCAATACTTAGTTCGCTTTTTGTCTTTAATATACTATAGATAGGTATTCTCTAGATATTCCCACCATTATTATCCGTCTAGGTATTCTTCTATAAGGAATCTTCCTGATTAAAGTATTAAGTCCCCTTATTTTTAAACTTCTATAGAGTACTAACTATATATATACTTAGTATTTTGGTATTTTGCCTTATCTATTATTTAATATATTTTTATTAGATACTTCTAGTTCTTATTCTTAGGTGCTCTATATATATTATACGCATTATTTATATATGCTATTTACGATAGTATATAATATACTTAGTGTCTTAAGTTAACTCTTAGCTCGTTTTTGTTCTTAAGTTTAAACCTCTCTTATATTAATTTAAGCGTTACAACTTTATTTATAGGTACTAAAATTCGCCTTTCGCTTCTCTAGTCCTCTAATTACTCCTTTAGATCTTTTAACGTTATAATTAAGGCTCCTTTAATATGTGTTATAGCCTTTTCTATAATTAGGTGGTCTTGGATAACTTTTTTATCCAGCTATATATAGAAATCTTCCCACTTATCATTGCGTTGTTGTCTATACCACTTTTAGTATAACCCCTTAAGTGTATATAGCTCGTCCGTAAGGAAATATCTTCTTATTACTACGTTATAACAGCCCTTTATATATTATTCTTCGAATCTAGTTAGAATTCCTAGATCCTCTTCCTATTCTAGTTTAGTAAGCCACTTAGCTCTTAGTATGCCTGCTCTTGGCCTATTAGTGATTCTTTATATAGGTGCTCTATCCCTTATATATCCCAATATGCTAAATCTCTTATCTAGTTTCTGTTCTTACTATATAGTAATTCTTACTCTAAATTCCGCCATAGTTTCTTTCTTATCGCGTCTTGTAAGTAAATCCTTAAAGTCTTCTTACTTCTTAATCTTATTAATAGTCCTTATTTATATACTAAAGTCTTAGTCCTATAGGATTCTTAATCCTAAGCTTACTTCTAACTTAAGCTTAGCTCCCACCTTAGTCTAACTAGGCGTCCGTAGTGTTCTCATCTTATCTTAAAAGTCTTAAATCTTACTTATCTCGTCTTAAGAATCTTATACCGTTAGAAACTCTTATCCCTCGCTTATTTATATATCTTTAAATTAAGCTATTGCCCTACTCTATCAGTTTTCGTCTATTATGGGTCCTTAGGTTCGCCTTATCTCGTCTTAAAAATCTTAGGCTTTTGGCCTTTTACCTTTATTAAGTAGTAAATTAGCACTAGTAATTATTTGCTTACTTAATCTCTATAAGATACTCTTCCTTCCGTCTTATAAAGCAATAGATACTGTATCTAACGGTGTTATAATACCCGTTATTAAACCTTACTCTATAGCGGTCTTAGTCTTATCTTTAGTTATAACTTCTTTAAGGTTTACACGCTCCTAGTAAGCTACCTTTATTACCTTATTATCTGCAAATATTTCGCCTATATTAAACTTATTATCTTTAATATCTAGTCTATATAATAGTTCGTTAGTTCCTTTATACTCTATAGGTCTTAGCTCCTATAGCTAATAGCTTACGCCGTACTTAGCGTCTTTATAAATTCGGTATATGTTGTTATAATAAAACGCAAAACTTTTAATTAAACACTCTTTTATTCCTCGCAGTATACTATTATCCCTCTATACGTATATATCTTCTACTATTAGTCTAGTTCCCTTTATTATATAGTAACTCTAACCATCTTTATAATCCCTTGCGAAATAACCTTATTTCCTATAATTTATATAAGCTCCGTCTTTAAACCATTAACTTTGCTATAAAGTCCGCCTAAACGTCTTCTACTACTAAGATCCCTAGTTTAGCCTCTACTCCTTAGTCCTATAATTACTAGATCCTTAACCTCTAGGTTTTTATAGTTTTTTACTCTATCTCTTATAGGCTTCTTTAGTACTACTTAGGTCTATTAGCTTTACGCTATACTATAGTTTTTAACTTAGCTTTAGTTATTACGTATTCTACGTCTTATATAACTATAAAACTCTATCCTAACCTCTCTTAGCCTATTCCCTTTAGTAGATCCTATTATTAATCTTTATTGCTTAATTTATTAAATCCCTTAGGGTATCTACATCTTCCATTAGAATAATTACGTCCTAAACTTTAGCCTTAAGTCCCTATTTATACTGTGCCATAAGCGCCTTATTATTTTACTTAACTTATATAGCTAACGTTTAGAACTATATTATATACTTAATTACTAAGGTTTATTGCGTAATGTCTTAGAGTTTTCTCTCCGCTATAGTTACTACCTCTAGATCTTTAAATATTTATATAAGTCGCTTTATAAACCCTTCCTAACTTAAGAATATAAACCACACCTCTTAATTAGTGGTTGTTATTCCATTTGCCTATATTTCTATAAGGTAAGGCTTAAACTACTTAAGTGCTCTTTCTAATAGGAATAGTCCTATATACGCTATTTAATCTATAGGTATTAGCAGTTTCGCTCCCTCTTACGTGACTTTAAAGTGTATTTACGTAAGAAATCCTTTAAGCTTTAACCTCTCTCCTAAGAATCTCTTAATTAAAGGTAACTTAATCTTCGCTACCCCTATCCCATTAATCCTTTATTTAAGTATTGCATTATTCTCTATTAACTAGTTAACTATCTCTTATAGTTATCTAACCGTTATAGGTTATTATAAGTTAGTATCTGCTATACTAGTGTTACCTCCTAACCTTAAAGTAGTTGCCGCCGTTAATAGCGTTATGGTGGCTGCTTTTGGTAGTATATTGTTTAACTTTCTCGTATTTAATACCGTAACTAGGTAGTAATTATATAACGGAACCTTATAGTAAGTACTACGATAGGCTTATTAATGGGCTAGGTATATAGGTAATGCAAATTAAAGTTAATAACGTAATAATAACTGGTAGAGTAGTTGCCTAATAGATTAACTTTAATTATATTCTAAGAATCACTATAAAGAAAGAACTATCTAGAGTAGGGACTATAGTCCTTTAAATACACAACTATACTCCTAGGAAACCTCTTTATACGTAATATACGTGTTATATATAAGGTACGTAAGTTCCTCTTATTCCTCTCGTTTAATACGTAGTATATTATATAACTCGCTTACCATTCCTCGTTACATGGTTCTACCGGCTCTATCTTAGACCGTGCCTATATTAACCAACTAGCTTCTTCCAACTCCTCTCTAAGTAGTTATAATATTGTACTTAAAGCGTCTATAACACTACGGGAATAACTATACGCTAGGTTATATAAATAGAAACAATAAGTAATAAGCTAAGGGGGTATAGGTACCTTTCTAGCGTTTCCTACCTTTAATACTAGGGGGCTAGGCTAGCTATCCCAAGCCTTAACAGGCTAGAAGCGACGCCGCGCGATATTACTAAACTATATAGGGTTATAAGGGTTATAGGGGATATAAGGGAGAGGATGCCCTATAGGAAGACCCTTATGGACAGCTATAGTAAGCTTAAAACCAGGATAATTAAGAATTAGACTTAATGCGGTAAATATAACATTTATAGCTAACTCTTAAAGGGTATATAGCTAACTAGTAAAAATAGGGGAAGAACTGGAGATAATAATAGATTTAGATATAGAAGCGCTAATAGGAACACAAAATATGGGAATGGAAAGCTTTATATAAAATAAGTAGTAACTAGGGTATAGATATAAGAGATAGAAGTTCTAAATATCCTAGAAAAAGTAAAAACAGAAGAAGTAAGAAATAAAGAAGAGGTAAAGGATCCTTGCCGGGGGTCCGCTACCTATCCATTATATAGTATAACTGCGGCAATATAAACCACCGTCTAGTAAGGCCTTTACTAGATAGTCTAGACCTAGAGAAACACTATATCCTTACTATATAAGAGCCGTATTATAATGCCTATATATAATTAATATACTGCCCCTAAGGATTTTAGCTTCTATATAAACTAAAAGCAGCTATACGCGTATGCTTTATAATTAGCAAGGCTATTAGCCTGTCCTTATAGTTATAGCAGGCAGTTAACCTAGATATTATAGTTATAATAATCTAGATATATAGGGGACTGGTATAGATTATTAATATATATAACCCTAGGGTTAAAGGGGTCCTATAAATAGAGAATATTATATTAGTAATAAGCTTACTAGAAACTAAAGGTATAGAGTTTATCTTATTAGGAGATATAAACCTCTACTACCTATAGTAGGGGGGTATCTATATTACTGCTAAATAATAGGTAGAGTGCCTACTAAGAGCTATAAACATCTGGGACCTTAAGCTGGCTACCCTCTTAGGAGTAATTATATAGTAATAAGGTACCGCTAGAAGTATAATTGACCTTATATTTATAGACGAAGGTCTATACTAAAGACTTAAAAGGTATAACCCTAAAGAAGAATAGGTACTCGCTTTAGACTATATCCCTATTTAGATATAGCTAGATCTAGATATTAAAGCGTAACTAAATAGTAAAAGATACGCAATAAGAAAGCTTAAGATAGATAGCTTCCTTAACATAGTTAAATAATAACTTTAAGACCTAGAAGAAATCTACTCGATACTAAACAAGCGAGGCTTATTAGCTACCCCTAAGGAAATTAACCGAAGACTAGAAATGTCAGAATTAAGCGAGAGATGCTAACTAAGCTCTGGACACATTGCAAGGTCGAACTCTGCATGCAATCTAGATAGACATCAACCGCATCTACTGCATCACGAATCAATCAATATTCATTGTCTGCGTCATCTCTATTATTAATTAGATCCTTAAGATAGCTCCGCTGTAACCCCATGACCTTGTAATTCTAACAGGTTATAAGCCCGGGTAGTAACACCTCTCCTGACTCGAAAATCGACCCCCAAAATGACCTCCTCTACCTTAACCTCAACGACACCTACGTACGATTACAAGGCCGGTAAAATCGTCATTTTTAATGGAGACAACTTTGCAGACTGGGAGCGCACCTGCGAGGCAGCCCTGATTATGGCAGAAGGATAGGATTTCGTCACTGGTACAGAAGACCCAGCTTAAGTCAATTCAGCTGATGGGAGAAGAAGATAAGGGGAAGTAAACAAGATTATCTATAATTCGATAGGAGATAACCGTCAGGAAGAGATGCGTGCGATAATAAAGGCGTATAATATTTAGGGAATGTAGGAAGGAATAAAGAAGTTTAATAAGGCCAATAACAAGGTCTATACCTCTAGACTTCGCAGGGAGTTCTATAGCACTATATTTAACCCTATAAAGATACAAATTATTAAGTTCCTCTATATACTGAATTAATTTAAGATTAATCTAGCTTTAACACCTTAAGTACTTACTAACGACGATATTAAAGAGCAGCTACTTCTGGTCCTACTAAGTGATATTATATGGCAGAATATAAAGACCTAGTGTCTATAAGACAAATGAGACCTTAAGAGTTGTATTACCCTTCTTTAGGAGCATAAGACTGCTCGCCCTATATAGGTATAAAATATAGCACTTATATAAGAGAGGAAAGACAAACCTAGGGGGAGAAGGGGAAACCGAGGTTAAGGTCGAATAAGGGGCAGAGGTTATACTGGTAGATTTAATTATTCCTTATTACGTTATTACTATAGCTCGTCATCTTAAGTAGGTAAGAGCTATAGCTATAGTAAGGAGCTAAGGCCACTAGAGAAAGATGAGTGCAGAGTATGCTATTAGGAAGGCCACTACTAAAAAGACTATCCCCTGCTCAAATAATTCCGCTTTAATAACGCTAAGAAGAAAGATTAAGGTGCTCCTAAGGTAGAGGAAGTAGGGAATATAGCAATAGCTAAGGAAGAATTTAACAGCGATTTAATCTACCCCTAACTCTAAATGTGCTATACTTATAATGAGTATAGGCTCCCTTATAGAGTATATTAGGTATATGCTATAAGCTAAGCTATAAAAGGTGGTGATTAAGCGGGACGCTTAAATTACGCTATAAGCCAAGCCGCGACCTAACCTATACCTCCCCCCTACTACCTTAAACGCGCCGATAGAGACTTTAGTTGCGAGAACTATAAGTAGGTAAGACGGTGACTGAGTAGGCTGCTTAAGTTAAATAGGAAGCCTAGGCTAAGACTAAGTGCTAACAAAGACTCCAGTAGCGGGAACTATAAGTAGGCTAGATGGTGACTAAGTAGGCCGCTTAAATTAAGTGGGAAGCCTAGGTTAAGACTAAGTGGGCCGCTTAAATTAAGTAGGAAGCCTAGGTTAAGATTAAGTGGGACGCTTAAATCTGCAAGGTGATGCTAAGGGTAGGATGCCCGTATTAAAGAGAATGCATACCTATACTATTATAAGGGGGAGAGTATTAAAAGGAAGGTTGTTACTTCTGAGTAAGATAGTTCTAAAGCATAAGTATAACGCTAAGGGAGAAGTAATTCGTAAGAAGGTAAGACTGTGCATTTAGGGAGATAAGCAGACCCCTAATATTACGAAGATAAGAATTTTAAGAGAATGGAGATGTAAAGACCTAGGACCTATAGAGGTATTTATAGGCTTCTAAATCGATTAAGATTACAACTATAATCCGCCCCCTTAAGTATAATAATATAACAAACACGATCGGATATTATTCTAAGGTATAGCAGTTATACGCTATAGGGGAGCCGTGATTTAGATAGCTTAAAGGCAGAAGTTGATGGTATTAAGTTTAATAAAAGTAGAGATTATAGCAGCGTTAGAAGAAGTAAGGTTAGTAGTATAGCTTAAAAAGCTAACGAGAGACCTAGGGGAAAGAAATAATAATAACCCCTTTATCCCTACGCTCTATTGTGATAATAAGGGTACAGTTAACCTTTTATATAACACAAAATACTACTAGAAAGCCAAGCATATTAAGACTTAATACCTCTTTGTATAAAACAATATGGTTTAGCGAGGTTAACTTAAAGTGGTATATATACTAGGTAAAGATTAACCTAGAGATATGCTTACAAAACAGTTACCGATCAACTAATTTACGAAGCACTGTGTAATACTAGGAATTGGTAACTGACGGAGACGGTAACGGACGGAGATGGAGCAAGTTACGGAGGTTTTTCGCCTACTAGGTTTTCCCTCTGTATGTAGGCCGAATGGTACTTATAAGGTATTTGGGAATAGCTTTATAATTACCTATTTGGGATAGACGAGCAGAGCGTCGTTAGTATGGGGGAGTGTTAGAATTAAGCGAGAGATGCTGACTAAGCTCTGGACACATTGCAAGGTTGAACTTTGCATACAATCTAGATAGACATTAACCGCATCTACTACATTACGAATCAATTAATATTTATCGTCTGCGTCATCTTTATTATCAATTAGATCCTTAAGATAGCTCCGCTATAACTCTATAACCTTGTAATTCTAACAAGAAAGGATCTAGGTAGTAATTAAAAATGGGCTAGAAGAGTACTACCTAGTCTTAAAACTAGGCCCCTACGCGCGATATATATAGTCCGTATAATGCGCGGTTCTTATTACTAGCTAATAATAAGTAAGAAGAAAATATATAAGTAGCTATAACCCTAAAGATAAGAGATAATATAAAGATATAAAAAATTAGTTAAAGAACACTCTAAAAAAAGAGGTAAGAAATAACTGGAGATAGTTTATAAACGAGTATACTTTTAACCTAAGCCTCCCCTATAATAAGGGCCTTTGGGCTATAGCGAAATAGGTAAAGAAAAAGGTAGGGCGCCTAGCAGAAGACCTATATCTACCGCCTCTATAAAGAGTAGGGGAATTATAGGCTACTAATAATAATGATAAGAAGGTAAAGATCCTTATAGAAAGGTTTTTCCCCTAACTAGCTCTAGTAGACCTTAGTAACATTACGGGTAAAATACTAGTAACTCGCCTATGGGTTAACAGCGATATAATAATAGAGGAAATAGCCAGAACTATTAGCCGCCTTTTAAATAATATAGTACTAGGACTAGATAGGATTTTAAATAAGGCCTTAAAGACCTATAGACCACTTATAGCACCCTGGCTTATAGATGTAGCTAAAGTATACTTTGCTATAGGCTACTACCTATAACTCGGAAGATCTATAACGATGGTTATTCTATAAAAAGAAGGTAAAGTAGATTACTTAATCCTAGGAAGCTACTGCCCTATTGCCTTAGAAAACACCCTTAGCAAGATTCTAGAAAAGGTAATAGCGGACCGTATAGTAAACACTGCTAAGGAATACGCCCTACTACTATAAAGCTAAATAGGGGTAAGAAAGAACCGCTTAATACTATTAGTACTTACGCTACTCACTGCTACTATTAAATCTGCATGGGCGATGCGAAGGGACTTTGTAGTATTAATGCTTAGCCTAGATATTAGTGGCGCCTATAATAACGTTCCCTATAAGCGTCTCCTATATATCCTTAAGGTAAAAGGCTTCCTAGAATGGATTATATAATTTGTTTAAGGGTTTATAGGTTAGAAAGAAATATTACTAGTCTTTAGCGGATACCAGAGCCCCCTTATTATAGTTATAATAGAAATACCATAAGGATTACCCCTGTTGCCTATACTCTTCCTTTTCTTTATAAGCAACCTACTTAACTCCTTTAAGGAAGGGGCGACCTAGGGGATAGGCTTTGTTAATAATATAAACCTAATTATATACGGGCTAATAGCCGTAAAGAATTGCAGAACACTAGAGAAAGCTTATAACACCTATATAAAATAGGCAAGATAATATAGAGTCCAATTCTTACTAGAGAAATACCAGCTAATCCACTCTATAAGAAAACGCAACCAATCTGCAGATCTTTAGTATATAATTTGCATTTAAGGATTTAGGGGTTAACTAGTCTAGGGCCTAAGGGTATTAGGAGTATGGGTAGATAGTAAGCTTTAGTGGAGCGTATATGCGGCGTAAGCGGCCTATAAGGGCTAAGCTTAGTATATTATATTATCTAGGATCGTTAATTCTATATAGGGTCTATACTTTTAGAGGTTACGCCTACTATATATAGCAGTTGTCCGGCTAACCATAACGTATAGGTCTAATATTTGGGCTATTAGAGAATCTAAGAAAGGCCCCCCTAAATCGCTCCTTAAACTACTCTAAAAAGTCTAAATAGCTTGCCTTTAGAGTATAATAGGCGGATATAAGCGAACGGCCACAGTACTACTTAAGAAGGAAGCCAATATTCCCCCCTTATAACTATATATTAAAGCCGCTATAATATAAAGGGCGTAAAATAAATATAACTCTAATATTATAAAGTATATTAAGACGCGCTTAAATAAACTATAGAGGGATTCTAGGGCGCCCTGTAGGAGAATAAACTAATAACCCTAAAGTAGGGAAGATATATTAGAGAAATAGGTAAAGAAAGCAGAAGAAGAATAGTGCTGCTTTAGGGCCTAGGCCTATATAGAGGAAGAAGGGAGACGCGTAAGAGGCTAGTAAAAATAACAGTAAAAGAGAGAAAGGAGCTAAAGTAGAGTATAAAAGAACGCTAGGAAACTATCTACTATAATATAATACTGGCTGAACCAATACTAGAGAGGTATATAGGAGTTAAAGGTATAGAGGCTGACTAAGGCAAGAGGAACCCAAGCTGTAGTATAGTCTACGCTATAGGGGGTAAACACTTTAGGGCTCTAAGAAGGCCTAATAAAGGCAAAAAATATAATAGCAACACTTTTAAGAATAGGAATAATAGGACTAAAAGACTGGCTCTACTAGGTGGGTATCCTAGTAGGTAGCCTAAGATGCGAATATGGCTAGCTAAGATAGATACCAAAACACGTAATACTGTTATGCCCCTTACGCACCAACTAAAAAGTAATACTCTTAGTAGCTGGCATAAAGAACTATAATATACTACTCTTGATATAAAAAGGCCTTAAGGCGGTTACCCAGTAGCTTATTAGCTAAAATGTATTAAACTAATTCTAGGTTATAAAGGAAATAGTAATAGAGGGCGGGGGGGCGAGTAACGGGCGCCCCCTAATAACTCTATAGTAGTAGAGTAAAGTTTATAATACTAGCGCGTCCGTAGGCTTATTACGGCAGCAGTGGTTCCCAAGGAGGTTAAAAAGTAAGGTAGTAGGAGCACTATAGGTAACTCGTAGGCGCCTCGCAGGCGCCCTATAGGCGAGTCCTAAAAGGTAGGAAGATAGATTACGGGGTTTTCTTAAATAGAGTTTTCTCCCCATATGTATACAAGGAGTAGTCCGCGTGGGCCTAATAGGGATCTAAATCGGACGTTAGGTAATGAATTATTATTATTAATTTTATTAAGAACGGCCTATCTACTAAGCTTTTAAAGCTATGTTAATTATATCAGTTAAAGGCGCGTTTCCCTTATATATTATTTCTACTTCTATTTACTTCTCTAGGCCTCTAAATATAGTTTAAATAAGCGGAAAGCTCTTATAGAGCTAGGTTTTATTACTAGGACTTATTCCATAAAGCGCTAGCCAAATACTCTACCTAAAAATGGTGCTAAGAACGCCTTTTTACCTCGCGGCTAAAATAGTTAAGATACCCTTAAAATTGCTTAGCGATAAAGGGTAATTATAGTAATATAACGGGAGTACCGCTTTCTAAATTAGTAGGGTAAAGCTTACTCATAAACTCCTCCGTTATATATACTAGATAAGACTCTAATACCTTCTTTAAGGGCAATACCTACCCTAGCGTTAATACTACCTATTTTAGGGCAAGCTCTGACTATAGCTATACTACCCGTTTTAGCTGTTAATTGGGAGCGAATTATAAAGTTTAAGAGTGTAGTATAAGCTAAATATATGGAGATGTGTAGGCGTTATAAGGAACGGTGGTTTTAAATGGGCCTAGCTACGGAGGGTAATAATATTAGTATATATAAAGCCTATATTAGGGACGCCAATAGCCTTAAGGATCTAGCCCTTTTTTCCCTATTTAGCAAAGGCAACGAGCTTAATCTGGGGCCCGTTCCTAGCTTCCTACCTATACTTACTGTGGTGGAGGAGCTTCTAATTACGCGCGTATACGTTTATCTATAAGTGTTACGGAGTCGACAAAGCAGTTTACAAATAAGCTTAATTGCTAGCTATTGACCGTGCTAAGTACATTGACGCGTGATGGTTTAAGACGTTCGATGCAGAACAGGAACAGGTTAGGAAACGTGGTCGAAGATATAGGGGTTGCGATGGTACGTGCGTAGGCGTCACGGGACGAACGTGCGCGGGTGACTCCCGTGACAATAAGTCATGCGTGTACGTGGCTAGCAATATCGCTATACTAATTACGTCTGCTACTTTGGCTAGAACATACTAAAGACTTAAAGGTAGCTACTACGGCTACCTTCTGAACTTAATATACTGGTCGTAAGGCCTACGGTAGTAGAGGGTAGCAAATACCTAAGTTAATGGTTTACTAAGCGGTATACTATAAAGCGCTCTGCTATAGTATATTAGCTTTCCTTTCTAAAGATTAATTATCCGGATTACCGTAATATTAAAATATGCAGTAATTGGCTTACTAGCTTACCTAAGAATGGTTCTATATTAGATTAGCTGCCTTCTATTAATAAGCTAGATTCTAATTCTAGTAACCTAAGAGCTTACCCCCCTCCTAGGCCGTAGGCTGTATTAGCTCCTATAGGCAATTATACTCCTATTATTAATTATCTACCTATTAGGCTTGGCGATAACATATAGGATGGCAAATTTGACGATAATGTACTGGATACTTTAGTTCCTAATCTAGCGCCTAATCTTAGTAAATTAGAGCTTCTAAGTTGCGAGGTTTAATATTAGTAAGGCCTATAGGCGGGCCTAGAAGTCCCTACTATATAGTAAACACCTCTCTTTAAGTGATTAGCCAATTATATTATGCGCGGCGCCTTTCCTATATTATTCCCTTATAGTAAGGCTGATTTTAATATACTATAAAGACGTACGGTTACCCTGGCTGCGTACGCTAAGCATATGTTTAAGTATTAGGGCGGTTAATTTGGCCGCTACCCCTTATTTCGCTACTATCTATTTAATTAGATTATAAGAGAGTAAGCCCTTAACGCCACTAGCTTCCTTTACAGTTAATTTATTAAAAGTGGCCTATTTTTAGATAAGCTTAGCGACCTTATTAGTGGTAGTAGGGGTAACTAGATTCTAAATAGGATTATACAGTATATATGGAAGCTTAAGGGCACTAGGCCTTATTAGAGATAGAAGAGAAATAAGCTTATAGCTTATGCTGAAATATTAAAAACAGGTCTCTATTCTTTACGCTTAGCGTAGCTAATTTATATTAGTATAATCTATAGTCTTATATACCTTAATTTAATAAATATAAGGCTGCTAATAAGGCCTAGCGCCGTTAGATTGCATCTTAAAATCTTAATAAAAATCCTTATATTGCTGCTTACTAGCTATATCGCCGCTTTGACCTGTTTAAGAAGCACGTGCTTATAGATCTATTTAATGGCACTAACTTTTAGTTCCGGTTTAAGTGGTAGGTATAAGGTAGCGGTTATATATACAGTTTCTTATAGTATTTAATAGCTCTAAAGCCAGATACGTTAACTAGTGAATTAAGGAAGGCGTTTGCTAAGTACTGGGCTACTTTTATATCTATATTAAATCCTAATTAATCTAGGCCTCCTAATCTTTAATATCCTTCTACTCTTAGCTACGAAGAATAGCTTAATAGTAGTAAGCTGCTTACTGCTTACCTTAATTGATTTTAACGCTACCATAGTTGCACTAAATCTTACTGCTTAAGGTTAAAGAAAGGCTCCGCTGGAGTAAAGGGGTGCCGCTTTTACTTTCCACGCTCTCTCCGTAATGAGGCCGCTGTATTAAAGGATTAAAATCTACATTACTGGACGTTCTGTTTATAGCGTAATAATAAGCTTTTTAATAGTTATAATGCAGCTATAATATTAGCGTAGATGGCTAATATTGATACTTCGCTAGCTATAAGTATATTAGTAATAGTTAACTATATAAGCAAATATTGCAGTAAGGAGGAGAAGAAGTTAACTTCCTACTAGGAGTTGCTCTAATTAGTATAGCTATATACCAACAGTCTTTATACCTTTGGCTTAGTAGTAGCTAAATTTATAAATAAGCTTATTGCTAAACGCGATTAGTTGGCGTAGGAAGTATGCTATTTACTTTTTAACATTTCCCTTTACAAAGGCTCTAGTAACGTAGTAACTTTAGATTACCAGTAAGAAGATAATTAAAGCGCTGCGTATAAGCTTAAGGATGGGTAATTAGAGGAGCGCGGACTATCTGCTTATAAGAAATATAAACGCCGCCCGGATAAGGTAGAGGACGTTACTTTCCTTAATTTTCTACTCTATTTTAATTATACTAATTATAAGCGTTGGCTAAGAGTAAGGCCTTAAGTTATGTAAGCTTTGCAGTGTGTGGGAATTAAACGAGCGACTTGATTGTAAATCTATGGAAATCAAGTGGTATAAATACATAAAAGTAGACCCCTAACTCCGGAGCCCATAAGTCATTTAAACCATATCCGAGACATACGAGGGTAGTGCTGACGTAGGTGAAACAGGGTAATATGCAAGGTCCGGTAGTCGGTTACAAGTTATATTATACTTTCCACTGTAACGGAACCTTGTAGCAAGTACTACAATAGGCTCGTTATTGGGCTAGGTGTGTAGGTAATGTAAATTAAAGTTAACAACGTAATAACAACTAGTGGAGTAGTTGCCTAATAGATTAACTCTAATTGTATTCTAAGAATTACTACAAGGAAAGAACTATCTAGAGTAGGGACTGTAGTCCTTTAAATACACAACCGTACTCCTAGGAAACCCTCCTTATACGTAAGGTACGTGCGCTCTGTCTACTCTGTTACAGATCCCTCGGATTACACAGATCATACAGATTATATCACGTGACTTGGTTACCATTCCTCGTCACATAGTTCTACTGGTTCCATGCTGGACCGTGCCTATATTAACCAACTAGCTTCTTCCGACTCTCTCCCAAGTAGTCGTAACATCGTACTTAAAGCGTCCGTAATATCCACGCTATAAAGGCGATTCTTCCTATCCGCAGTATCCTAAGTTCTGCTGTGTGAAGCTCCTTCTTTATTACCCGTGGAGGGAGTATAAAGAAGTAGCTACTTATACTAATAAATTTAGGGCCCTAAATTACGTGGCTTCCTATTAGGCTTGCGTTATATCTTATTAGCACCCACCCAACTACTTTTATAATTAGGCATTAGAGGAAGCTTATAAGGCTACTGCTAATATTAGTAAGTTTAATAACGATTTTGTAGACAATCTGGAGCTATATTAGTCCTTTAAGATACTATATACCTATATTCGAAATACTAATATAGTTAAAGTTAAGGATTCTAATAAGCTTGGTAATAGGGAGCTTAATTATAACTACAATTGGGGTAGGTATTGGGGTACGTACCCACAGCTTAATAAGAGGACTTATTAGCAGGATATATAATTACAGCCTCTACCGCGGAGCTACCTACCACAGATAGTAACTCCGTCCTCCCTATAATCGGCCTAGCGTTATATTTATAATATCGTAGTTAGTTATTATAGGCAGATCTAGATAGGCCTTAGTCCCCCCCTACTACGGGTTAATATTAATAGAGAGGTAGGAACTAGCAAATTATATCTTATTATAGTTTTGTCTACTACGCTCCGTAATATAGCAATATCTAATAGTAAGCCGTTACTATTAGTTCGAGCCGCCCCTACTAGAGTAGCTGCCTTTAATATTAACGATAGAACTATATATAAACTATTAAGGTTGCCAGTAAACCGTCCCTTTAAGGAATTACCTATTACTAGTCTTACGCCTTTATAATAGGCTTTTAAGGATATTTACTACCTTATCCTTAACGAAAAATTAATAATTAGGTAAGTATATCTAGCTTAGATTGATTGCCGCCTCTATTAAATCTATCCTATATATAACAATAATTACTTTAGAGGCTTAAACGTCTTACTAGTAGGCGATTTCTATTAACTGTCCCCTGTATGTTAGACGGCCTTATATAGTAGTCTATCTGCTTGCCCGTTAGAGCTTATTAGCCGTAAAAAGGAAGCCTATAAGGTAATTGACCGAACTGCTGTTCTTAATTAAGTTATATAGTAGGGCGGTAATGACGCTAAGAGTTCTATATTTAGGACCGCCCTCACTAAGCTACGTATTAATTCTATAAGTAATTTAACTTAAAAGCTTCTTTTAACTAGGTGTTAGTAGGGCTTATCCGTTAATAAGGTTATAAGCATTAATAATATAATCCGGCTCTATAACATACGCGTAGCTATAGGTAAGTATAATGCTATCCAGCTTCGCGACCTTTTACGGCCGGTAGTGGTTATTAAGTTAGTAGACACTAGTGCAGGTGCATAAAAGGTTACTCCTAATTAGTGTAATACTGTATAGAATTTAACCCTATATATTGGCGCTAAAGTTATACTAATATAGAATATCTGGGTTGAACTAGGCTTAGTAAATAGCACTACTAGTATAGTTAAAGATGTTATATAGAAGGAGCACGCTGACGTTAAAAAGGATTAGCCTTAGGCACTGCTAATTACGGTAGATAGTTATAATAGACTTGCCTTATTTACTTAGCAGAACGGAAGGAAGGTTGTCCCTATCTTTTCCATACTTTATAAGTAGGAGGGTATAAGAGGCTCTTGCTTACGGCGTTAATTTCTAGTTACTCTAGCTTTTACTCTTACTATGCATAAAATCTAAGGCCTAATACTTAACTGGGTGGTTCTAGATATTAAGGAAAAGAATAAGATAGCTGGGCTAACTTATATAGCAATCTTATAAGTTAAAAAGCTTTTGGGGCTTATATTCGAATATAGATTTAATAAGGAATGATTTTAGTTATTTACGAGCAAGACTAAGGAGGTATAATAGGAAGATTTTATACGGAGGTAGTAGTAACTACTTATAAATAACTTTTCCTAAATAGGAAATTATATACTGGCTTGGAGGTAAGCAGAGAATATAGTATTTGTCTTGGTTTTCTAACTTTTAAATAGCTTAACTATGAAATCTAATTTGTTTAAATTTTAACCCCCTTATCTATTCTACCTTCTTATTACCTCTAAAGCTGTTAAATATACATATAATAGTATATAGGGAGAATTAGTAGTTTTGCTGGATTAATATTGCTGCTGTCTATAGCGTTAATTAATTTTTGGAATTTTTTAGGTTTTTTTTAAGGGCGGAAATGTTGCTTATGTAAGAAGTTACGTGACCTCTGAGAATGCATATTACTTTACTGCAGTAGATCCTCTTAATAAGATAATATTACCTAGCAGTGACTAAGGCGCCTTAACCTTACTACTACTTCTTTTATAGGCCTCCTCCTGTCTATAAATACTCCCTCTTTTATACCTTCTCTTCTTTTCTTCTTCCTTATAGGGAGCTGGAGGTGCTTTAATACGCCTCCTTAGTCTCCACTAAGAGATCTATTAGTTGACGTAGTGATATGGACAGTATTGGACGAGGAGACGACGGGCGAGAGAGAAGGTAGGAAGGATAGAGGAGCCTCTAGTAGGTATTAGTCGAGCAATGTTAATAGCTATATTATAGCCGCCTAATCTTCTGTGCTCGTAGGCCTCCTCTTATCTATAAATACTCCCTCCTTTATACCTTCCTTTCTTCTTTTCTTCTTCCTTATAGGAGCTAGAGGTGTTCTAATACTCCTCCTTAGTCTCTACTAAGGGATCTATTGGTTGACATGGCGATATGGATAGTATCGGACGAGGAGATGGGCGAGAGAGAAGACGGGAGGAGACTCTGGTAAGACGCTGACGCTCTACCCCTAGGGAGACTTCTAATTTTCCTTGCCCAAAAATTGCGTTATGTGATGACATTTGGGAACGTAAATATATACCCCCTCCTATACCCATACCACTGCTAAATATTTTAGATTTTATACTTGGAGCTGCTTATAATAAGCGTTCCTGGAAGATCTGCCAACTTAGTGTTCTAAAATTGGACGTTGTTAACATTTTATATAGGGGTCGTTAATTAAGCTCCTAAGATACGATTTTTAAAGTTTAATACTATACTAATATTATGACTTTCTTGCAGTGGCCGAGCCACCCCTAATCTCCTCCCTTCCCCTTCCTCCCATTGCTTGGCACTAAGCTATTATGTCGTTACTGAGCTATTGCGTCGCCGCCGAGCCATCGCGTTATTGTACGATCGCGTTGTTGTGTTAAAGTAGTAGACAGCCACGCGGTGATTTGGTTATTAGGCGATTAAAAATATTTAGTATATAAAGCTTTAAATCGGAATTATAATTAACTGCTCTATTACATCCTATGTAGAGGGCTCTGTATCTAAGCTCTGCAGTTTAAATATATACTAAATTCGTGACCAATATAATCTTAATTCCTAGCTATAGAAGCTCTATTAAATGACCCTAAGCTAAAAGCCTCTAAGCTAATAGCTTCTAGATTAAAAGCTTCTAAATTAAGGCTCTACATTGAAGCTCTAAATAAAAGGCTTAGTAAGCGTAAACTCGGTCAAAATTTTCGTTAGTTTTTACCCTAACGATTATCTTTATTGACTCTACGGTCTGAGTGGACTCTCATATAGCTATCCTTTTCTTTAGAATCCTTGCCCAGACCTAGCTCAACCGTCTAAACGTTTGTACAACATGGCCGAGCTGCTGGCCGCAGGCACTGCGCTAGGTGTTGCCTCCAGTCTCGTAAACATTACCGATGTCGCATGGCGAGTTCTGAAGCGCCTTAAGGACTACAACGATAGAACAGGTGATGCCCCGACCATCATCAGAAACATCAGCACGCAATTGCCAGTTCTTATCGATAAGATAGCGGAATTGAAACTAGAAACAGATAGTAGATTTATATCAATCAACCCACAAACTGCACTTGGTGCTGCTGTAACAAGCTGTGACGAGCTTATCCAACGTCTAGACGTCGTGACTAAGAAGTTGCTTCCTAAAGAGACGGACTCGAGGTCGAAACGAATAAAGAAGGCTTTTTCCAGCGCGTACTGCGAAAAAGAGCTGTCCAAGGCCTGGGGAGAAGTCGAAAGCTACAAAACCTTGCTCATCCTTCACTTTACAAAGATGAAAGGGGCTGTCGAAGAGCTTGAGATACCAAGATCAAAAAAGCCCATGGTGCCCTTTGAAAGAGACCCGGAATATGTCGGCCGCATCGACATAAAAGACACACAACCCCAGTCGGACCAGGGTTATATCTATATCCCTGTGAAATACCCAAGTCCACATTTCACTGGTCGCGAAAATTACCTCCGTGATCTGGTGGCCTTTTTTAAGCCTCGTTCTGATGATGACATTCCCTCTCGGAGGGACTTCTTGCTCTATGGTATGGGTGGTGTCGGTAAAACTCAAATTTGCTTGAAATTTGTTGAGCAAAATTTCAGCTTGTAAGCCTACAGTTTGTAGAACATTTGCGATGTACTAAGTAGAACTTACCGTGGGCAGGTTTGTGAGAGTCTTTTGGGTAGATGCTACGAGCAAGGAGACTATCGAACTGAGTTTTCAGCATATCGCTGACGACCCAGTCGCTAAAAGGGATGGTGTTGACGGCTCTTCTAAGTCTGTTGTTCGATGGCTTTCCCGAATCAACAAAGAGTGGTTATTGGTTCTCGACAACGTTGACGGCAACCCTGATGTCATCTCACCGTACCTTCCCAGCGGGCGACGAGGTAATATTCTTATCACTAGCCGAAATCCAAATCTGAGCCAGCTTACGAGGTTCAATGCGTCTAAAGACGTTGGGGAGATGGAGAAGGATGATGCGTGTTTGATGCTCAGAAAAGTTGCTCGTCTCTACAATCCCACAAAGGAAATAGAAATGCAGATAGAATCTATCGTGGACGGGCTGCACTGTGTCGCTCTTGCAATTGATCATGCAGGAGCTGCGATCCGGTCTGGGATTTGCGACCTAAGAGACTACCTTCCTATGCTCAAGAGACATAGAAAGCATCTCCTTGCTAATACTCTCTTCAAGGGTGCTTCTGAATATAATCAGACTCTCTATTCAACGTGGAGCTTGTCTACCACCGTTTTGGAGCAAAAGGCTGGCCAGAACTCCTCCATAATGTTTCAGCCGGAAGGTACAGCCATTCAGTTGCTTCATATTTTCGCGTTCTTTCACTGCAATAATATCACGGAAGAGACTTTTCGAAGAGCGGCCGAGCGAAGACAGTTGGAACTGTCGTCCTTCGAATACTCTAAGAATGAAGAATTACCTCGTGCGATCGAGTTTCTACCCGAAAAGTTCCTCCAACTGGACCCCGATGGCAATTGGGACCCCCTGATATTCCGAGAAAGCATTCAAATTTTGAGGTCTTTCTCTCTTGTCCGTAGAGACAAAGGTCAAAGAGCATACTCAATCCACCCTCTAGTCCATTGTTGGTCTCGTGAAACACTTAGCCAGGTTGGAAAGATCGAAGCGTGCCAATTAGTTCATGCTATCCTGTCGGTCTCCATCGCAGGTGGACAAGATGTACATGATTTCCAATATTGCCGGCACCTTCTCCCGCATCTCAGCTCCCTTCAGCAGCACATTTCCGAAGCAAACATCCCTAAGAAGTACTACGACGATGCCTTTGCAAAGTATTGGCACGTCTACTTCGAAAACGGTTTCACTAAGGAGGCGGAACAGTTCGCTAATCGAGTTAAGCAAGCTCGAACTAATGTATTAGGGGAGAAACACCCAAGTACACTCATCGCCACAGCGAGTCTCGCATCAACTCTTCGAGAGAAAGGCCAGGAAGGGACTCTGAAACAAGCTAAAACTTTACACAAGGAGGTCCTTCGCCTAAGGATTGAAACACTTGGCGAAGAACACCTAGAGACTCTTAACTCCAAGACTGAGCTGGGAAGCGTCTATTTGCATAGCGGCAGCCCCTCAAAATTTAAAAAAGCCGAAGGGTTGCTAGTCCAAGCATGGGCAGGTACGAAGAAACACCTAGGTGAAGACAACTATGCAACACTACGAACAGCAACACTGCTAGGTGGAGCGTACCGAGCTCTTGCCTTATATGATAAAGCAGAAGTGATGCAACGCATAATCCTAGACAAGGCAATTGAGGTTCTCGGCAAAACGCATCCAGAAACCATCATGGCAATGGCAAGTTTGGCCGCAACACTTTCCAAAATTACAGGCAAACTGAATGAAGCCGAAGAGATGAAGCTCGAGGTTGTGGGGTTGCGGGTGTGCGTATTGGGTGATGATCACCCCGAAACACTTATGGCACGAGCGAATCTAGCGTCCACCTATTGCCAACAAAGACGGTGGAAAGAGGCCGAGGACGAATTGATCCCTGTTATACAAAAACGGATGGTAACACTAGGAGAGAAACATCCGGAGGCTTTAAGAGCAAGGCTAATCCTCACTAACTGCTACTTAGCACAGGGTCGGCTGGATGAGGCAGAGGCACAGTGTACGCAAGTTGTGGATGGTAGGAAAGAAACGATTTCAGAGAGTCATTCTGATACTCTCTGGTCAATGCATAAACTGGCTTGCATTTATAGGGCTCAGGGGCGGTTGGGCAGAGCTATTGCGCTTTGGGGGAGAACTCTCGCCGTTCAGGAACGGGCCCTAGGTGAAAATAACGAGCAAACCCAGGAATGCATGCACTGTCTTGCATGCGCCTTCTATTGTCAAGGCCGAGGGGAAGAGGCGAAGTGTTTGATGGAGCGGACATTGAGGCTGAAACAAAAACGGTTGATGGAGAAGGATCCAAAGGATCCTTCTATCCTAGCCTCTGCTGAAGCACTGGAGGAGTGGAGAAGGCGAGGGGAAAGACTGCCCCAGGCGAACAGCGGTGTCAATGATGAATGAATGAATAAATAGACCCAATATCGCATTAAATCCATAAGCCAATTAGAATATCGCGATATAAACGAATGAATGAATAATCGCGATATTGTACATATAGGCGATATAACCGGTCCTGCATGGCGTAGTACTAAATTAATATAGCCGACGTTTCCTTAGTTTATAAAGGCCTTACCTAGTAAAATGGAGCTCCTTTAAATAAACCTTCTTAGAAACCCTCTTAAGATAAGATAGTTAAGCGTAAGTAGCTAGTTAAGCGTTAAGTATATAAGATTCTTTAGCGCAAAGACGCTAAAACATAGCTAGGATATAATCTTACTTACCCTATAAATGCTTAAGGTTACTATAGATTATAGAGAGTTAGTCTTTTAACTTCTTAGCAGTAGATTAATTTTAAGACCCTATAATAAATTAGATAAGGTACTAAACGCCTATAAAGAATAATAAAACGTATATACTTAGTGTTAAAGATAGATTAAATATTATATAATAACCGTATATTTGCTTATATATACTTAGTATATAAAAAGGTTAGTAACTAGATAGAGCTATAATTGTAATATATACTAACTTTTTCTCTATATAATAAGAATAGTATATGTAAGCTTTGCAGTGTGTAGGAATTGAACGAGCAACTTGATTGTAAATCTATGGAAATCAAGTGGTATAAATACATGAAAGTAGACCCCTAACTCCGGAGCCCATGAGTCATTTGAACCATATCCGAGACATATAAGGGTAGTGCTGACGCAGGTAAAACAGGGTAATATGCAAGGTCCGGTAGTCGGTTACAGTATAGTATAACTTTATTAATTAATAATATAGTTATAAGGTAAGGATATAGATAGGGAGTTTAATAATAGAACAATAAGGTATATTATATAGATAGAGATAAATCCTTAAGGGAAAAAGGAGGAGTCTATATATAAGATAGGAAGGAGTTTTCTTAAGTATTATAGAGTGAGTATAAGCGGCGATAATATATAGCAAGGTAGATATTATTAAGCTATATACATAAACTGTATAAGAAGTTAAGACGTTATATAAGGAGAGAAGGTAGGGAAATGGGAAGAAAGAGTATATATTGTTAACTTGGTTGCTTAGTTAACACATACATAGGGCAGAATAGGGTTTAGGTCGTAGTCCTAGCAGAACTTGGCAGAATTTAGTAGAACTTAGCAGAATATAGCAGAATGCCATAAATTGCCGTTAGATTGCCATTAGATTGCTATTAAATTGCCATTTCGCGGTTAGTCTCTAATTGCTAAGTTAGTAGATATAGGTAGATGTGTGCAAGGTGTTACGGGGGTGTCCTATAATAGTACCCCCCCTTTAAACTCGAGCTTCTGCGAAATAGGGCTGTGGTAGTTCTAGGTGAAGTTTATAAAAGTCTTCTGCGGCTTATATAAGTCCTATAGAGTTAACGGGTTCCTATAAGGACTTAATAAAGCCTCTCTATTTTATAAGATATATATATTAGCGTTTCCGTTTATTATACTTAATATTATTAATTCTTTTAATAAAGTACTTATTCTTACTATCTACTTTAACTAGTAGGGGAGGGTCCTATATCTGTCTAGGTAGGGCGTTTAATATAGGAGTAGTAGGGTAAAGGACTGACGTATAGAATATGGGGTGAATTTTAACTATATTAGGGAGCTTTAGTTAGTAGGCGTAAGAGGAAATAACCTTCTTAACCTTATAAGGGCCAGCATTCTTCTAATTAAGTTTCTTAGTAGGTCGTTTTGTGTTTAAATTCCTTATATCTAGCTAGACGAAGTTACTAATTTAATAGGCTAGTGCTAGGGTTCGTTTCTTATTTGTTACGGCTTTATAGACAAATTAGGCCCATATTATTTTATTAGTAAGGAATTATTATAATTCCTCTATCTTTTTTATAAATTTATTTACTTCTATAATTTATAAGGCGTAATAAGCGGGGTAAGGAGTATTACTAAAAGGTTTAAAACCCATTTATAGATACTAGCCGTAGTTAGCCAAAAACGGAAAGACCTTTATAATTTCTAAGATAGAATTATTTGCGGTAAACTTAGTAAATGTAAGCTAGTTAATCTAGTTATCTTATAAGTATAACGTGTATATTTAAATATATTATTCCATTATAGCATTTATATATTCCGTTTAACTATCCATTTCTAGATAGTATGCTATAAATAATAGTGCTTTAATACGGAGTTAGGTAGTTAGTTTTTTTCTAAAATATAGAGATAAACTAGCTACCTTTATTAGAGATAATCGTTTTAAAGAGTCCGTGGAGTTTCTATACGTAATTTAGGAATAGTTAGTCTATAACCACTATAATATTTATATAGCCCTTACTTATAGAGAGGTTAACAATAAAGTTAATTAAGATATCCTTCTATCTTCGGTCCGGAACAGGTAGTGGCTTTAAAAGGCTGTTATATATCTTATATAAAGCTTTAGCTTATTAGCAGATATAATAGCTAGAGATATACCTTCGTATTATATTATATATATTCGGCCAATAGTATTCTTATTAGAGCAGTTTTAGGGTTTTTCCTTAGCCTAGGTGGCCGGCTATTAGTAGATTATATATATATTTAAGGAGCTTAAGCTTAAGTTTATTATAGTTAGGTGTAACAGAACCTTATAGCAAGTACTACAATGGGCTCGTTAATAGGCTAGGTATGTAGGTGATGTAAATTAAAGTTAACAATATAATAATAACTAGTGGAGTAGTTGCCTAATAGATTAACTCTAATTATATTCTAAGAATTACTATAAGGAAGGAACTATCTAGGTAGGGACTAAGGGTCCTTAAATATACAACTATACTCCTATAAAATCCTTCTTATATATAATATATATATTATACATAAGGTATATAAGTCCCTCTTATTCCTCTCGTTTAATATATAGTACGTTATATAACTCGCTTACTATTCCTTATTATATAGCTCTACCGATTCCATTCTAAACTATACTTATATTAACTAACTAGCTTCTTCTAACTCCTCTTTAAGTAGTCGTAACATTATACTTAAAGCGTCTATAATACTATCTCCTTCCTCTTTATCTTTGTCCTTAAAGATCCCTAATATCTCTAAGTTGTTTACTAAAGGTATAATATCCGTCTAATTAATTTAGTTAATATTATTACTTATTATGCCTAAAGTATCTTCTTCTTTATACGCGCAACGTTGTGCCCGCACTATTACTGCTATATTATTGCTTAGTAAGATTATACCGTCTCTATGTTCTTATTATACGAAAAAGGAGTTAGTTTATATTGCGCTGGCGAGTCCTTTGTCTTAGTAACAGTTTTTTTGCTTAGAGTGTACTAAAGTAAACGTTTATTCCTTTTATGACGTTCGTTTTACTTCTAATGCTAAGTATACGCGTTTTATAACTCTTAATAGTCTCTAAGTTCCCTAAGTAATTTATTATAGGGTCTTATATTTAAACTATTACTATAAAGCTTAATAGTGACCTAGCGCAGGCCCTTGCTAAGCTTAAATGTTCTTAAGATACAGAATAAAAGGCCCTAAATGCTTATATTACGGCGTCTACTTAGCTACTTTGTCTTAAGAAGGTTTGTAAGAAGGTGCGTTTTAAAGAATAGAAGCTTATAAAATAAGGTCTGTAGAAACTTAGTAATAAAAGAATAAACTCTCTTCCTATAGATAGGGAAACAACTCTAAGTAGTTCGGCGGTTGCTCTTCCTGGGTCCCCCTTAGGTGACTCATTCTTTGGCGATCCCTCTTTATTAATATTACCTAACCTATTTTCCTCTAATACTCCTATACCTTTCCTATAGTATTCTTTAAATTCTGTAGTAGCTCTTAGGTAGTCTTATTATAGCCTGTCTACTTTACCTTATACTATATTTTATCGTTAACGTCCTTATCCCTTAACCCGCCAAAATTTGTCCACACGTTATTGATAAATATTTACCAATCAAATCAATGCATTAAAATCGCCGTGCTCAGGAATATACAGCTGATGTGGAGAGGTTCGAAATCAGGCAACGGCCAAGGCTCCGAGGAGGCTTTTTCGAGGCACGATTTTGGTTGAACGTTATACCGAGTCAGCTGAACAAGGTTTATGTCATTGGAAGTACAATTGGAAGGCATAGTTGATGGTTTGTATTGATCAAATCTATACGGCCTACACGTGTTGTTCTGATCCTGGTGTTCCGCACGGACCACTTGATTTGTGGACGTTGGCGGGTTAAGGGATAACTAACGATCTTTAAAACTTGTTATTCGTCCTCTTCTTATCCTCTATACGTGTCTTCTTTGTAAATTAGTGGCTTAATATTCCCGTATGCTAGCTTTAGTATTATAATATACTATATAGGGTAGATTTTTATTTTGGCTAGTAGGTTCAACTTAAATATAACTAGTGAAATCCTCTTTATAATTTTAAAAGGTCCTAGTTTAATATAGTCTAACTTCTTACTTAGTCGTTAACTTTTGAAATTTTTGTATAGTAGCCATACTTTATCTCCCTCCTTAAGATCTGGTCCCTTAGATCTCTTAGCATTATAGTATCATTTCATTCTTTATTATACTACCTTAGCTATTTCTATAAGGTTTATATAAAGATTTATTAAAGTCTCTATTTTTTATTTAGCTGTGCTACTCGTTTTTTTTACTTATTATAGTAATAATAATATTCTTAGCTTATATCTATAATTCGCCTTAAATAGTAATATACCTATTCCTTCCTGTAGTATTATATTATATATAAACTATATAACTGGTAATAACGATACCTAATTGTTCTGTACGTAATTAATATAGTATTTTAGATACTGTTCTAGTATCTAATTTAATCTTTCCGTTTAACCGTCTATCTGCGGATAATATATAGTAGAAGTTACTGCTTTAACTCCCTGTTCCGCTAAGAATACCTCCTAAAATACTACTATAAATCTTAAATCTCTATCTAATAAGATTTTACTTAGTGCTTTATATCTTATAAATACTTCCTTAATATAGATTTTAGCGATATCTTCTGCTAATATTTCTTCTATATATGCTATAAAGTATCTCTACTTTGTAAGCTTATCTACTATTACTAAGATTATATTATAATCCTATCCGGTAATAGGGTCTCTTAATTTTAGCAACTTTATAATAAAGTCCCATAATATAACCTCCTATAGTTTCTCTAGTATTTTAATAGGTTATAGCCCTCTATATAGCCTATGCCTTATTAATTTATTTCTTTAGCAATCTAAACACTCCTTAGTAACCTTTCTGGCTATCCTCTAGATTCTATTAATAATATACTCCTCTTAGAGTCTTAACACTAAGCCTATAGCTCCGTTATATCCTTAAGTTAGTCCCTTATAGAAATCTTTTATAAAGTGCTCTGCTATACTTCTTAGGATATACTTTGCCTCTCTATACTTATACAGTATTTCTTCCCCTAGATGTTTTAATTGTTCCTCTAGCTATGCCTTAAAGATTCTTTATACCTAAAAGCTTTCTAGTAACTTATAAACTCTCTCTAGTTCTTTATAAGTTGCTATAATTTTAAATAGTT
>Ga0307515_10004758_pt1 | contig 27824 bp, 13 predicted proteins | sample 17_EM_MG_FD_194513 | JGI IMG/M metagenome (GOLD analysis project Ga0307515, IMG submission 194513) | Populus trichocarpa ectomycorrhiza microbial communities from riparian zone in the Pacific Northwest, United States - 17_EM | ecosystem: Host-associated > Plants > Roots > Unclassified | place... | reverse complement strand
TGCCGAATTTATTTGCTTCCTGGCCGCCCTTATTTTTCTATCAAACGAAAAAATAGCGGCCTGGAAGCTATTTATAGCATACACCCTATTAACCTGCATTGTAGAGTTTACAGGCATTTATATGAACAGGGTAGCGCATATCTTCAATCATAATTTATATAATGTGTTCTTGCTATTTGAGTGTGGCATGGTAAGCTACACTTTATATAATTTATACAAACCGTATAAAGACACGCGTAAATGGCTGATTGCCTGGTACAGTATTTTTATGATAATATTTATTGCCGAGCTATTTGCCACCCATTTTAAGAGCTTTGTCTCAAATACGGCAACGGTAATGTCGGTAGTTTTTGTATTTGCATGCCTGTATTATTACTATCTTAAATTAAAGGATGAGCAGTTTGAACAGCTTGCTTTTTCGGCGCCTTTTTGGTGGGTAAGCGGAGCCTTGTTCTTTTACTTTGGCAGTACTACTTGCAATGTTTTTTTTGATTACATGTCAAAATCAAGTACCGTAGTTTATGGGCACTCCATTAGGTACTATATTTTTAATTTACTAAATATTATATTATACTCATTTTGGTCATACGCTTTTTTATGCAGGTATCTTCGCAGGAAATCGTATTCCTGATAGGCCTTACTTCCCTCATTTTTTTAATTGCTCCGCTGTTTTTAATCATTTACGTAGTATCGTACAACCGTAAAAAGAAAAAACACCAGGAGGAAAAGCTACTGCTGCAAAAAACTTTTGAGAATGAGTTGCTTAAAACGCAGATGGAAGTACAGGAACAAACCCTTAAAACCATCGCCTATGACCTGCATGACAACATTGGTCAGTTATTAAGCATCACTACCATAACCCTAAGTTCCATCGACCTTAACAATACCAATAAAGCTGCCGAAAAACTGGCTTTTATTGAAGACCTGACAAGCCGCTCCATCAAAGAGGTAAAAGCCTTATCCCGCCTGTTACATGGCGAAGAGCTGGTAAACCGCGGACTGGCCGCTGCCATTGAATTTGAGCTGGAATGGCTGCAACGATCAGAGAAGTTTAAGATCAATTTTGAAAAACAAAACTTTAGCACATTCAATGCCGATAGCGGCAAGGAAACAATCCTTTTCCGCCTGTTCCAGGAGATTATCAATAACATTATACAACATGCCAAAGCAACCGAAATATTTATAACTTTAGAGCAGATTGAAAATTCATTTCAGTTAACAATCCGCGATAACGGGAAAGGTTTTGATGTAGAAGAAACATTGAAACGTAAAAACGGGATGGGCCTGCACAACATCACCAAACGAGCGGCGATGATAAATGGTAATGCCTCAATCAACTCGGCTCCGGGAAGCGGATCAGAAATTATTATAAATATACCCTACTAAATATTAATGAACGCTGATAAAATAGATATAGTCATTGTTGACGATCATACCCTTTTTCGCCAGGGGCTGGTAAGCCTGCTTAGCGATTCGGGCAAAATAAATGTAATTTTTGATGCTGAGAACGGCCAGGACATGATCCAGAAGCTATCCCGTAACCCTTTGCCGGAAGTGATCCTGATGGATATTACCATGCCGCTGATGGATGGCTATGAAAGCACTAAATGGATTAAAGAAAACCATCCTGAAATAAAAGTACTGGCATTAAGTATGTTTGAAGAAGATAAGCCAATTATAGGCATGCTTAAAAGTGGTGCCGGCGGTTATATGCTCAAACAATCCCGGGCATCCGATTTAATTGATGCTATCACCGGTATTGCTAAACAATCATTTTATATTAATGAATTGGTGAGTGGCAAACTATTACGCAATATTCAAAACAATCAGCCTGTAAAAACCCAACAGGTTGAAGTAAATGCTAACGAATTAAAATTCCTTGAGCTTTGCTGCAGCGACCTCACCTACAAGCAAATAGCAGACATGATGAACCTGAGCCCGCACACTATCGACAATTACCGCGAAGCGTTGTTCCAAAAGTTTGAAACCAAATCACGTACAGGACTGGTAATTGCCGCGCTGAAGCAGGAGTTGATAAAGATATAAGGGGCCTCACCCTGCCCTCTCCCTTCTTGATTTTAAAGCTTCTTTTAAAGTCCTCTCGTTTGGAGAGGATTTAGGTGAGGCTGCTTGTCTCCTACTCAATAAAGCTTCCGTCCCCTCTCCTCTTCATTCGTTGCCCGTGGCGCATAGGCGAGCCTGTCCATTTCTGGAGGTTTAGCTTGGCGCTAAACATGAAATAACGGCTTTGAGCGTTGCTGAGGGTATTGGTTACCGAATTTTCGGTTGTTACCTGGTTGATAAAATTGTTTTGTTTTAAAATATCAAACACCTGGAACGTAAGCGTAAGGTTACGGCGCTTAAAAAACTGCTGTTCAATGTAAGCGTTAATTACCAATGGGTTACGTGTAAGATTTTGCGAAATCCCTTTTACGAAATTTTTGTTGGCGCTGTACCCAAAAGTAGCCGTGCGCCCGGTAAGGAAATAAAATTTGCCATCAATGGCTAAAGACGTTGTGCTGATATTGGTATTTACCGAATGCGGCAATGTAAAATATGATTTTGCCACATCGTAGGAAACATATGGGTTAATTTCTACCGATTCACTTGGGTTTATTTGGGGGCCTAAGCGCTCATTAAAATGCCAGGTAGTGGTAAAGTTTTGCACGTTATTACTCATGGATATGCCATGCCCGTAATTAATTGTACCATTGAGCGATAAGTTATACTTACGATCGGCCAGTTGTTTTGATATGTTGTAGTTACCGCCAATGGTGTAACTGCCATTTAAGTTTATATAATGTGTCTCGTTTTTTAATGCACCAAGGGTATCAGCTATCTGCACCGTATTGGTAACAATCTGATTTTTAATAAAGCTGACGTTAGCGTTGGCCGATACATTAAACTTTGAATCGATTATGTAGTTATTGTATTGCAGGTTGATGGAGTTCCGGAATGATGGCTTTAAATCGGGGTTACCCACAACCGGGTTTTGTGGATTGGATTCATCACGCACAGGCTGAATCTGGTTAAATGATGGCTCCTGTGGGCTGCCAGAGTAGTTAACCGAAAAACGCTCCTGTTTTGACCATACATACTGAAAACGCGCTATCGGGATTAAGTTAAAATTAGTGCGATGCGTACTTACTACCCCTCCGGTTATTTTTGTACCGTCTAAAACTGTTGGCACACCGGTAACGCCTAACGAAATATTGTATTTTTTTTGATTGATACGGTAGTTAAGTGCCAGTCGCGTCTCGGTAAACGAATATTTAAAAACATTGCTCAAGGAATCAACCAGATTGCGACTGCCCAGCGAATCTATGTTATAGGTATAGGCCTGGTTATCATAACTGCGCGAATTTACCTGCGCATTAAACTCCAGTTGCGACACATCGGTTAGGGGCTCAACATAGGTAAAACTCGTCCTGAAGTTTTTACTCAGGTTACTCCGGCTAATGTGGCGGTTAACCAGTGAATCTTTTAAAACATGATTGGTAGAATCCTGGTAGTAAATAATATTATTATCCTGTTCGTTAACAGTTTCATTATCTGAGCGGTTGTAACTTACCTGAAACGACAGGTTGCGCTTTGGCTTTTTAAATAAATGCTGATAAAACACAATGGCACCCCAACTGGGTACAGTATTATTGCTACCGGTTAAACCTAAAATATCTTGGTGAATAAGGCCGGTTTTAAAACTTTGAGATGTGTTTGTTGAATTTACACCCGAGTAACTGAAACTGGGTGTCACTTTTAGGTAGTTAGCACTATCAATATTATACTCCAGTTCCAGGTTCACATTATGAGTTTTGTTATTATTTTGCGAGTTGGAGTTCCTGATAAAATTAGTGGTACCCAATGTGCTAAACTGTTGGCCATCGCTATGGTTAATAGAATTAACATCCCTGAAATTATAATTATAGCTGGTATTTATCTGAATCTTTTTGGTTAGATAGCTGCGGTAGCTGATATTAGGGCCGCCTGTTTTGGTAGTACCGCCGCTGCCGCCGCCGGTTCCGCCCGAAACGCCATTTACGGTGTTTACAAAACTGCCTATCAACCCTATCTGTTCGTTGCCGTTTATCCGCTGAAAAAACAAACGGTTATCATAACGATCGTCACTACCTACACCCGCGCTTAACCGACCAACATTGCCTACCGATTTATCGGCCCTTGTAGTAATATTCAACACTTTTTGTGGGTCGCCATCTTTAATCCCTGTCCGGGCCGCCTGATCGCCATAATCATCAACAATCTGGATTTTATCTACAATGTCTGCAGGCAAATTTTTAATCGCTTGCGCTACATCGCCACCTATATAATCTTTACCATTCAGCCTGGCTTTTACTACTGCCTGCCCCTGGTGAGTAACCGTTCCGTCTTTGGCAACTTCTACACCCTCCATTTTCTTAATCAGCTCGTCAACAGTAGCATTCGGGCGAACTTTATAATCACTGGCGCGATACTCAACAGTATCAGTTTTGTAAGTAACACTTGGCTCACCGTTTATCACTACCTCGCCCAACATATGTTGCTGTGGTTTCAAAACAAAGGCATCCAGCTCCAGGCTGCGCGATTCGTCGTTGTTCAGCATCTTCCTTACTATCGTTTGAAATCCTACGCTGGTAACGGTGATGACAAACGTAGCCGATTTAACCTTCCCAAACCTGAACTTACCTGTTGGGCCGGTGCTGGTAACCATACTATCTGTAGCCGATACCAGCTTAATAGTTGCCCCTTCCAATTTTTCATCAGCAGTATCCTTAACTATCCCATAAACTTCCCTAAAAGGCAAAGGACCTTTTTGATCTTTCGTACCGCGTTGCCTTCCGAAGTTACCGGCGCCATTGTTCCCATTACCGTTACCACCTCCCCGGCGGTTTTGGGCATAGCCAATGGCAGCAAACGTCAATATAAATAAACAGAGTAAAGTTTTTTTCATGGTAAGGCAGATGTGCTGGGTTAAGCCCGGAGTTAAAAAGTCTTAAGCGAGAAAGTTATTCGTTGCAAAACGATTTATAACTTAAGGCTATCGATTTAAACTTGTAAAACTGACAGGAATTAACTTGGCTAAAAATACAAGGCTGCAACGGTTTATTTTAAACTGTTGCAGCCTTGTTACATAACATCCTTGTTACCTGCTTTCTTCAAGCTGCAAAACAACACTTGTTCTGCCGCTGTTAACATCGGGGTTGATGCCTACGGTCATTAAAAAATCGCCTGTTAAAACCAGGTTATTTTCGATGGATGAGTTGGAGCCTGCATAAAGGTTAATTTCTTTAACCAGGTATTTTTTCTGCGGATCGAGACCTTTCAAACGAATAGGCACTTTTGTTCCTGCGTTGTAACGATTATTAACCAAATAATTAAATACTACCGCTTTTGACTTGCTATTATTAACGTACATAATAGATGCGGCATCGTTATCCCACGGCGATTGCAGGCGATATTGATCGCCGTGCCAAATGGCATCTTTCAGGTATTCGTAATTTTTAAGCGCGTCATGCACATAGGCAAGGTCTTGCTCGCTTAATTTACTTACTACAATATCAAACCCAAGTTTACCCATCATCGCCACATCCGTGCGGAATTTTAAAGGCTGTTTACCCCAATCGGTAACGTGGTTTGAACTGGTCATAGCCGGGTAAAAGTAGGAATACTCCCATTGGATAAACACCCTTTCCAGCGGTTCGGTGTTATCACTTGGCCAAAATTCGGTAAAGTACTTAAGCGCGCCATAATCAACACGGCCACCGCCGCCGGAGCACAGCATCAAAGGTACTTTGGGATATTTTGCTCTAACACGTTCCAATACTTTGTACAAACCGAAAACATAGTCGGTATACAGATGCGATTGGTCTTTTTTCAGATAAGCCGAGTATGCATTATAGATCACCGCGTTGCAATCCCATTTAATATAGGCCAGGGTTGGATTTTTGGTAAACAGATCATTCACTATGCCAAATACAAAATCCTGAACTTTAGGATTTGCAAGATCGAGCACCAACTGGTTGCGGAAATATTTTTCGGGGCGGTTTGGTTGTTTTATCACCCAATCCGGATGTTTGCTGTAAAGTTCACTTTTCGGGTTAACCATTTCGGGCTCTATCCAGATGCCGAATTTTACGCCATCGGCAGTTGCCTCTTTTACCAACGATCCGATACCGTTAGGCAATTTCAACTTATTTTCCTGCCAATCGCCCAACCCTGCATGGTCGCCGTTACGTGGAAATTTATTGCCAAACCAGCCATCATCCAGTAAAAACAAATCGACGCCTAATTTTTTGGTATCTTTTAATAAACCAAACAGTTTGCTTTCGTTAAAATCAAAATAGGTCGATTCCCAGTTGTTCAACAAGGTTAGTCTATCGCCCTGACCGTCAACAATTTTATATTTGCGAGCCCAACGTTGCAATTTGCGGCTGGCATCTCCCTTACCATGATCTGAATAGGTATATACAAACGCCGGTGTAGTAAATTCCTGGGCAGGTTTAAGATGATATTCGGCCGCGGCATTGTTAATACCGGCAATAACCCTTAAATTATTGGATACATCGAGCTCCAGGTCTATTTTAAAATTACCCGACCATTCCAGCGCACCAAGCATTACTTTGCCTTCATCGTCGGTAGCCGGTTTATCCATAGATACCATGAACATAGATGGCTCATACAAATTAGCGCGGGTGCCCAGTTTGCTGTCAATAGTTTTAATGCCGTGGGTTAATTTGGCTTCTTCTGGCTGCATCTCTAATGCCCAGTTACCGTGATACTGTTTTAGCCAAAAGCCGTTACCTTTTAAATTAAGGTTGGCCGATGCATATTTGTTCAGGGTTACTTCACCCTTTTCGTTATGTTTTATTACCGACCATTGTTCGGTAACGTCCTCTTTAAAATAGGTTTTATAATATAGTGTTACTTCAAACGGGTAAACAGGGTCTTTCAGGTTAACAGTCAGCAGGCTCACATCCTCGTCAACTTTTGTAACGGTGTGGCTTACATAAACCAGGTTGAGGGATTTATTACCATCGGTGTGTGTAACAGTTATTGCCGGCTCGGCCAGGCTTTGTGAGCCCGAAGCCATGTATGCTTCAGTTAACACACCTGAATCATCGGCCTGGCGGTACATTTTACCAATTTGTTCGTACTCTTTGGCATTACCCAACTTGCTGCCGAAATAAACCATTTTAAGCGTTTTATCGCCATCGGTTTGCAGCACCAGGGCATTATTTTGTGTTTCCACCGGAATAGTAACAGTTTGAGCGTGGCTTCCCATAGCCATCGCAACCGAACTTACAAGCACCACGCCAAATGGCAGTACTTTGTTTATTAACTTCTTTTTCAATTTTTTATAGGTTATTTATCAGGTACAAATAAGGTTAAATTTATTGACTATTGGTTCTTGAACTCAAATTTATATAATGCGGCATCGGCAGCAGGAAGCTTTACATTCAAATCTATATCAGTACCTTTTAATATTTCGGTAACTTTATATTTTTGCAGAGGAAGGCCTAATCTTTTAAAATCCAACGCAAACTCCTTAGGCTTATCCGAGTAATTAAATACAGCCACATAATATGCGTTTCCAATTTTTTGAACAAACAGCTCAGATGCGTTTTGGCCGGTGTTACCTTCAACAGGTTTAAAAGATTTACCATGTTTTATCACTGCTAATATTTCCGGGTTTTGATACCACTGTATAGCCCTTGCACTCCACTGCCCGTGTACCGAAAAATCGTCGCCGGTAATGAATGTACCCGTAACCACGGCCGAAAGCATCCTGGCGCGGTTGGCCCCCTCACTTTCGTTGTTTAACACCACGTGGTCGGCATCAACAAAATTGTACAAATAGGTTTGCCACCAACCGTAGCTTACGCTATTTAAAGTGTACTGGGTATTATCGATACTTTTAAAAGCGTCGCAGGCAATACGGCGTGTATGCACGTAGCGGCCCGAGGCCAAACTTGGCGATATGGCAGCGTAAATAAGCATCTGATCGCCCAGTTTGCTCACCAGGTATTCCATCCCTTTACGGTAGGCCTGCATTCCTGTAGTTATAGCAGGATCATAAAAATGGGTAGACTCGGCCGTAGCGTGGCCCAGGAAATCTATTTTAATCATTTTAAAGCCGCATTCTTTCAGCTTGCCAATCACCAAATCAATATGTTTCAGCGTTGCGGGATGTGTAGGGTCAACAGCTCTTGCGCCATCAATATCGTGGTAGCCTTTGCCAACTTTTGTCCAGGTTTCGCCATAGGTATAATTGGTGCCGGCAACTTTTCTGTCGGGACCGTCTTTCCAGCCCCAATCGGTAAAGGGCGCCCAGTATACGCCCGGTTGCAGGCCTTTGCTTTTACAATAATTGGCAAACTCCTTCAGCTTGCTGTAATCGCCCTCTAAACCGCCCTTTAACATAAAATCCCAATAGGAATCCAGATCGATAAAAGCGGTGTTACCTGTCCGAAAGGCTGATAAGCTGTCGGCAAAAAAATCTGCAACTTTGGTAGCTTTATCGTAGTTGAGCTTTTCCTGCATTACACCCCAGCTATTCCATCCAACGGGTGTAGGTTTTGTCCAGTTAAAAACAAACGGAGGTTCGGCAATTCGGTTAGCTTGGGCGTATTCTTCCATCCCGTTACGCCAGTCGTTATAGTAACCAATAAATATCTTTGGCGACTGCACTATATCGCCTTTAACATCGCCATGCTCAATATTATCACGGGTTACACTTTCTTCCGTGTAGCCACTCCAAACAACCATTCGGTTACCATCTGTTGGTGTAGCACTGCTACGCACCCCGGTTTTCCAAACCTCGTGCTCAACAGATCCGGCTATATAACCGTTGCGGCTGGTGTTATCATATACAACACCAACTTCAGCGCTGGTATTGCTGAACGGTGCTTTAAACTCTTTAGCATTGTACCGGATAAACGTATCGTTATCAAAGGGTACAAAAACGCTGCGGGCGTCGCCCGTAACAGCGGCAATGTTACCCGAAAACGGAATTATGGAATTACTCGAGAGTTTTTTTCCTGTTAATACAACCTCGGTCAGAAAAAATTCCCGGCCCGGATAAACGTAAAATACCTGTTCAATTTTTGGCAGGCCGCTGCCGGTAAGTGTTACTACGTATTTTTCGCCTTTGCCAAAACCATCATTTATGGGTGTTGAGGCATACTTACGATATAAATTATCAGTTGTAGCTACGGCTGCATCTTTTATTTTGAAAGTGGATGTTACATTAGAAAACAAGGTTGTTTTGCCATGATAAACATTATAGATACCGGTTTTAAGATCATAAACAATGCTGTTGCCTTTACCGTATGGAATTGTTACCGTAGTTGTTTGCTTGGCGGATGCAATACTGAACAGGGTTTGTATGACTAACGAAAAGGTAAAAATTATTTTGAAGCTTATTTTCATTGACTAGTATTTTTAATAATAAAGGTCATTGCTTCGTACCTCGCAATGACGGTAGTTTAGCACATTGATTTAATTACACCTTTTGCGCCATCACCTCTTTTAATACCCCGTTAACTTTTATTTTCACTTTACGCGGTGTGGTTGAAGTAACGCGGTAGCTAATAACTTTACCGTCTTTCCATTTAAAATCGACGGTGAAATTACCCCGGGCGCGTAATCCTTTCACATCGCCGGATGCTTTCCAGCTATCAGGAATAGCCGGTATCAGGTTGATGTAGCCTTCATGGCTCTGGATCAGCATTTCGGCAATACCTGCAGTGGTGCCAAAGTTTCCATCAATTTGAAACGGCGGGCCGGCCGATAACAGGTTTGGATAAATACCACCCCCGGCACCATAGTTAATGCCTGTGCTTGTAGTCGGTTTCATGATCTCGGTAAATAGTTTGTAGGCCCGGTTACCATCGTGCAGCCTTGCCCAGAATAAGAGTTTGTAGGCAATAGACCAACTTGGCCCATCGTCACCACGTACATCCAGGGTTTTCTTAGCTGCGGCTGCCAGGTCGGGCGTGCCATCTGCTGTAATTTCGGATGCGGGATAGATGCCATACAGATGCGAAATATGCCTGTGCTGTGGCTCGGTTTCCTTATAATCTTCCAGCCATTCCTGTATGCGGCCGTCTTTACTGATAATACCTGCGGGCGGAATTTCTTTTAACCGTTTTTTCAATTGGGCACGGAAAGCGGCATCAATACCTAAAGTTTCAGAAGCGGTAATTACATTGGCAAACAACTCGCGCATTATCTGGTTATCGATAGTGGCACCGATGCAGATACTGGCGTGATTGCCGCTACCATCGGGCATCATAAAGCTATTTTCGGGCGATGATGACGGAGCGGTTACCATATAACCACTTTTAGGGTCTTTTACCAATATGCTGTTGTAAAATTGTGCCGATCCTTTCAAAATGGGATAGATGCTTTTCAGGTAGTTTTTGTTATTTGTAAAAGCATAATGATCCCAGATATTGCTGCATAACCAACCCGAACCAGCTTTGGTTACTCCCCATGAAGCACTTTCGCCGGGCTCAGTCCATCCCCAAACGTTGGTAATTACGTGGGCAACCCAGCCATCGGCATTGTAATAGGCTTTGGCTGTACGCTCACCATTTTTTACCAGACCGCGCACCAGTTCAACCAATGGCAGGTTTAGCTCAGACAAGTTAGAAACCTCAACGGGGAAGTGATTCATTTGAACGTTTACGTCCAGGTGGTAATCGCCGTTCCATGGGGTGTGTACTTCGTTGGCCCAAAGCCCCTGTAGATTGGGCGGCAATAGGCCAACCCTTGTGCTGCAAATGCTTAAGTAGCGCCCAAACTGGTAAAACAATACCGGCAAACCTTTATCATCGGCAGGCGCTTTATGAAAGCTGATGAGCCGCTGATCGGTAGTCGCTGTCGAGTTATCTTCACCTAATTTGATGCTTACCCGGTTAAACAGTTTCTGAAATTTCCTGGTATGCTCCTGCTTTTCTAAAACGTACGGCTTTAGCATAGCATCAGCTAAATTCTTAGCCATTTTGGCCTTAAAACCGGGACTCTTAAAGTCGGTAGTTGCCGAAACGTAGATAATAACTTCGGTGGCGTTTTTTATAACCAGGCTGTTGTTAATAGCAGTTATCGTACCACCGGTTAGCCTGGCTTTAACATTGGCTATATATTGCATGCCGTTACCATCGGTACCGTTATCTAACCGACCTTCCATTTGCAGGGTATTACCAACTGTGGTGGTTTTCGAGCGCTCGGGGCGGCTAATGCCAATACTAAAATTCAGTTGACCGGGCTTATCGGCAATAAGTTTGATAACATCAACATCATTGCCAAAACTGGTAAAATACTCCCGTTTATAGGTAACGCCGTTAATAGTATAGATACTTTTCGCTAAAGCATTATCCAGCGATAATTCCCGCTGATAGTTAGTGAATTTTGAAGCGTCGGCGCCATTGTAGTCAAACTTCAGGTTTAAATCGCCCAGGGTTTGAAAACAGCCCCATTGTTTGCCTCCAGATCCGGGGCCTTTGCACACAAAATCTTTATCAATGAGGGCCTGTGCCTCCACGTTTTTACCAGCCAGCAACAATGCCTTTATTTCGGGCAGTTTTTTGTAGGCTTCATAATTATTGGCATCCTGTACCGATCCCGACCAAAGCGTAATGTCATTAAGTACAATTTTTTCGTCGCTCACTCCCCCATCAGGCATCATGCCTAAACGGCCATTACCCAAAGCAAGGGTCTCTTCCCAGCGCGATGCGGGCTTATCATAATGTAAAGTAAGCGCCTTTTTTTGTGCGATTGAAACCGTCGACAGCAACAAAAGAGCTGCTGCAACGGGTATGTTTTTTTTAAAATTCATTAGTGCAGATTATGATTTTATTACAGGGATATCCATAGCGTTTACATCAAGCTCCAACACAATTACCGAACAGTTTTCATCAGGTAAAGTGGCCGGCAACTCTATCTTATAGCCTTTACTATCCGATCGGATTGCTACCGCGCTGCCATTCAAAAAATACGATTTTAGGATTTTAGCATTGGGCAGCAATGGAATATTCAATGTGCTGTCCTTTTTTTGAAAAACGTTGATGTAAATCTTATTGCCCATGCGCGTTGCACCATATTCGGCAGTTGGTACGTAGGGGCCGCCCTTTGTGCCATAAATTGCTTCACCATTTTGCCGTAACCAGGCTCCCATTTCTTTTAAGCGGGCTACTTGCCGGGCTTCCATGTGGCCATCCATCGCCGGGCCAACGTTAAATAACAGGTTACCATTACCCGATGCCGATGTTACCAAAGTTTGGATGCATTGCTTTAATGATTTCATCCCATCGTTTGGTTTCCAGGCCCATTGGTTGCAAATGGTAATGCAACTTTCCCACGGCTCATCCATATTAAGTTTGCCTATGGTTTGTTCCGGTGTTAAAAAATCGCCAACCGCATCACCGCCCAATTTTTCGCTTATTTTGCCCAGGCGATTATTGGTAATTACGTTAACATCAACGCTTTTGATATAGTTGTAAATTTCCTGGCCATCGGCAGTTGTCCACGGTGTTTCCCAATAGCCATCAAACCAAAGCATAAAGGGGTGATATTTGGTTATCACTTCTTTAAGCTCGTTTTTCATACGCATTTTAAAAGCTGTCATATCGCCTTTGCGGGCATTTATTTCGGGATGGTGCGGGTTATCTATAGGGTAGTCCTTATCGTGCCAGTCTAAAACGGTACAATAAATGCAAAAAGTTATGCCTTGTTTTTTACAGGCTTTTTCCAGTTCGCCAACAATATCTCTTTTAAATGGCGATTTTGAGATATTATAATCCGAGAAGGCACTTGGCCATAACAGGAACCCATCGTGATGCTTGGCTGTAATAACCAGGTATTTCATACCGGCATCTTTTGCAGCTTTCACCCATTCATCAGCATTAAATAATTTAGGGTTAAACTCATGATACAAATTATCGTAATCCACTTCGGACACCTGGTCGTTACGGCTCCAGCCAATTTCGGTACCGCGTTGGGTTACCGGGCCAAAATGAATAAACATGCCAAAACGCTTAGCCATAAATTGATCCATAACCGCTTTCGGAGTTTTGACCGGAATTGGACTTGCTGCCTGCTGTGCAATAGCTAAACAGGTACTTAATAAAAGGACTCCCAATAGTCCTGCTTTTCTTTTCATAGTATAGTTTAATTAATCAGGTTTCTTTTAGTTAGATTCAGTTGGTTTGGCTAATGAAATTTCATTGAACAGCTTTTTATAATTATTCACTCGTTCAATCTGGTCAACTACTCACTTATTCAACCTAATCAACCACTCACTCATTTATTTATTTACAAAAAAGTTAACAATGCGGCATGCATGGCCTTTACTCAAATTGTTCTTTTTGTCGCTTATTTTAATTTTTAAAGTGTGGCTGCCACCATTCAGGTTGTCGCCCAGCATGTGGTAAACGCCCAGGTGAATCCAGCTATAAAACTCAGTCAACAAGTCCAAGTCTTTATAAGCGCCACCATCAATTGAGTAGGATATAATGCCCGCGTCGGGCCCGGCCACTACTGCAATACCAACAGCTGTGCCTTTAAATGTCAGGGTTAATTCGCTACCCGGTTCTGTAGCCTGCAGCATGGGTACATCAACAAACCCCGGACGGGTTGACAAGCCATCCCCTGGGTTCCATTTAGCATCTATAGCCCAGCCTTTGTCCAGCCTGGCGTTAGTAATGTTATAATAGCTGCCATTATTATAGCTGGCGTTATCAATAGGTTTAGGTAAAACAGCTTTAACAGGTTGCTTGTAATTTGCAGCAACGCTGGCCTGCAACAATGCTTTAATTGTTTCAAAGTAAAGCTCCTGCCCATGGTACCAGGGGTGGATATCTTTAAAATCATCGGCCCACGTTAGCTCCTTGTTTTTTATTTTATCGTTAACCTCCAGTGCAAGGTTTACATAGGGTAAATTGTAGTGGGTGGCTACTAACTGATGGTTTAGCAGTTCGGGCGATATTTTGCCTTTGGCGTAGTTTTCTATTTTTTGAGGATCGACAAAAGCCATCATAATAACATTCATCATCGGGTTGTTCATTTTTGCATGCCTTACAATGCCTTCTAACGCCCTAACCTGCGTAGTACTATCGGTGCCCCTGTCGTTCACCGCGGCTTCTACAAACAGCAAGTCGGTTTTACCTGAGTCAAGAATATCCCTTTGCAACCTGAATGCGTGCGGTAAACTGCCTAATGATGGTATGCCGGCAGCTATAAAATGAAAATCCGTTTCGGGATAAGTTTCCCGGAGATATTTGCAAACCTTATCGCGCCAGCCGGGATTAAAAGTGATCGATCCGCCTAAAAAGGAAACGGTAGCTTTTTTATTTACTGTAGCAGCGTAGTAAAAATTATTTAAGCCGCCCGCGGTTTTGATATAATCTGTATACGCCAGTATTTTTTGTACAGGATATGAGTTATTGTAAATAAATTCGGCATAATAACCCGGGCGATCTACCGTAAAATGATGTCCTTGTAACTCCATGGGCCCCTGCGTAACAGGATGTATGCTAATGGGGCCACCTAAAGCAATATAGCGTTTGGCCAGCACATCACTATTCTCGGCAGGCGGGGCAAGCTTATCGTCGAGCCCTATTGTATGTAAAATGGGGACACGAAATGATGCCAGGCCTTCCAGGTTATCAATTGGGTTATCGTTGTAAGCAATAGCTTGTTCTTCGGTAAAATGATAAACCTTCTTTAGCTCGTTCCAGGCACCTGCATCTCCGGGACCCTTCAACTTTCCGCCCGGCCAGCTTTTTATATCACAAACCGGTGTTTCTGCATAAATACAGGTTACCTTATCGGGATTACGTTTGGCCCAGGCATAAGCATAAAGGCCTCCCCTGCTTACCGCTTCGAGGGCCACCTTTGGTGCAAGGCCAAGTTGCGTGGTTAAATAGGTATAAAACACGTCGTAAGAACTCATTGCTGATGGGGCACCATACTGGTTATCTACATTGATAAAGGCTATATAAAACCCTTTTGCAAGCAAAACACTGTCAATTTCGGTATGCCAGTCGGGGAAAGATGTGCGCCAAACCCAGGGATTGCCAGGTAGCGGGTGCGCTGGTTTAACGTAGTAAGCATCACGGTCGGCTATTTTTAATTTTATTTTCTGAAAGCCTTTCCATAAGCTGGCATTGCTTTGCGCATGGACACCAGTAAAAGCAGTTAGTAACAATAATAAGATAACAGCGTGTTTAAATTTCAACATTGGCTTTAATATTTCAATTTCGGGCAAAGGTGTTTGTGAGCCTTGCTATTTTAGTGAATAAAGTATTTTTAAATAGGCCGTATTACGGCAATGTACGTGTATTAAAAAAATGCAGCATCTACCCGATCTTGTTATTATTGGTTAGGGTAAATGTATCAGCTAATTACTTTTTAAAAAATGGATAAACCTTTTAAAACGATGGACAATCCACTGAAATCATGGAGTTAGATATACGTATTACTCCAAAATCTTCCAACAGCGCTTTATCAACAGGTACGCCATAAAAAACAACTACAAATGACTAAACCTAAAGGCATTTGTATCAATTTTGTTATCCAGACATGGAGAAAACACCTATATGTTTCTACAGTTCTTTATCGGTTATAAATTTTATTATGCAATACCAACGTATTTGTGCAATCCTGAAATTTTACCAGGCCTGCTTCGGTAACAGGCGCACCGTTAACTTTGAAGCTGTTGTTTACTACCCTGATATTAGCAGCGCTTTTTGCATAAACCGCATCGCCTGACAGTAAAATAAATTCGTTACCCGTCACCAAAATATTGTTGTGGACTTTTGTTGTGTTATTTTGGGTATTTTCGGGCGAAACCAACACAACCGGCCCGCCACATAAATTAAATTTATTGTTCTTGATAACCAGATTTTTAACCATCCCCGATTCGTACCAACTTGCCGCATCGTCGGCTACGGCTATGGCGCTATTGTTGGTACGTTGAAAAACATTATTTTCAATTACCATCTTGCCACGCGTAGTAACCAAAATACCCCTTGTGGGAATGCGTTCGATGGTATTATCACCTATATATACACTGGGCGTCCAGGTAATATTTTCTACTACATCATTTGGCATTCTAGTATCGGTCAGGGGCATTTTAAGGGTTAACAATATATCTTTATCATTTACCCTTACAACCTTTGATACAATGCTTACCCCATACTGCAAAAGGCTATTTGAATGTACTAAAGCGACACTATCCCCCTTAACAAAAGCTTCGAAACCAAAAGTTTGGTTGTGCATAAACCGGACAAGGAGCTGATTAGGTTGAGGTTGCTGGATTATGCGCAAATAGGTGCCGTGTACGTTAACAGCATCGTCATTGGCCCCCGATAACCAGGAATTAATAACCGATATTTTACCCCCGCAGCCCGAAAAATGCAAGATATCGGCCCAGGCGGCACAGGTACGCCCGGAGTTTGCAGCCGGTTTCACAAAAACAGAATCGATGCCAATATTCCGGCAAAACTGGCTTACCACCCCCATGCCATGCATAAAATTGATGTGAATATTTTTTAGCGACAAATTGTTGCTTCGCACCAAAAAAATCCCCGCACAATCCCGCGTAATATCCCGGCTTTGATAAATAAGGCCGGTTTTAAATCCGGGATTACTTTTAAAATAAACCCGTACGCTATTCAGGCCTGTTGCCGCATACCTCAACCCATCCATATTAATATCAACCCGTTGCAGATGGCCTGTTGCAGGATCAAACCTCTGCCACAAGGATATTGAATTGTATCTCCAACCTTCTCCTTCCCAGGTAAGCAGGCTATCTTTAATGCTATATTTTGAATCGGGATGGATCTTCAAATCGACGAAATTATCAGCTATTTTCATCACCTCCAACTCCGATACTGTTGGCCGGTAATAATCATACGTAGCGCCATGTATTTTGATATCATCGCTATGATCGATACAGGTTTCAATCATCTTCCCGCGCATCAGCATTTTTGCGCCTAATGCATCGATATCTACATAACTTGAGCTATCAATATAAATAGCAATGGCTTTGGGCGTGTAAGCATCATCATTAGTATTAGATATAAAGAACTTCCTTTTAAAGCTTGCTTCCGGGTAAAAATTATAGGTACCTTTTTCAAATACCAGCTTAACGTGTTTTTTATTACTGCCACGTGCTACCAGAAATAACGATTCTCTGATATCGGCCGGGCCGGCAATTGTTATTTTGTCTCCTGCCGAAAAGATTCGCCTGTTAACCTGCTTAAAAGTTTTCCAGGGATGTTTTTTATCAATTCCGGAATCATCATCATTCCCTTTTTTAGCATCAACATAATACATAGTATTGCCCGGCGATACTTTACGATTACTGATATCGGGATATTTTACTACGGCATACGACGGTAGGCCGATATGAATAGCTACAAATGCTAACAAAAAAATAAAGTACCGAAACCCGGACCCCTTGCTATTAATTACCCGCATTGAAAATATAGGTTTTACCGGCAACTGAATTAAACTGGTATTTAAAGTCGTTGTTTACTATAGTTCCGGGGATCTTTGTCCCTTCGGCTATTAATTTATTTGGCGACCGGAGGTTACACACTCCGCCAGCTAACGATTTAACAACAATCCGGGTAATTTTACCACCTTTCCATACCATATCTGTTATCTCGAAATCGCCGCGGGTTTTAAGGCCTTGCACACTGCCGTTTAACCATGCTTTTGGTAATGCGGGTAAAAGCTGAATTTCATCGGTTTGGCTTTGGAGCAGCATTTCGGTAACGCCAGCTGTATAGCCAAAATTTCCATCTATCTGGAACGGCGGATGCGCGCATAGCAAATTGGAATAAACGCCGCCGCCGTTATTATAATCAACACCCGATCCCCCAGCCAGGGTAATAAAATTATTCAGAATTTTGTAAGCATGATCGCCATACTGCAGGCGTGCCCAAAAATTCATTTTCCAGGCCATTGACCATCCGGTTGATACATCGCCACGTGCCAATAAACTTACCTTGGCCGCCTGCGCCAGTTGGGGTGTTTTTATAGTGCTTATTCGTTTCCCCGGGTGCAGGCCAAACAAATTTGATGAGTGACGGTGTGTATCTTTCGGGTCATCACGATCAGTTTCCCATTCCTGTAACTGGCCCCACTTGCCAATTTTAGGTTTCAACAAATGCTCGCGCATATCGGCAACATGATCGCGATAAGTTTTATCTGCACCTAAAACATCCGCCGCCGATATATAATTTGTAAATAGGTCATATACAATCTCCTGGTCATAAGTTACCCCATCTTCGGTTGGCCCATGCTCGGGCGACCAGCCCAGTGGCGAAACCAGGGTGCCATCCGGGCGGCGTTTTAAATGATCATCCCAAAACTCCACAATCTCTTTCAGTATCGGGTACGCAAAAGTTTGCAAATAGCTTTTATCTTTAGTAAACGCATAATGTTCCCAAATACCCTGGGCATACCATGCGCTGCCAGGCGTGTTCCACAAAAAGCTGCCGCCACCGTACACACCATTTTCGGTTTTAACTGTCCAGCCGCGTACACCAGGATATTCTTTTTGCGTGCTTACCTTTTTTACCTCACGCATACTGTTGATATAATCAAGATACGGTATATGACATTCCGAAAGATTAGTAGGTTCGGCCAGCCAATAATTCATCTGGATGTTGATATTAGAATGATAATCACTTCGCCATGGCGGATTATTGCTCTCGTTCCAAAGCCCCTGCAGATTTGCAGGCAAGCCACCTTTGCGCGAAGAATTGATTAATAAATATCGTCCGTATTGATAAAGCAACGCTTCCAGTTGCGGGTCGGCCTGTTTTTTATAACCAATCAAACGTTTATAGGTTGGCTCGGCGGCATCCGATGGTGGTGTTGTACCCAAGTTTATTGCAACCCGGCCGAAAAGTGCCGAATAATCAGCTATATGATTGTCCAATAATTGCTGGTAAGTTTTGGCCGATGCCGCATCCAGGCTTTGCTTCACCTTTACACCTGGTGCTTCGCCACGCCAGTGTTGCTCGCGCTTGTTGCTGTAGTTAGTAGCAGCCGAGAGCAAGATTGTAAAACTATCCGCATTGCTGATGCTCAGTTGCGAACCACCTTTTTCGTCATCCAAAACCACAGCAGTTCCACCGATTAGCTTTATATCAATACTCGCGCTATAGGCTAAACCATTATCAAGTTTACCTTCAAACTCCAATGTATTGCCACTGCCGGTTGTTTTTGCCCCATGTGCATCTTTGAGGCTGATGATAGCCGAGTAAGCCCCCTTTTTATCGGCAGTATAATGCAACACCATCACTTTATCCGGGAAACTGCAAAAATACTCGCGTTTAAACGCTACGCCATTATCAGTATAAGTAACCTGCTGTACCGCTTTGCTGATATCCAATTGCCTGCGATAATTGGCAGGTATAGACTGTGCAGTGTCTTTATTTTTAAAATTGATGACCATATCGCCAAAAGCCTGGTAGGCACCGGTTTCGTTTTCATCCCCTGTCCATAGGCTAATCTCATTAAACTGGATATGCTCTTGTGCGGGGCCACCAAAAACCATCCCGCCGAAGCGGCCATTTCCCATAGGATAGGCTTCTGTCATCCAGGCTTTCGCGGGTTTGTTGTCCCATATTACCAGCGGGCTTACGCCCTGGTCGGTTTTATTTTGCGCATTTGCAGCTTTTAAGAACACGCTACCAATGGTTATTACAGCAATATAAATTATCTTTTTGGTCATGTTTGGTTTAAAGTAGGATGAGCTAAATATCCATATAAAACAACCGTTTATAAACATCGATATTAGCAAATGATTGCGTTTTTAGAACATTAACAGTATTGTTACCAGCAGTAAAAATTTGTCAAAAAAGAACCTCCCGAACAGATGTGGCCGGGAGGTTCTTTTTTTATTATATTAAACAAACAATTATTGTTTATTCCAAAAGGTTATTTCGCTCATGTTGCTATAACCAGATCCTGTTACGGTATGCAACACTCTTATGCGTATATACCTGACAGGAGGAGGATTACTTAACAAATCGACTTTCAAAGCCGCCTGCCCGTCATCTGTCCTGGTAACCGATTTAAGTAATATCCATCCTTTGGCAATAGCTTCTGCTTTCCAGCCACTGTTATCGGCCCTTAAAGTTGTGGTAGCTCCGGTTAAACTATTTATCCCCCAAACTTCAAACTGATCTGGGTTGTTACAACAGTTCCTTCCAACTTCTTCCATCTGCCCCAAATTGCTGTATGACTGACCCATATCAAACGTAAGCACATGTGGAATATATGAGCCATCGCTGTGGAAAATATTAGGATAGCCTTGCGGACCGTCGCTGTTATCCCACAGTTTACTGATCGTAGTTTCGCCAGAATAAGTACTAACATCCTGTGGCAGGTGAACTTCCGAAAATTTAGATTTATCGCATTTTACATAAATATAGATTGTAGGAAATGTATCAAATTGCGCAACGGCAAATGTGTCGATTGATGTACGCTCCGGTATGTAGTACGATTTGTACGTAATGGGCGTACCTGCTTTGTAAGTGGGCAGCGTTATTGAATTTACATTTGGAGCAAGCGAAAGCTGCGATGCCACACCGGCCGCGTTGGTGTAATTAATAACAGTTTTAATGTTAATGGTATCGGGAGTAATAAAGTTTAATTGTACCGATCCATCGCCGTTAACAACGTAGGGAGTGGTTGCATCATAGCCTCGGTTTAATAAGTTAGACGCGTACACCGGTCCGTAAGCTTTAGCATTATTTAATTCATATGGAATGGATTTATTTCCTTTTGCATCATAAGAGTAGATGGTAAACGAATAAGTGTACTCTTGCAGGTTTTTAATCACGGTTCTTATTGTATCTACCTTAGTGGTAACATTAACAACCTGCGAATCGGCACCGTTGTTATAGTATACAATATACTTTACAATGCTCGGGTCAGAACTTGCTTTCCACTTCAGGCCTATCTCTAGGTTACCGGGCTGTATAATTGCCTGTGCTACTGCACCTGTGTATGTTAGTTCATGACCATCGTAGAATTTTTTATAATCGGTTGCAAGGCCATCTTTCTTACAACCGTACCATGCTGCTGCTACAAAACAGGCAAGCAGTATATATATCAGTTTTTTCATGTTTATATTTTTATAAAAATTAACTACTCTGGTTTACCGTATAGCGAAATTTCCATTGCATGCGCAAAGTTACCGCCAGACCATGTTAGGGCAACAGCAAGCCGGATAAAGTGAACCGGCGGCGCAGCCAACGATATGTTAAAGTTTACACCAGCCTTTACAAAAGCATTGTCGGCCGAGTTAACGGCTGTAGGCGGTAAGCCAGAAGGTGGATCCGGATAATGATAGTTGCCAAGATTTGTCCAATCGCCTATAACAGTACCAACTGCGGCTGATACCGGCAACTGCGAATCTTTTGGCGAGGAAACGTTGGAGCCCCACAAAGAGAAAATTCTTGGATTACCATGACCATAAGCATATTGATCTGGCCGTTCCCATAAAATAAACCGGCTTAGTTTGTAGCTTAAACCAACATTAAATGTACAAACAAAGGGAGGATTATGCCCCGGGTTGGTGTGCCAGCCTGAGCTGTTTCCATCCGTTTTGCCATCCCATAAATTGGGGAGCACCCAACCATATCCTATTTCGGTGTCTGAAGTTAAATTGTACGGGCTGAATTTGCTTTTGTCCAGCAATTGCTCAAACAATGGCGAAATAGGTTTTTTAATGGTATCTGATATATTGCCGAATTTGTCGGTTATATAAACGCCAAAATCTCTGTTATCAGTATTAAAACCACGTACCGAGTAATCAATGGTATCGGATTTTGTATAATGCTGATCCTGGATCTCCATGGCGTTAGTTGATTTATCAAAGGCAGTGACGATAACACCAATTTCCTTCTTCAGCGGGTTTAGCGCTTTAACGTTAACACCGCCAAAATCGGCGTCGATACTTGTTGTAGCTTTAATGGAGATATAGGGTGGCGTTTGCGGGTGCACTGTAACCTTAACCGGGTCTGATTGTACATTTGCCCTGCTCACTGTATATAATGTAACATCATAATCAGCCTCTTTAGCAAAACCTTCAACATTCACGGTATCAGTATAGTAACTTGATTTTGTATCTCGTGATACGCCATTCCTTATCTGGTATTTAGCCTGTACATAAAGTATATTATCGGAGTTTGGCAGCGTATAAGTAATATAGGCTCCTCCCGGGTAGTTATCAACCTTCACATTTGTAATTATACCTGGCTTTGATTTATCTGTTGATATTGGCTCCCTGTCCCCGTCATTCCTTTTACACGATGTTATGCCGGCAACCATCAGGCCTACAAAAAGCAGGACTAAATAATTTTTAATATTTTTCATTTTTTTCATATTTAATGATATGATTATTAAACACTTAACTTACCAGTTTAAATTCTGAACCAGGTTATTATTAACAACCAGATCGTCATTCAGTATAGGCCACAAATAATTCCTGACATTAAATATTGGAATAACCATGGTGGCGGGGCGGTAATAATTTGTTGCCGATGATTCGTAAATATTCCAACCTTGCAAAGGTTTGCTTAGGGCCAACGGCAATTCTTTCCAGCGGCGAAGATCCCAGCCCGGTGTACATTCAAATGCAAGTTCGATACGCGATTCCTGGTGAATTATCTGGCGAAGACCAGCCTGTGTGGTATATTTTGAAGGATCTTTTGAGTAGGTTGTCCATGATTCGGTAACACCTTTTAATCCGGCCCTTGCCCTAACTTTGTCAACCCATGGCAACACTTCTGCGGTGGTTTTTCCCTGCTCGTTCAACGCCTCGGCATAAAGCAAATACATGCCTGCCAACCTTATTACCGGCAGGCGATAATCAGCAATGGTATAACCATCGTCATAGACAGTTAAATAGTTCACCAGTTTTTTAGGCCAGTAGCCGGTAATATTTAACCTTACCCTATCTGTTGGCCCTGCCAATGCACCGCTGCCTCGTGCTTGAACGTAGTATTGCGAATTTTGACTCAATTGGCCGTTACCAAACCACGTACCGCCGTCAAAAGCAATGTCGGCATAAAACCTTGGTTCGCGGTCAAAGTGGGCTTTAACTGTAGTATAGCCATTTCCTATATAAAACCTGTTGGCATCATCACCTGTGCGGGTGTCATAACGGTTCAGGTAGTCCCAGGTTTTATCCTCATTAATGGGTACGCCATTGTGGGTATAAAACAGCTCTTGTTCCTGTATTGGCACAGCGAAAGTACCCTGAAACGAAGGGTTAGCCGCGGCTTTTGAGGTAAGTCTTGGCATACAATAGCTCTGATCTGGAAACACAGGATTTAAAGCCCATATTGTCTCGGTATTAAGCTCCCATTTTTCGGTAATTGTTGTTTGCAGGTCTAAAACTGTTTTTAATGAGTCGTTAATGCCGTTAACACTTGCTGTAGCTGTAAACTTGTGTAATGCAGCGCCATTTGCTTCGGCATTGGTAATTGCAGCCAAACAAGCGGCAGCTGCCTTATCCCACTTGGTAACATCATAAGCCGCAGGGAAAAGTGCCTTACCATCTTTATTTTTTATACTGATATAATCCGGATTACCGTTAAAAAGCGGGCTTGCGGCTGTGGCCAATATTTGTGCTTTAACTGCCAGTGCAATAGGCTGCGTAATTCGGCCAAGTTCCTTTGTGGGGTTAAGTATTACGGGCGGCAAATCTACAGCAGCCTGGTCGAGCAGCCTTACCATATAATTTACTACCGAATCAACCGGTGCCCTTTTAACCCTCACTTCGTCGGTTGAGCTGTTAATAGGCAGGTTTACATCAACAATCGGAATGGGGCCATATAGCCTGAAAAGCACAAAATGATAATAGGCTTTCAAAAACTTAACCTCGGCTATCCATCTTTTCTTTTCATCAGCACCAAGGTCAATTGGCTTGTCTATATTCTCCAGCATGGTATTGCACCTTCTGATAGCTTTCCAGGTTGCCTGGCCGCCGTTGTAACCATCCCAATAGTTAAGACCGGGATTGCCCGCATTTTGCGTACCCCTGATCAGGTTAAATCCGGTTGGATCAATTCCCTGGAAATCTGTCAGGTTGTTTGGGAATATGATCTCGCCCGAGGTGGTAAAACCAGGGTTATTTTGCACATAAGTTAATTGCTGAATAGTAGCATAGCAGGTAAACAGGTAGTTTTCTGCTTCATTCCGGTTCCTGAACGCATAATCTATGGTACCAACATTATCAGGCGTAACATCCAGGTACTTTTTACATGACACGCAAGAGATTGCGAAAACTGCCATGACCAAATATTTATAATATGATTTCATATTTATTTAATGTTATAAATTGACATTTAAACCTATGTTAAACACCTTTTGAATAGGGTATGCAAATCCGTTGCCGCCCAATTCCGGATCCCATAATCTGAAGGGGCTCCAGGTAAACATGTTTAAGCCGTTAAAATAGATCCGCGCATTTTTTACCAGTAAGGCTTTTGATATCCTTAGCGGCAAAGTATAGCCAACCTCAATAGATTTAAGCCTCAGGAAACTACCATCGCGCAGCCACCAGGTGCTGTTTTGCCTGTTGTTTTCAATAGACGCGCCATCAGGGCCAAGCCTTGGATATAACGCGTACAGGTTTTGGTTGTCTTCGCTCCAATGATCATTAGCGTATGCCTGCAACACTTGTGTATTACCGGTGTAGTATGACTCGGGGCTTTTTATAAATGGCGCTGTTGTAGCCGGGTTAATAAAGAAAGACACTTTTGCCTGTCCCTGGAAAAACCCGGAAAGATCAAAGTTTTTATAACTGGCCGATAGACCAAAACCATAAACAATTTGTGGCACCGTTGGATTACCAATAAAAGTTTGATCGGCGCCATCAATTTTACCATCGCCATTTAAATCGCGGTATTTAATATCACCACCCTTTGGAGGGAAGCCGCCTGTACTAAATATTTGCGAAGGTGAATTGGCCGCTTCGTTATCGTCAACAAACAACCTTTCGGCAACGTAACCAAATTGGCGGTTAATAGGCTGGCCCACCTGGTGCCTGTAAGACTCGGCATAATCAGGAGCCTCAAACTGTGTGTATTTATTGGTTGAATAAGTAAAGTTTCCTCTCATTTGCAAAGAAAAATCCTTACCAATGTTTTCTTTACCATCTACCGATATATCGATACCTTTTGATTCGGCCTTACCAATATTGGCGGAAATACCCGATTCAAGACCCATAGTTGATGGGATTGAAGACCGATCCTGCAGGATATTGTATTTGTTATTTTTATAAACCTCGGCTATTACATTAATCTTTTTAAGCAAGGTAAACTCAATGCCTAAGTTGGTTTGTTTAGATGTTTCCCAGGTTACATCATCATTTTCGTAATTATTGATACTCACACCATTGCGATAGTAACCATTGTTTTGACCAAAGCTGGCAAAGTTACCTCCATTAAGGTTCACATCAGATAAATAGAAAAACCTCCTGTCACTGATGGCATCGTTACCCACCAGGCCATAACTGCCGCGCAGTTTAAACCTATCAAACACGTTATACAAATCGCCCCAGAATTTTTCGTCTGATACAATCCAGGATGCTCCAATGGTTGGGAAAAACCCGTAACGATGGGCTGCTGAGAAACGCTCCGATCCATTTAAACCAAAGTTAAATTCAAGATAATATCTCCCTTTGTATGAATAGGTTGCCCTACCTGCTAAAGTTTGGTTACGGAAAGGCAATGAATTGAATAGTGAATTTGCTGGTCCGTTAAGTGTTTGCTGCTCGGTACCAATTAAAGCTGCGCTCACACTATGGTCGGCGGCAAAAGTGTGGGCATAATCCAACACGCCTTGCAAATACAGGAACGAACTTGCATTGTTACCGAATGAATTATATTGCAAATATTCCCTCGCTACGTTATTACCGGTAGGCAGGTTATTTATCCAGTTTAGCTGGTAGGTATTGGTGGCTTTATCGTAGTTGATAGCATTATAATAAAAAGGGCTGTAACTTAAATACGATTGGAAGAATGAGTGCCTGTTGGTGCTCATAATTGCATGAAAATTTAAACCCGATGTCAAAAAATCCAGGTTCTGGTTTAATTCCAACTGCGCAAGCATTCTCGATTCCGACGAGTTCTGGTGCCCCTTTAATAACTCAGCGTATGGATTTATGTATTGGCTGCCACCATCTGTATTGGATGTTGCCGGCGAATTACCAAATAAGATGTGCTGCGTGCGCAAGTTGGCAGAATCTGCCGGGTAATAAGCCGGAAAATCAACCGGGCTGGTGTGCGATGCCAGGTTATAAAGCTGTGTTTGCTGGGTTCCATCGCTGGTAAGCGGGCCATTGTAATCGGCAAAAGTACCTGATAAGCGGATAATTAACTCCGTTTTACTGGTTACGTTAATGTTTACGTTCGACCGTAACTGGTATGTTTTATAATTAACGTTGTTGTTGTTATTGTTCCTGATATCGGTGCGTAAAATACCGTTATCATTTGTGAATGCACCTGCAACATAGTAGCGGGCAACACCACCTCCACCTTGTAAACTTAAATTGGCGCGCTGCGTATTGGCGCGTTTTTTAAACAACATATTAAGCCAATCGGTAGCCGGGTAAACGTATTGGTTACTGCCGGGAGCATGGTTAATAGTGGCCTGTGTGTTAATGATTTTATTTTCATCATATGGCAGCGGGTCCAGGGGGTAACGGGTGCGCGTAGCTTCGTTAAAAAGCCTCATATAGGTAATGGGGTCTGCAAGTGCAATGGTTTTTGCCGATTGTGATTGTGAGTTTTCAACCCGCACATTAATCTGGGCTTTGCCTGCTTTACCTTCTTTGGTTTTAACCAAAATTACGCCATTACCACCTCTGGCACCGTAAAGCGCGGTGGCGCTTGCATCCTTCAGTACCGAAAAACTTTCGATATCATCCACATTTAAACGGGCAAGATCATTAGTAGTTAGCTCAACGTTATCTATCAAAATCAGCGGGTCTTGCTTATAACCAAATGTAGTTACACCCCTGATAAAGAATTTGGCATTATCCTGTCCGGGTTGGCCGCTTGGGGTAAATGCTATAACACCAGCAACCTGACCCGCCAAGGCATTGGTTAGGTTACTTGCAGGTATTTTTAAATTGCCGGGCTTTACAGTGGTAACCGAGCCTACAATGGCTTCCTTTAACTGTTTCCGGCCGTAAGCTGTTACAACTACCGTTTCGGCTGCAGTAACGTCTTCAACCATTATAACATTGTAAACCTTTTTGCCAGCTGTAACCGTAATTGTTTGGGTTTTGTAACCTATATAAGAAATTTTAATTTCCGTACCATCTTTTACATCCAAAACAAACTTTCCGTTGTTATCAGTTAGTGTACCAGATTTTTTGTCGCCGGCAGCGGCGATGGTAACCCCAACCAGGGCCTCGCCTTTTTCATTTTTAACGGTACCTGTTATGGTGATATCGGCAACGGCTTCAATGGGTGTGGCGGTATTTACAACCGGCGGATCTTTAATAATAACCGATTTGCCTTCAATTAAATAAGTTAGCTGAAAGTCTTTTAAACAAGTAGCAAGCACCTGGTCAATAGACGCATCTTTAAAAGCGGCATCTATTTTATGATTGCTGTTAATGGTTTTGGGCGACCAGAATATATTGTACCCGGTTTGCTTATTAATTTGTTTAAATACTTGCTTTAGCGTAGCATCCTTATTTACATAAGTGATTTTTTGTGAAAAAACCGCTGCGCTCACCTGCATAAAAGCAAGCATGAGCATAAAGCTTGTCATCTTCATTATGA
>Ga0307515_10004757_pt1 | contig 27826 bp, 31 predicted proteins | sample 17_EM_MG_FD_194513 | JGI IMG/M metagenome (GOLD analysis project Ga0307515, IMG submission 194513) | Populus trichocarpa ectomycorrhiza microbial communities from riparian zone in the Pacific Northwest, United States - 17_EM | ecosystem: Host-associated > Plants > Roots > Unclassified | place... | reverse complement strand
GCCATCCATCAGAACATGGGACCAGCTCAATGGGGAAACACTTGCTGGCAAAAGCTCACATCGCAAAGTTAAACGAATTAACAGAGTCAGAGGTCACTGAATTGACTAGTTCGATGGTCGATGAAACAGCATTAGCCATCCTGAAGAGGCAAGGAAGTCGTGGAATTACAATAGTAAGTTTGCCGAGGAAAACCATGTTTGATATCCAGTTCAATCCATATTGACCGAAATGACAGACAAAACATTCTAAACTGGCAGATAAAGACTTTGAAACTTCCCAATTTCACCAAGACAGGTGGAATCGCTACCTCATGATAGGATTTGTTTCGGCACATATTCCATGAAACGCTATATCAAATCTTGAGCTACGACGGTCATATAAGGCATTACGCAATGACCTACTTCTTCGGTCCGCTACGACCCTTAGTAACATTTGCCAAAGGGAATATGCACTGACAGTGGGTGCAATTACGAAGCAATTGCCACTACGAAATAAAGTTAGTTTAGCTTTGGACGGATGGACATCAACGAAGAAACTAGCAATAACGTCAGTCATTACTTACTATATGGATCGAAATTGGGCATTGCGTGAAGTTCAACTCGCTTTCTATGAGGTTAATCGCCTGTTCTGTTCCCATTTCGAAAGCTAATTAAGGATGACAGGTTAAGGGCGAACATACTGGAGCAAGGCTAGCCGTACATTTGAAGGACGTGCATGATCGTTTTGAGCTGACCGAAGGCCGTTTGCTTGGTATTACGACAGATAATGCTTCGTCAAACTACTCGATGACACGCGAGGTGCAATCAAAACTTGAGGCCTCTGGAATCGAGTGGCCTGCATTGGGGAACCATATGCCGTGTATGACACACATCATACAGCTGGCTATAGGTGCATTCATCAGCAGTCTCGGTGTAAATGGCTGCACCAAGTCTTGGGAAGCCCATGAGCGCAATCAGCAATTTGGCGAGAATAAAAGCATAGGCATTGGAAAGAGTCAAAGACTTCGAAAAGAGGGCAATGCTAGAATCAATAAGGTGTCGGCCATGAGACCAGGTTTAGCAAAGATAATTGAGAAAGTACGTATTTCATGATATTTTGAAAGTCCTGAAGCTGACCATCATAAAGCAGATAATGCTTGCTGTATTAATTAGGCTAACACCTGGTTGCCGAAACAAGTTTATTGACTGTCAGAAAGCCAAAGTCCGCATTGCAGTACTTCGGATTATGGATGTGAAGACACGTTGCAACTCTACTCTGAAGTTGCTCGGGAGCGCCTACCGCTTACAGGAATTCACCGGCGAGTGGCTTCAGAACCCAAAATACACTGAATATCGGCCACTTTTCACAACTCAGGATGAATGGACGATTGTCAAGTACGCGATGGAAGTATTGAGGCCATTTCGATATTGGACCCTTTGAATGTTGAAGAGGCATACAGTCACATTGCATCATGTTAATACTGTGTACAATGACATGTTCGATCACATGGACGGCGTGATGCGCGCTTTGGCCAAGAAGTAAACTCCATGCAAGGAAGACTTTTTCTTCGCTGTGAAGTTAGCTCGACAGAAGGTCTCCAAATACTACGCCAAAGTGACTCCAACGACAGGCATGCTTCTGATTTCCGCGCACATCCTTGATCCTTTTAGGAAGTTGAGATCATTTAGAAAGTGGGACAAAGGAATGGATATTAATCCTGACGACGAGACATCCTACACTACACTATACCAAGAGGCCTTTCTGAAGTATGTGGAGAATGAATACTGCGCCAAACATCGACGTGTCCCGGTCAATAAACTTGAAACAGTACCGACCAGCAATCTCGTCCCCTCTGCAACGGCTTCAGGGTCCTATCAATCAGCCTTTGATCCATATGATTTGTCCAGCGATGATGAGGAATACTTAATGCCTATTAATGTGGCTGAGACGACACCCGGACGAAGTGATCGCCCAGCCCGCTTATTGATCGCCGCCAGGCTCTATTTGAATTCACCTCCTGAAGCACCAAAGAACTGTGGGCAAATCAATCCAAATCTCAATGATTACCACTCCGACCCAATGGAGATTAACAGTAGACTTTGGATACCTGACATAACCGACTGGTGGCGACAACAGGAGGAAACGCACTCAATGTACGCCGATCACTCCAATGTGTCGCATGACATATTCTCAATCATACTAGATGGTGTCGGAGTGGAGGCCAGTTATTCCCTTGGCCGAGATGTTATCGGCTGGAGGCAGTGGAAAACCACAGGCGAGACCCTTCGCGAAAAAGTCGTTGTAAGGCAGTTCACTCAAGCCAATAACGGGACTTGGGCAGGCACTGAACACGAATTGGATACCATGAACACATTAAACCACTCTGAAATGAATAAAGAGGCGGAGGAAAGGTAATTGCACAGAATGGCCAAGGTTCATGACTTTTTGGAGATGTGGCAGGGCAGCCAAAACCTACGTGCTACACAGAAGGAATCCCGTGCTCAACACAAGCAGATGACCGCTGTAGGATACATTTCGGACACGGAAGAGATCGTCAAATCATCCTGGTCACTCTTCCATCATGATGGTGTGGCTGCATTTAAATTGTCAGAAAGATCACCTTTGCCACCAGCTTTGTCGGCAAAGGACCTCCCTGGGGGTCCAACTCAAATTTTGAATGTCCGCCATATTCAGAGAATCAACCGTCATCCAGTCGAAAGCGACGAGGATAGCGCACCTGAAAGCATTTCGGACACTGAAGATTGGCTAAACTGGAATGGCGACTTGGATAATCCAAATGACAGCGAGGAGGATTGCGCTGCAGATGATGACTCCGATATAGAGCACAACAATTGCATCAAGGATCCGGAATGCCCAGAGCAGCAGGATGTGAGCGCCGCGCCAAATGTGCCCGGATTGGTTCGGCTGACACGGAAGTCAAAGAGACAGGCTGAAAGGTTTCAATGACGGTCAATGCAGCTGAGATGCGGAGAAATTAAGGAGGGAAGAAAAATTAGGACAGAATGCGTCAATGGTTCACCAGCTTTATGTAGCTTGACCGAGAGTTTCAGTTAGAGATTTATTATGGGCGAATGGTAAGTAGCTTGTGAATATGTGTTCATAGATAGATGTATAGCAGGCGCAATCACTCTTTTGGCATGATACATCATTTTCAGTGGTGTGAGAGTGAACAGTGCAAGATAATGACGCCGCTCGGCTTTGCCACAGGGTTGAGTCTCAATCAAGCAGAAAGCCAACCGGTATAGTCAAATCAGGATGAAAACAATTATGGACGGCAGCAGATGATGAATGGACAATACATTACAATGAGCGTCAACGGAGCGTCAACGATTTGTGGTCTTGTAAGTACGGTAATTCACCAGTGACTTGGTCGTTGGTATGCATAACAGACGTATTGGCAGCTTCTAATGGCAAAAGAGATAGCAACACAGTCACCGCCCCATGCTTAGCATGAGCGTCAACAGAGCGTCAACGATTTGTGGTCTTGTAAGTACGGTAATTCACCAGTGACTTGGTCGTTGTTATGCATAACAGACGTATTGGCAGCTTTTATTGGCAAAAGAGATAGCGACATGGTCACCGCCCCATTCTTAGCATGAGACTCAACGGAGCGTCAATGATTTGTGGTCTTGTAAGTACGGTAATTCACCAGTGACTTGGTCGATGTTATGCATAACGGACGTATTGGCAGCTTCTATCGGCAAAAGAGATAGCGACACGGTCACCGCCCCATTCTTAGCATGAGCGTCACCGGAGGGTCAATGATTTGTGGTCTTGTAAGTACGGTAATTCACCAGTGACTTGGTCGATATTATGCATAACGGACGTATTGGCAGCTTCTATTGGCAAAAGAGATAGCAACACAGTCATCACCCCATTCTTAACATGAGCGTCAACGGAGCGTCAACGATTTGTAGCTTTGCATCTTGAGTAAGTTATGTTCCGACAGGTTGCAGCCATCCATGTATGCGATATTGGCAGCCTTTACTGGCAAAAGCAACAGCGAAATGCTCCCTGCAGCATCCTGAAAATGAGCGTCAACAGAGCGTCAACAGTTTTAGGACATGCATATTGCATGATCAAGGCATCGCGGGGATTTTCGCGTGCATCACTGTATTATTGACTGCCTCTCTAGGCAAAAATACCATATATTGAAGGTGAAACACAGATACCAAATTAATCGATATTGCAAACTGCTCAACAAGCAAAAGCTCATTAATGGTTGCTGAAAACTTGATTTTGATAAGATACTATTAACACACTGCAAATACAAGAGCCTTATATGAATCAATAGGTGGATCTGCTGTGCGACACGCTGACAACCCACCCAATTCAGACAGGTTGGTAGTTTATCATGGAACCGTACCCGAGTGTCCAGTTCGGGTTTATTGATGACCCGGACCGCCAATTTGGCAACGGTTCGGTTTGTACCCGGACCCGGACCCGAAGTGACGGTCCGGAACCGGTGCCAACACTATTTGAGGTGTTTATTTAACCGGTTGGGTTTTCCATCCCTGTCAGTCTGGCCTCCCTGTCATGTGGCAAGACCTGGGCCAAGTGTGTACCCCTCAGGCACTTCAATATGTACTGAATATTCGACTGTGCATTGGGATAGCTGGCTGGCTAGTGTCAAATGACCATCCAGAGTTGAACAATTGAACATTTCAACTGCCTTCAAACCCACTCTGACAAGTCCCGGAAGTTAAAAACTTTCTGCCCTCTGCCTTGCTACACCCTGTGGAACAGTCTCAGCCGTCACTTCTGCCTGCATTGGAGTACTGGTGAACTGTGTCATCAAATCTCGGACTGCCATCATACATTGTGGTTGTATGCAGGTTATTGCTGCAACTTCCTGCTGTAATTGCTCGTCTGTCACAGGGGTAGTGCATAGTGTTAGCAACGGGTCCAAATTCCCAGTTTGGTTCCGGGTCCGGTTCCTACCCGGAACCGGACCGTGGCAACGGGTTGTATCACACCAAAAACCCGGACCGTTGCAATTGGGCCGGTTTACCACCAAAATCCCGGTATTTCAACCTCACAATTTAAGCTCCAATTAAGTATCTGAGTTCTGATTGTATCGTGACATCTTCGAGACGTAGATTGTCTAGTTATACCTGCCCTTTCACTTCCCGCATTCAGATTTGCGATCTGACCATTATTCGTTGAGTCGCTATGAAACACCCACGAATTTCGCGTGAAATGTGGTGTTATTTCATAGCGATTCAACGAATATTGTTCCAATCGCAAATCTTCATGCGGGAGGTCAAAGAGCAGGTGAAACTGGACAATCTACATCTTGAACATGTCACGATACGATCAGAACTCAGATACTTAATTGGCGCCACATTGGGGGAACCGTAAAGTGGGAACTGCGGGGCGGGTACAGCCCGTCCAAAAACCGCGGGTTTATGTCCGGTCCGGGTAACAAACCCGCCAAGACAATGCAGTTCGGGTTCTTGGCCGGTTCTGAAACCGAACCGAACCGAACCGCCGGCCAAAAACCGGACCGCTGGTCTGTTACCCGGACCTGTTGCTAACACTAGTAGTGCATCTTTGCCTACCAGCTTCCAAATTGTTTGTCAGGCTCCTGAAACAGCCTTTCATTGCGGTGTAATTTTACTGGGGCAGCTGGAGCACTCTAATGTTCAGTTGTGTGATTTCTGTAATCAGTGTGATTTTTTGTGCCAGATGGTCGTATATCATCTGCACTGTAGTCGCAGGTTCCAGATACTCTACTCCACATCGCAACACTTCTGGCGTTGTTGCAACATCCTCTTGCTCGACACCATATCCATCTTGTGTATCATCCAGGTGACAATTTGCACTATACCAGGTAGGTCATCCACACAACCGAGAGACACCCGATTGCGCTTATCTAATCCTGAAATCACAGTGAATCAGGCACATTGACCAGAGGCATTTGTATGTATCAGTTTTGGAGGGAGTGGGGGTCAGGAATATTACAACAAGTAGTGGAAGTCTAAGGGACCAATTTAATGTTATTAGTGCTGATGCATGTCCGACAGTTGAGTGGGTTCTTGTTCAATCGTGTGATTCGCAGTTGCGAGGTTCTTAAGACTCAGAGGAGAATGACAAGAGAGATCAGAAGTATCTCGTCCGGTGTGGTTCTGAGTACTGGGCCATTTTTGTATGAATCCAAATATTCTCTAGCTGCATCGGTCCAGTATTAATTTCAAGGATAGGGGACAGTCAACTGTTCCCCAAAGTAAACCACCATGGTTTCTTCCTCAAAAGTTGATGTAGGTATAAGTTTAATGCTCTTGAATGCATTCAGATGTTCGAGTTCAAAAACTAGTCAAGAGATTCTACCCAAAACTAGCCAGTTTATTCAGAAAGTAAAGTTACTGCCCTGTATCTGCATTCAAACATGGTGACGGATGTGGGTACAGCTGCATATCTGAGTTTGGTTAGTTGACCAAACTCGTTGACGGCATTAGTACACATATGCATCCAACCCCATTCAGAGCTTGGTGAACTCAACAGGAAACAGAACCAGGTTCAACAAAACACTTATGCGCAGTGGAGGACTGTAGGTACATACACTATCAGGTAAATTGTGATGTAACTCGTTCTACTGTAATTGGCATGGTCGGACATGGGTGATATTAGGAACAAACTCTGCGATATCGCAATCAAAACAGCAGTAGGCAATGTTTGTTTCATGAAGTCAGAACTAAGCCATGATTTGAAGCTGTTTTCAAAGTCAGCTCTGCTTTGCTATACCAGATAATGAGTCAAGCGAGAAGATTACGGCCTCTTTCAATGTCAAATAACAACTTATTATATGCAGTTTGTCTGCCACCATCAAAGTATTCCTCATGCTCTCATGTACCATCGGATTTTCTCCCCATGTTCCTACACACCGCTAACATGACTCTTACTAGTAAAACCATGCTACATCATCCAATGTTGCAATACCTTGGGGTTCTACCATATCATAAGCAACTATCCAGCCATTATCTCGCCACATTTAATCACAACTTCCTAGACTCCACAGGTCTCTTTGCTTCCGTAACACTACTTCCTTTCCACTTTCCCTGACAGTATTTCTTTGCACATCTCCTTTCATCAATAGCCAGCTGCGCCATGACAGTTTGAGTATAGTGCAGAGTATTTGCAAGGCAATACAAGATGTGTATAGTAGGAGCAATGGTTGTGGCTTACACAGCTGTGATTCCTGTTTAGATCAGGTGCTGAGCCTGGGCCCAGGACAGAAAGGGCCATGACACTGAACTGAATAAGTTGACTTCAGTTGGAATTCGAACTGCACCTAAACTCACCAGGTTTCATGTTGGTTGGGAACCTAACTGCGGTATCATTTTGCACGTTCAACAATTGTCTCTCAAATAAAGCATTTCTGTTCTTAATATATTGGGACATAATCTCTGTGTGAAATATACGGTTTGATTTCCTTCTGCATCTTACATACTTCGATCTGCAATTCAATCAATATCTATTTAGTCATTCTTATCTGAAGTTGAAAGTGCAGCCAAAATGACAGCTCTTCCATTGCGATTGAACAAATATTGATCTGATTGCAAATTGGAGAACCAGAGATTGTAATGGGTATGAAACTGCAAAGTTCATGTATAGATAGTATTGAGATACGATGAGAACTTGAATGCTTCATTGGTTCAAATGCTGTTGACATTTGAGGAATGGGTGTTTGCATAGAAACAGGTGTAAATGCAGCAGTAATGGTATGTGGCAATTTGCAATCCATTGCAACTGTCCAGGTTTAGTCCCAACCCATCACAGCTACAAAACTTTGACTTTGGAACCGTTGCTAACACTAGATCATGTGTTGTTGGGGAATTATACAGGCTAATTTCATGACCACAGGATATATTATAGTCTGAACCTTATCTTTCTGCCACTACCTACAACAAGATCATATAGTAGCTCACCTTGTTTGATTGAACATTTCTAGGTTAATATTTGGCAGAAAAGATGAATAATTGGATCCCAGGGAGAGCAGATCTTGGACTCAGATGTACTAATGTATCCACTGCCTGCTGCTCATTGCATATGATAGTAATTGCACTCACACAGTCTGTTGCTGTCGGTGATCTTGGCAACAGCAATAACAATTGCCATATCATGGTCTTGGTGATGGTGATTTTTATACTAGAAGTACCTAGACATCTAGGTTGACTATATCAATATCAGCATCAATGCTTCCTTAGACTTTGAGCTGTCAATTAGTATATGCTTCCATAAACTGAAAGTTTTCAATCAGTCAAAATCACCTATTAAAACACTCAACCTTGTCTAACGTGTGGCTCTAAAAATTCAGACTGCTAAGATGACTTCCAAGCAGGTTCTGAATTATTGGTGGTCTCCCAACCAGATATTTAGTTGCACATGATACAATATGTATAATTGCAATGTCTCCAAGAAGTGGAAAAAAGAATGTATATATTTCTAGCCACTGGACATAAACAGTGCTACCATGCCTCCAGAAACGCATGGCGAATTGGCATTGGTCTGATACACGCTGTGCAGTATAGGGGTTTCTGTATGGGGCTCCATACAGGGTATTAATGTACATATAGTATAACCTATCGTTCATTTCAATACTCACCGATGATCTAGTGGTAATATTCATCCCAAACTCCAGTAAGGACTTATAATGTTAAATCCTAGTATAGCAGTTAGATCTATCCAATCAAATCAATGATTTCATATAAGATTATTATTATATTTGTATATGTTCTGACTGGGTGGCGAAGAAATGGGCTTTGTGAATAAGTTGGCAGGTTTGTTAATAAGTCGACTGATTTGCGAATAAGTTAACTTTGTATACCAGCCGTATCAACAATGAACCTCAGTCGACTGGGAGATAAAGTCCTCAATGTTACTATGCAGTTGACTGAACTATAATATCAAACATCATACTGCACCGGCAAAAATGACCTTGAATATAGCGCAGCTCATAGTAACCAGTTTTTCGGACGGCATTCCACAGAATATTTTGCACATAGGTACTTTGAGCCCCTATGGACTGCGGGTGAACATTGGTACTATGTTGTCAATTGCACATCGTGGCTATGGAGCATGGGCACATGGGGAAATGGCAAATATGTGGGCATTGGCAACAGCTCAATCTGGTAATCTGCGCGGGGACACTATGAAGTACTATGGATCTATGCAGCCCAGTAGCAGTGTTCAAGTTCCCAGTGGGCTGGGCGGGACAGCATGGGCATTTTGTTGGAGACATGAATGAAGTGCTATTTGAGAGCAGACAGAATTGGTTGAAGATTGTGCTGCTCTTAGAGAGGTTAATGAAGTGCACTTTGAGATGGCTGCAGGCTGAAGATGCCACACGCTGGAGACAGTGCTAGTTGGAGATGGAACAGGCTCCAGAGGGCGCCAGTTGGAGATGGCACTGACTGGTTGCAGATGGTGCTGCGCTTCGAGCTGTAAATAAAGTGCACTTGGAGATGGAATCAGGCTGAAGATGCTGGCGCTACTAAAGCATACCACTTTATAGTACAGTTGACTGCATGGTAAAATTGAGGACTTTATCTCCCAATTGACTGAGGTTCATTATTCATGTTGGCTCGTTCACGAAATTGACTTATTCACAAATCAGTCGACTTATTCACAAAGCAGTATACTTATTCACAGAGCCAATGTCTTCGGCGGCCAGTCAGAACATTTATAATTACAATCCTATTATTATCGATTACCATATATTCGTATGTATGCATATACCTGCAGTGCAAAATTGTAATACTTCAGCACTGCTGTTTACTTGGCATCTATCTTTGGGTTAGTCAATATGGGTATATTATCTTTTGGCTAATTGTCAATTCATTATATTAAGGTATTGAATACAATTAATTATGATATAAAAATGTAATAGCAAAAAAGTGTATCAATAGTAATAGATAGCAATTGAATTACAAATTGCAATAAATATTCTTGATTTTGCTAATAACGAGTACACAATCGATGCATATCAAGCGGATAATGCATTACTACTTGATTAGCCAAATACTTACTAATTGATATGATACTAACTGAATTATATGGTCATAATTGCATACAAAGTAGAATATTGTCAGAGTTAAAATTCCGAGCCAAGTAAAATGGTAATAATTAGACTATAAATTTCGCTGAGTGTATTATGCTTTACCCAGATAGAATTTCCATGTAGGATAGATGTGATGATTGACTAGATAATAGAAACTACTAGACCTTGGAGTGATCATTGAGAGTAGTGTTAGCAACGGGTCCGGGTAACCCGCCACCGGTCCGGGTTTTGACTGGCGGTTTGGTTCGGTTAGGTTCCAGAACCGGCTAAAAACCCGACCTGCATTGTCTTGGCGGGATTGTTAGCCGGACCGGACATAAACCTGCGGTTTTTTGGCTGGGTTGGACCCGGACCGCAGTTCCATTTTGCAGATCCTACTCCTTTGGCCAAATTTTGGCTCATGTTAAGTATTTGAGTTCTGATCATATTGTGACATGATCAGTACACAAATTGTACAGTACTAGCCGCTTCTTCACCTCCTGGTTTCAGATTTACGATCCGACTGATATTTGTTGAATGGCTATGAAATAAGTCTACATTTTAAGCGACATTCACGGGTTTTCAATACTGACACAACGAATATTGGTGTTATCACCAATCTGAAATCGAGAGGTGTAAGAGCGACTAGAACTCCACATTCTACGTACTGATCATGTTATGATACGATCAGAACTCAAATTCTTATTTGGAGCCAAAGTGGTGATGCTGAAATCCCGGGTTTTTGGTGGTAAAACCGGCCCAATTGCAACGGTCAGGGTTTTCGTGTGGTAAAGCCCGTTGCAACGGTTCGGTTCCGGTTCCAACCCTAACCCGGAACCGTTCTAGCGGTTTGGAACCGTTGCTAACACTAATTGAGAGTATTTCCTTAGTGGAAAGTGTCACTTTTAATAGAGAGGAATAAATTGATACAATTGGCATATTTTGGAGAAATAATATTACTTTGATATATATATTGGCTAGATTTCTGAAAATAGACTGTACATACTTTGTAGATTATACTCAGCCTGACTATATGTGTTAGGGGGGTTTCAACAGCCTAAGTATAGGTACTTTGAATGGCCCTAGAATCCGATTGATTTTAAGGCCCCAGCTTGCAACGTTGAATATTCGTTTTTGCTTTGGGAAAAGGTGCAGTCCGTTTCTCTTTCCAGGCCCAACGGAAACAATCCAAAGCATTATGGCGACCCTTTCTATCTCTTTGCTACACACAACGTTGACTCTCGTTGGCTACTGTCATACGTTTAAGTTCAGATGGATCAATTCCTTCCGTCTGAGTCAATTGAGTCCTGTGTAGTTGTTTGGGGATCTAGAATCGTTCTTTGCAAGAAGGCTTCTGAAATTGCTTTGATCACAATAACTTCTTTTTGGACTGCCTTTCTCTTCCTTCAGACCATCTTAAAAATTGGACACAATTTTTTATACCTTGGTGTAGATATGGTCCTCTGATGCACTCGATTGCCTAGTCTCTAGTTCAGATATACTATCATCCTGATTTTGAATCCTATTAACCCTTTCTGGATGTTCGAAACTAGCACTAATTGAATCATGTGCAGCAATACACTTTTGGTCTGCCGGTGGGCCCGATCGATTCAACTGTGCTTCTTGTTTCCCAATATTGGCTCGTACGTGGAGAATAGCAATATAAATAATCAGTTCTAACTGAAATCGGACAATTGAAGAAATCCACCCACCCTTTTGCGCCAGTAAGACGTTCTGATTATTTCTAGTGTAAGATAATCTCTTCTTGAGAGCGGATACAGTAACTTCGTTTTTGTTTTTGAAGGTAATTGTCATTCGTAGGATAATTCTTATCAGTGGTCTGTATCTGCCGCTACAGTAAGTTCATACAATGTATGTATATATACTCATTGGTATTGGTATCATGAAAACACATTAATATTTCAGATCATTCTTTGCTCGTAGGTATCGTGGACTGTTTCGCGGCTAGAGCTTGTTCCTATCATTGCCGGGAAAATGTAACCTCTTTATAAAAACTTCATTGGGTTTTTACACATGTGTACCCAGGTATCGCTTGTATGATTTAGATAGCAATGTTCTTTGTGACTTACATTCATGACATGTACGCATGCATTGTAAGCCAAGTTGTATTTCAAATACACGCGGATGGTAGAGATTGCCACGAATTCCAAAGGTGATGGTGTTTGTGCAGCTCAAGTATTAAAGCATTGTATCCCTGATAAGAATCAGGGTACAACCACACAATATCATATATCAGATCATAACTTGAACCATGATATCTCGCTCTCGTATAATTCGGATGTTGGGAACATCTTCCGACATAACAGTAGTGTCTTCAAGCTAATCAATATGATTTCATCATAGGTTTACATGGAGGCCCACCACTACTATGGCAACATAGATTAAATGACATGTGCACCTGCATGTGTATGCAAGTCATATTACTGCAGTTGCCGTTCCGTCACCACCCAAGGTGTGGGGATGCTCCTGGCCTCATCTCAACAAGCAATGTCATATTCTCCCAGTCACACCCAGCTCAGGCCGGGACTGTTCCCTTTGGCCGGGGAGTGCCCAGTAACCAATCTCACTCAAGAGAGTAGGCTGGAGATGTCACGTTTCTAGCTTCGGCTATCAACTACCGTGTCTCTTGAGCAAACTCCTTTGCTCTATCAGAACAGACATAATCCCACTAGTATGTGGAAACTGAGTTTTGTTGAACATAATATGCTTAGCAGGATTGTACCCCTTTCAATCAGAAAGTGTTATTGCATCATCAAATCAGCGGTCACAGCATACGCTTCAATGAATCCACTAAGCCTAAGCTTATCCAATCGAGATGAGTCCCACTCTAACCGTGCTAAAGGTTATCATGACTTAACATTCTGCCGATACCTAGGGCTGACATTATGCATGTCAGATAACCCAAAAGCTACTGAAAAGTTCCCATCATTGGCTATCCCAGGCTGCATAGACTCTGTTAGAGGAGAACCCCTGACAATATGTGTATTTTCAAAGCACACTTGCTTGATACATTCATATGTGCCATTGTTAATAATGTGGGGGAAAATAACCGTATACATTATTCAAGAATATAGACAAAATGTTATCTGGTAATATTTCACTATTCCCCCAGTATGTAATTTTTATTCATTATATTCAAATTTTTGCAGTACAAGAAATAGCTCAATAGCAATGTTTAATACAAAGTACCAATGGTAGTATACACTATCTATAAACAATATTGTTATCTTTAGTGAGTGTTTGCAGCCATGGCTCCAACTGAACTCATCTTGGGATATCCAACAGTAATTTACTAGGTAATGAGTCAATAACATGAAAACTAGAAACAGTACATCCGGAAGTGTGGTGGTGGGCTGAGAGATACTAAAGATACTGCTTGCCTGACTTCTGCGACTCTTCACCTCATATATATTATCTTCCCTGTACCTTATTCTTTCTGCGCCCATTCAAATCCAACTTACACTTTGATTCAGCCGGTGGTTTCTGGGCACTGGACGCATGGAGGTCTTGGTCGCCAAACTGTGGGCAATCGGACTGAAGCATGACGTGGCGATCGACAAATGAAAACCATTGCAAAAACATGGAGTGTAGACAGTGGCAGTCATCAGCGACTCGCAGGCTGCAATCCGACGAGCGGCACACCTGGAGGCGGGTCCAAGACAATGACTGCTGAGGCGAAGCAACCGAACATCGCAGAGTCTCCTCTCCCATGGCATTGCATCTGGTGTCCGCTGGGTCCCGGGGCACTCCAGCATCCCCGGAAACGATGAAGCACACTGTCAGGTGAACTGGGCCTGAGACGCAAGCGGAAGCATAGTGATCGAGTAGCCATACACCATGCCCTCAAATAGTGCTAGACAAATCTCGGAGGGAATATCAGCAGCTATGGCGCAGTGGATGGCCGAGAAGTGCAGCAAGCACTTCAGCTACAGACTCAAGGGCAAGGCGGGGACAAAGAGACCTATCTCAATGACCTGCGTAAAGCCGCTGGCTGGAAGTTTCTACCGACTACAGTGCGGGCATGCGCCCGCGTGAGTCTACATGAAACGCTTCAGCCACCTAGATGACGACAAATGCAGGTGGTGTACCGGGACAGTGTCCCAGATGCGGTAGCACCTCTTCTGCCAGTGCAGACAGTGGAGAGAACACCAGAAAGAACTATGGAAGGCGGTGGGAAAGGCAACGGGCTGGAAAGCAGGCAGATGCTGGCACATGCAGATCTCTGAGCTCTTTTCCATAGAAGAGTGCGACCAAGCGGTGATGGACTTCCTGGTGGCCACTGAGGTCGGGAAGTTTCTGCCCAATTGAAGTAGCGGCATGGAGCAGGCTCAGGGCTTGGGGCTCAGGACCGGCTTTGGAGGCAGCGGGGTTATGCCATTCCTTCTTTCTTTCTTTCTTTCTTTCTTTCTTTGCGTCTTGCTTTCTGTCTTTCTCTTATCTTTCGTTTGTCAGCGGGGACGAAGGGTAGCGGGGGGGAAGCTCCGCCATCTAGCTGGCTCGCCCAGAGGCGGAGGGGATATCAGTGTCCTGCCATACTCTAATTCGAGTCAATACAGTATGATTAAACAACAACAACACCACTCTGATTCAGAGCTGGCTGAAGACAAGGTATTTCAAATACCTTAATCTCCACACAGGCGGTGAAGCCGTCTCCAGCACTAGTATACGTATAATGCAATGCACATCCGTTTATCTACTTCTCTCTGTATATCTTGTCTGACACGGCTCTGAAAGCGGCTCATGACATTGTGAACATGTTCAACCGGTCACTGAACGTTTGCAAAATGAGCACAGATTTCTGATGGTTTTTTGGCTTGCTCGTCACCATGGGGTTCAGCCTCGTGGTGAGCGATTGAAGGATTCTGTGATTGGATCAGCGCGCCATCGAATGGCGATGAACTAAAATAGAAACCCGGCCAAACCCGGTGATACTGCTGACGCAACTGCGACGACGCGCTGTCCATTATGTACATTTCGTATCTCTATATAAACTTATCCCAATATCGTTGCAATTTCGAGTTTTTATCTGTCTTTTGAATCTCCCACAAGGACCGCTGTTGTGGCTGACATCGCAAGAAAACATTGCCATTGCGCTCTTTCGGCACTATAATAATGGATACCAATCGACAGATAACAGAAGTCATCCTGAAGACCGTGGCTATCCACTTCACGACTATTGCGGCGGTCGGACATCTGAACTCACTATTGCAGGTATCTATCTATCGATCTGTTCACCTTCCACTCCAAAGTCATTGCTTACACAGTCATCACTTTTACGCTCGATTATACACGTAATTAATGATGATTGTATAGATCAGATCATGCCTCTTTCTACGAATATTGGCCTTCGCCTTGTTCCCTCTTCTCCTGCCGATGCAATTGCTGCGTGGCATATTCGCTGCATACCAGTACCATCGCACGCAGCATCAATTCCCCGGGATCGACTTCTACACCTCCGTAATCCTCGGAATGCATGCGATCATACCGGACACTGATGACACAATACTGTTAAGAATGCTTGTAATTTCTGATCTTCAACGGGTGACTGGCAGTCGTCGGACGTCGATCTGGTATGGCCGAGTGGTGGTGCTGTTGGTATTTCTTGTCCAAGCAGTTACTTCCAGTTTCCTCTTCGTTCGTCGGCTCCATGTTCAAGGCGGTCATTACTGGATGACAACAAGAACGGAGTAATCGCTCTCTCTGGAACTGTGGCGGGTGTTCTCTCCCTATCGATTCAATTATTGAATATTACGTGGGAAGTAAAGCCGTTTCACACTCAGCAATCCCATGCGATATTTCGTCATGAATGTCAGTTTAGTAACGTCATCAACTTTGAGATACTCCCTGCTATATGGATTCATACTAAAATCGGCTATGGTGTCCTCCGGCCCTGGGGTATGTTACATTGGCTGCATGGGGAAGAACCGCTCTTGGTAGTTTTCGGGGTTATATTTGGGATTGTTTGCATTCATCTTAATATGATTTCAATATTACTTTCTAAAAATATGGAACGGTTCCGCCTAACTTGTTTCACGATTCCATATTTAACTTACTTTGTCTGTACAGTTTCAATTTTATTCTCTGAGCAACCGGATTTTGGGCGCTGGAAAGATCCGCTAGCAGATAAACTGTGGGTGTTTTAGATTCAAATTGTTCTGTCCTTTCCAGAGATGGAATGTCTCTTATCTCTAGGATAGAGGGAATGCATTACTACTAGATATCCTTTCTATCATTGTCAATACAATTACCAAAACAGAAAGAATGAGATATATCCTTCGTCTGACCCTTTCTGTTTTGAATGCTATGAGTATACCAGTAGTGTTTCAGTCTAAGAGTTTATCCTTTGGCCGGTAGCAGACCCATGAAAGGGCCCGCTTTCGCATGTGCTGCACCTTGTCGCTTACCAGAGCACGGTTTGTCAATCTTCAACAAGTCTACCTGTACAAAATGAAATATTACCGACGGTAAATCAATCTTCAGCAAGTCTACCTGCACATAGTGAAACACCAAATAGCCCTGTTGTGGGTGATCTTTATGGAGGTTCGTGGTTCTGGGAATTGATCGTTCTTATTTTCCTCCTTCTTTTGATGTCGTTGTTGTTGTTTAATCATACTGTATTGACTCTAATTAGAGTATGACAGGACCCTGATATCCCCTCCACCTCCGGGCGAGCCGGCTAGATGGCGAAGCTCCCCCCCCGCTACCCTTTGTCCCCGCTGACAAATGAAAGGCAAGAGAAAGACAAAATGGAAAAGAAAGAAAGGAAGAAAGAAAGAAAGAATAGTATAATCCCGTTGCCGCCAGCGCCGCCCCCGAGCCTCCAAGCCCTCAGCCCGCTCCATAGTGCTCCTTCATTTGGGCAGAAATTTCCCGACCTCAGTGGCCGCCAGAAAGTCCATCACCACCTGGTCGCACTCCTCTATGATGAAGAGCTCAGAGATCTGCACGTGCTGGCATCTGCCCGCTTTCCAGCCTGTTGTCTGTCCCACTGTTTTCCAGAGAGTCTTCTCCTGGTCTTTCCATCTGCTGCAGTGGCGGAAGAGGTGCTCCCGCGTCTGGGCCACAGTCCCTCCACACCACCAGCATTTGTCGTCGTCTCGGTGGCCGAACCGCTTTAGGTAGACCCCAGTGGGCGCATACCCGGACTTCAGTCGGTGGAACCTGGCGGCCAGCGGTTTCACGCTTGTCATCGGGATAGGTCTCTTGGTCCCCGCCTTGCCCTTGAGGGTGTAGCTGAAGTGCTTGCTGCACTTGTCGGCCTCCCACTCCACCTTCGCTGCCGACCTTCCCTCGGAGATTCGTCTGGCCCTGTTCGAGGCCGAGGTGTATGGCCGCTCTATCACTGTGCTTCCGCTCGGGTTTCGGGCCAAGTTGGCCTGGGGGTCTGCTTCTTCGTTTCCGGGGATGCCGGAGTGTCCCGGGACCCAGTGGATCTCGGTTGCGATGCCGTGGGCGAGGAGACTCCGCGCCCTTCTGTTGATCCGCCTTGCCAGTCGCTGCCCTGGGCCCGGCTCCAGGTGTGCCGCTCGTCGAATTGCGGCCTGTGAGTCGCTGAAGACTGCCACTGTCTTCACTCCATGCACCTGCAGTGTTTCTCTCTTCTCGTTCGCCACATCAAGCGCAAGCCCGATCGCCCACAGTTCGGCGTCGAAGACTTCCATACGTCCAGTGCCCAGAAAGCTGTGGCGAGGACTCCATTCATTTCCTTGCTTACACACCGCTGCGGCTCCCACTCGGCCATCGTCTAAGCGCGATCCATCTGTCCACCACTGCCAGACCCCCGCTCCGATTTTGGCTTCTTTCTCCTTTGCCCAGCGCTGTGCGCCGCATTTGGCTGCAGTGGTGTCGTCCAGTATGGTGGTCCTGACCGCTGGTTCTTCGCCCGGGGCTGGCCTGCTCATGCCTTTGATTGTCCGGCCATGCTCATGCTCTTTCCTGACTACTCTGCATATCGGCGCCCCGGAGGAGGGGTTGCTGTGTAGCTCCTTTAGCTTGCCGCTGCATGCGTTTTCTAGTCTAGCTGCGAATCGCTGTTGTCTGGAGTCTAAGGTCACCGGCGCCGGTGTAAGCCCTGACTCTCTGATTAGTGCACCTCGCGGGGTCGTGGGCAGCGCGCCCAGGATCGACCTGGCTTGTCAATTGAGGAGGAGTTAGAGGTCGTCTCGCCTGCCTACTGCCCTGGGGTCCCACCAGAGCTCTCTCCCATATAGTGCAACCGCTTGGACGCACACCACTTGGATGGCCCGTACGATCTCAGGGACAACGCCGTATGTCTTGGTAAGCGATTGGGGTCTGGCCTCTGCTGCCCTGGCTTTCTCCATGCATCGGTTATGGTGCTCCTTAAACATCAGATGCGCGTCCATCCAGACGCCCAGCCAGCGTGTCGCCTGCGCGTTGAATCGTATGGACCCGTTTCCGACTCTTATCTTTGCTGTCAGTTTTGGCCGCAGGTGATTCCTGTCGCCCCATCTGCGCGTGAACAGCGCCGCCTCTGTCTTTGCAGTGTCGAACTGTAGCCCTCGTCTGCTTGCCCACTCTATGCTCTTTGCTGCGCATCTCTCGAGTATCGAGACGACATGGTTGACATCGTTTCCGGTCGCCACCCTTCTTTTGATGTCCAGCGCGTGGTTCATTTATCTTACATGGGTATAAGGTATCAATAATCTTCGGATTATGCAGGTATGCCTAATTTGGACTCCCATGGATGGTTTCGCTTTGGTGCTGTATGCGACCTTGTGCGTTTCTATTCACGATCCTAGAATCGCTCTCCCTGCAGTTTGGATGGGTTTTGACCAGATGCCTTATTGGACACCGCTCGTTATTCGTTGTGCTATGTTAGTCTTTCTGTTTCGTTTATCGTTATCTACTCCCTTTTATGTTTATGGTTGGTCGTGGGTACTTTTGCTTCCGTACAGGTAGTCATTGGTCGTAAGTGCAAGCGCATGTGCAATGTAGGGCCTAGACTCGATAATTTTCTTTATTTTCACGATAGTTAGAGAAAATTGTACGTCGCTGTTTGAAGTGCCTTCGCCGAATCCCAACCCAGCACTTCCGAGTATAGCTCTTCCATTAAACAAGAACCACTTCCATGCAAGGGCCTAACCATACGAACCTTACACTTATTGATAGCAGGTAACACAAGGTGAGTATTTTTACATTGTTACAGGAGCTGTGGGTATCTGAGTCGTATATCCTAGAGATGTAACTTTAGACGGTGAAGGCTGCAATACAGAACACAGAATAAGGCAGCTCATTGTCCCCCGTGAGTGATAAGCTTCGGCTAGATAAATGTAAATTAAAATTATAGAGCTAAAATTTCCTATTCTAGTACTAATATTATGGCAAGTATAAACCAAACACCATACCTATCCTATACAATAGTCTTTTTAATTCAAGCCCTGTAGATCCCGAAGTCCTGCAACCAGTCCATCGCTTAGGAGCCCCCAACGCCTCTCCAGAAAAATCAACACTCCTTCCCCCAAAACAACCTAACCCCACCATAATAATCTACAAGCTCCCGAATTTGTGTTACTTCTAAGTTCTCCAACAGCTGATAATCTAGCTATAGATGTGCTATCAAAAGCTGAACCGAAACGATAGCAGCCGAGACCACCATTCTATACATCTTTTCAAACCACCCGTGATACTACAAGACCAGAGCCAAAATACTCAAACACAACATGGCAGCAACGAAGAATACTTGTGCAACATCCCTAGCGATCCAAGGTAGAATGGAGATGTTCCTAATGCCTTCGTTAGGAAAAATGGATATCGGATTGTCGTACCCGCAACTATCGAAACTGCGCGGAGTGCCAGGTGGTTTGTGGGTGAAACTGACACTGGACAGAGATGTGTAAGGCGGAACACACGTACACAGATAGTGTAGAGTTACTTGTCACCATGATATCGTGATCGTAATCTCAGACGACGTGTTCTTATTTGGAGGGCAACGGTAATCAGCAAAACAGTTCACAATTGCGCTAGAAATATACTTACACTAATATGCTCATGTATTGCGAGCGAACGGTACGGCTATAGACGATAGTGATGGCCGGTTTGAGGATGGTTTCGAGCCATGTTGTTCAGGGAGAGATCGTGTTTAATAGTTTGAAGAGGGTCGTGAATTTTGGAAGGGAGATTAGATTCTTCTCTGGTATGATTTGGAGCAGAAAGCAGCTTTTTAACTGCCTCACCTCGCGAAGTGGCGGAAGGTTGCCAGCGGGTGAAATAGTGTGTATTGCTGTAAACCACTGCATTGGTATCTGACCGACTACAACCGGCAAACCGTAGCCTCAACGCTAGTCTGGATTCACTCAAACCGATGTCACAATGGCCCCACTAGGGGTATAAGCGATTGTGCATCAATGCATAAAGCTTAATTGCCGTACATCGAAGGAAACAACGCCCCGGCAACTTCCGGAAACCGCTGCCACGTCATAAGATGTCTAACACCGACGGAAGGCTTCCCGAAACGGTCGGATCATTCTATTACGCCTTCTTTGGTTGAACACGTTTTATTACCCCTCCCCTGCGGATTAGACACCGTGCTAGCTACTCTAGTTCAGACACCAGCAGTCAGATGGAGTCTGTCCGAGAAACCTTGTGTATTAGTTAGCGTCAGAAAGCACTGTCTAAAAAGCTAGGCAAAACCTGTCAGCCTAATGCAAGTATATTTTTTTCTTCTATATACAACTGCCTGGGAAAACTAGTTCTTTCCTAGAGGCCCACCCTTTACCCTTTACTCCCTAATTTTGGCTTGTGGTGATGCAAATGTATGCTGGAAGCTGTTAGTAGAGTCTTTGGTTGGGGTGGAGTAGTAGGTGGGCTTATTGCTATTACTATGTCTAATAATCTAATAGACGTCAGTAGGATCTGTCCGGTAGGAAGATTCCTATCAGCAGCTGCCAGTGTCCAAACCCAGTTACCAATACATATCTTGTTTGATGTGCTTGTGCAGTGACTACCGCAGCACAACGCCAGCCCACTCCTTTGAATCTCAATGTGTTCCTCAACTACACCGTCAAGTCGTCGCCGATCACTTGAATACCGGACACATTCGGCCGCAGGCACACCACAAAGCCGCCACTTTGAGTTTTGCTACGGCTGGCCTCGAGTTCATCCGTTTCAGGTACTTTACGTAGTAGCGGTTACAGGCAGATAGCTTAAACGGCACCTATTGCTGCCTGGAGAGACCCATTGCATTGCCCGGGCAAGAAACGAGTGACGGCGGCACCAATTGCACACAATTTTCCCACCACACGGCACACGATATACTTCCTACGGTCTATGAAGTAAACCCCTCAGAGAATGTGTTTGTACTCAAGTACATATGAAGAACTCGCGGCCATACAGTGCCCGCCACATCACCGCCCTCGCCCCTGGCCAATATCATCCCCGCTACCACCTAGAGCATCTCACACTCCGCCAAAACTATAGATCGCTTATGCTAACTATGCGTAGTTATATAGCTGACGGTACCTGCGGCCTAACTGACTATGTAATAGTTTAGCGGTGATGTTTGTTAATACTCAGAACAGATAAATTTGGTATACCAAATTGGTACTAAGAACGAACTGTCGTCTCAATCACTGGTGTACGATAGGCTCACTGATCTATGATGTGGGGTGGCTGTAGTTATTCTTGTGAGACCGGTCCTCCACAAATAGTTGTGGAGACCAGGGATTAATTACAGGGGATGGCTTTACTACGTATCCGTATCTAGGATTGCAATCTATGGTATAGTTCATTAAGTTAAAAATATGCCTGCGTAAAGCTACAATTGACTGCAACTATGGTAGGCCGCCTTCCACGTACAGTCTCGGCTAAACCATCGCATCGCCAAGACATAATGAACTAGAAACTGCATACGGCTATTAGGGGCGTGGGCGCGTCCAGCGCCCACACCTAACAAGCCGCTAGCGGGGCACATCGTAGCCACACTCCCCCCGCTCCCACATCTATCCAACTTTGAGCTCAATTAACTCCATGAGTTTTACTTTGACCAGGATATTGTTTATATATGAAATATAGTTAACAATATGCTCTTTCACTTGCTTGTCTACTCTTTTAGTTTCCTCTGATATTCAAGGAGTGGTTGATTAGCAAGTACAGTGGCTTAGATCAAGTACAGTGGCTTAGACTATACAAGCACAGTTTAGATACATGTCATATACCATCAGGTAAATCTTTTCTCCCTGGCTGTATGTTATGATATGGAAGTTGGGGAGAGCCGTGTGCGTGTATTCTACTAGCACCGGTGGCGGCTTTGCCGCCCCCAGGATTCGAAACGTTGACCATGGTGGACTTGTTACGATATCAGGCAGATCTCCTAGACTTCTGCTGTGTGTCCACCACTGTGTATCTTGATTTGGTGCTGCTGTGTATCTGCCGCTGTGTATCTGCCGCTGTGCATCTGCCGCTGTGTATCTGCCACTGTGTATCCGCCGTTGTGTATCCGCCACTGTGTATCTGCCACTGTGTCTACTGTGTTGCATATCCACTACTGTATCTGCTGCTGTTCATCTACCACTGTGTATCCGCTGCTGTGTATCTGCCGCTGTGTATCTGCCGCTGTGTATATCGTGCTGTGTATCTTAAACTTCTTCTGTATATCCTGTTGACTAGGGATTTGGCCCGGTGGCTTCCCTAGTGTTTGGTGCTAGCGGGCTCGGGCATGAGGCCGGTGGCTTATGGCCCCCATTGGCCTCGCCTGCCCCCACTAGCCTCGCCTGCCCCCACCAGCCTCGCCTGCTCCCATCGGCCTCGCCTGCCCCCATGTTGAGGAGGCGGGCTCGGCACTGGTACTCGGCTTTGGGCTCCGGCTTTGGCAGTCGGCATGGAGTTTTCCATCTCTCTCTTTCGTATATAAGTCTATAGTTTTCCCTCTCTTTGGATCGATAGACAATTGAGCTTCTTCATCCTTTCTCTTTTGCTTTCAACATATCCGCCGCTGTGAATATGTATTCTGACCTGGTACTGTATATCTGGCTGTATATCTGTCACTGTATATATATCCTCCACTGTATATCAGCCACTTTGTCTGCTGTATTGTTGAGAGTGATCGAGTACAAAGAGGGATTGAATTATCTATCGTACAAAAGTGATTGTCTACCAAACTATCTAATGGCAGAATCCATGCCTTTATATGCCTAAGAAATTTGTAGTTCGCTAGAGATGGTAGAGTGGCGCCAGCCAGCAGTGGCAAACGGCAGATGGCGAGTGAAAATTTGTGAATGAGTCTACACAAATGACTCAGTGCATTAGCAAGCACTCTCCAACCCTTTCTAGCAGCTTCAATGGCGTTCAAAAAACTTGTAGGTCTTCGGGATAAATCCTGAGTCAACATGTGGATATCCGCCACGGTACCCGCCACTGTATCTGCCAGTGCCACATGCGCCACGTGGCAAGTTCATCCGACCAATGAGAATGCTTCGAGCAGACAAACCAAGTGTATAACTATTAGATGGTACAGAGAAATGAGAGAAAGAGAAAAACTCGAGATATATACAGGAAGCATCAGCCCCTGCAGCAGTCACCGTGTATCAGAACTGTAACATATCTCCGGCACAAGTACACCTGTATAACTGTAAGGTACATCTGTAATCAGTGACAGCTTATGACTCAAATTTAGCGACCAACCAGTTTACCATCAGTATTAGTACCAGGCCAATGATAATGCAGAATCTGTCTGTGTATAGTATAGCTACTCTGTGCCAATGAGCTTCTAATTTGACTGAGGATTGGTGGACCTATGGGTTGACTGCTATGGAAAGATAAGGAGAAAGAGAGCTACCTACCCCATATGATTTCTCCACCACTTCTGGTTGAAATTCATTGCTCTTGCTACCTCAGTCTCATTATCATGCTACAAGACTACTTGAGGACAGCTTGGCAGTTTCTAGCAACAATGAAATTTTGCTTGGGCAAAAATCACCTAAGTTATGGTACTATAGAGGGTCTCCCACTTCAGCAACTCAGAAATAGTACCTATCTCAACAACCACTAGCCCCAATCTACCAATCCTAATATCAATTAACAGCTAGCATACCACATATGCTCTGGTAGTATTACCAGTGAATTCCATTTACAATTGGTGATAAAACAGGGGGTTAGAAGGTAGGCAAAAATCCACTTGCTTCATGGGCTCTCACTCACATTTTCATCTTGCTCAGAATTGGACCATTTCACTTGATTTTTAGATTGACATGTAGGCCTTGGAGTTGTCTATTATACTGCTGTCTCTGATATTCTCTCCATTATGTGGCTGTTGAGCAATTTGCAATTTTGAAAAAATTCCGGGATTTGCAAGATGCCCCGCTAGAAGCTTGTTATACCCACGCCCCTAATAAGGCGCCTGGGCTGTATGCATGAGGTGGTTAATCTGGAACTAATCGTTCTTCTGTGCTAGTGGAGATCGAGTTCCACTAATAGCTGCCATCATTGAAAATACAAATGCTGTAAATCTGATTAAACAAAAACAAGAAAAAAGAGAACAATAAACGCGCAATTCAACCCCCCCTCCATCATATAATTCCACCCGCAATAAAATTTCTACATTATGATTGAAAAGATAATTCCAGAATAAACAATCGCTGGGGCGCAAGACTAAAAGAGAGCTGCTTGCAAAGGTGGTCATATATACCAGTGATTGTTAAAAGTTCGAGCGAGTATAAGTAAATATTTAGAAATAGTACTAGCGCTGGAAGATTCACATAAATAGTTAGGAAAAAACGTTCGAGTCCAGTCATCAAGACGATGAGTCGCTACACTAAAGATGAAAGTGAGGAATGTAATAGTATCCTTCAGTATTGTCACTGTGATATTGGGGTTCGTGCTCAACAATCATCGTATGACTTGGCTAAATAAGAGTGGTAAATTTATGATTATAAATATCAGTGATACAACGATAGTTCAAAAAAGGCCATGACCTGGAATACTTGAAGTTTCCGGTTTTTGTAGGTGGTTAAAATTCACCGCAAAGAAGCTCTAATATGTGATTGAGACTTTAGTAAGGAAATCCTAAATCCCAGACTTCAACCATTGTAAGGGTACAAACCGCTACAAAAGAGTGAGGGACGGAGGTTGAAGCGAGAACCGTCAGCTCTCGGGTTTTCTGCATTTGTTGCACCGCAATTTGGTTAATTAACTAAGCATCATTCACATATCAGCATAAATAAATACAGTTAGTAGGTCCATGCGGTACGGTATACGGTTTGCTTCATTGCGGTGGTTTCTTCGTAAAGGTCTTCGGATCTTTTTAAGACGCTGCCCTAGGGTTCACGATTTTGGTGTGCCGGGGTGTAAATGCCACGATTTCATGGTGTAAGACTGGTGACAGAGTTTAATCAACACTTCGTGGTTTAAGAAGTGTTTACTTGACATGACAGCAAGTACAGTTCTTCGGACCGATCCAAGACTGCAGGGTGAATTAAACGCTGGAATTGAAAGGTGTATAGTGAATTAAACCACTGCGTGTAAATATCTAACACCGAGTAAAATTCAGTGCAAAGTGTAAATTAAATCCCAATGAGGAGTGTTGTTGAAATATGGGGAAAACCGTGTGCATGTAGACTTAGATACAGAGAGAAGAGAGACGGAGAAAAACGCGGGTTATATAGGAGAGAGAAGTGTGCCCCTTACTACCAGCCCCGCTAGCTAGCGGTCAGCTCTATATATACATACAACAAGTGTAAATCAAACGATAGTGAGTGATGTGTATGAATTACTTTAGCCAACTATCGTGAGATTTCGCTATGGTGTTGAGGTGTGCAAACTAACGGGCCTCACAGCCATAATAGATACAATGAAGGGGTTCCCACTTTTGCGTCTTAGAATTGTACAAGGAGTAATTTGACATGATCCTATGTGCGCGCATGTATGCAGGGTGTGTGCAAGCAGGTGAATGTGCCAGTATAAAGGAGACTATTTGGTTGCGTTGTGAGAACAAGATAGTGGTGATGATGATGCTGAATAAGAAATATTCTAAGTCTGTGAGGAGTACTAGAATCATGCACTGGCATGTACAGTGATGAATGTTCTAGTCAGTTCACGGAGAATGTCAGTCCGTGGAGTAACCGGTCAATTGACGGAGTCCCACCTTCCGTGAATGAACCAGTTAGATCACGGATCCATGAACTGACCAGTGCTAATTATGTTCAACCAAAATTAACAGTTACTCTGATTGCAAAGTTATGTATACATGAAATATTCATAATTCATCGCTCTTTCAACTCCTGGTCTCTAATTGACTATATCTCTAATATTGATAGAATGGTTGTGGAAAAACATCGATTTTCGGCGGTTTTTTGGTGTGTTTATGATGCTGCTCTATCAATTTTAAAGATATGGCAAATCCAAGACCGGGAATTGGAAGAGCAATGTATTTTACATTCTACATATATACATCACTTTGTGATTGGGCAAATATTCGCAGACTTGATTAAACCAACCTTCTGACATTTTTGTCAGTGCCGCCATGGCCCCATGAAGTGACTGGTCAGTTCACGGAGTTATGGTAGACTCCATGAAGCGACCGGTCAGTCCATGGAGCGCAGTTACTCCGTCGGTTGACCGGTCACTCCGCAGACTGACATCCTCCCCGAACTGACTAGAACATGAATTCTTTGCCAATTTTAAGCAACACTCCCAGTCTGCCTGTGCCAGAAATTACAGAAACGTGAGATTTCAAACGTTATTGAGGTGTAAATCGCCCGTTTTCGAGGTGTGTATACAGACTACAAAATGGTGTAAAACAAGCCCTTTTAGTGTGTGAATCTCACGATCTACACTATAAGTATAGGTATTTAAATCCTACAGCACACGGTTACACACCAAACTATGATCTCACTAGGATCTTACGATAAACTTCACTACGATCTCACTACGATCTCACTACGATCTCACTACGATCTCACTACGATCTCACGACTAATCTCACAAAAACCTCACGACATCATAGTGTAAAGCCACGTTGTTGGTCGTTTTATCTAAACTACACTCAAATGTACCGCAGGGGTGCTGATAATCATGCTTGAATGATCCCCACCTATTCCATTGTTATGCCCCGCTACTGGTACTTGAATCTACTAGTTTCGCAATTGTTTCATCTGAGGTATTTAGAGCTTCGGTAGCATGCGGAGAGTTTTCGACTAGAATAAAAATTACGTGTTTGACCTCTTGGGTTCTTAACCAGTTGGTATTTCTACGATGCACACACTATTCAGTAGCTTGTAATCATGAGAACAGAAGATACTTCTTTACTAATCTCACACATGAGACTCATTTGAAAAGTGCATGTATCTTCAATAACTTGTTCAAGCAGTGTATAGGCCAACAAGCTACGTAGATCGAGCTACGGACCACGAATACTTGCTTTTACTTTACCAACAATGCCCGTTATTGCAGTAGGATCTTCAGTCGTCAATTGCGCTCTCTAGCGAGAATTGTCACGCTGTCGTATAGATTACGATTTGTGTCGCTGCGGCCCAATGGGCGTAGTAATCATGTCCAAGGATGGCAACGGTCCGTCCGGACTGTAGTTATTCGGGGGACAAGCGTGCAGTCCAGCCCAGGCCACTGCATTTGTCGCACTAGGGTATCCAGCTCTCGATCTCCCGGACCAGGGCAGTGCGGTGGGACCGTTGCATATATGGTTTATCTCCTGTCGTATGGCTTCAGTTGGGCTGATGCATAATCTCTCTAAGATGATGGTCATTCCATACTCAGCTGGAGATGCCACTCAGCTGGAGATGCCAGCTGAGTGCGCA